>Ga0255234_1000007_pt1 | contig 18636 bp, 15 predicted proteins | sample ColtaT_9_FD_189962 | JGI IMG/M metagenome (GOLD analysis project Ga0255234, IMG submission 189962) | Metatranscriptome of freshwater microbial communities from Columbia River, Oregon, United States - Colum_Colum_RepC_8h (Metagenome... | ecosystem: Environmental > Aquatic > Freshwater > River...
AAAGCCCTGATCAGCCTTGGGTCATAAACACCGCCCCGCACATCCTTCGATCTCTCTCAGTTTTCAAACAACGAACCGCGTCCACCGCGCAACCGCTTGCGGCCGCGCTACTTACTAGGATTTTGATTGCCGCCATTTCGGCGACAGATCCGATATCTAACCTTTTGGTTCTCGAGCGTCAACCCCTTCGCGATCACTTCTTCGTAATTTCGAAGATCAGGATCGGCGCGCGGGTCGCGCACAGGCGCTCGCAGAAGTCAGCGAACGACGGCCTGGTAAAGTTCCCTGCACCAGCCCCCCAACCAGCGCGTGTCCTCAGGTCGTGCGATCGCTCGGCCTGTGAGCTCGGCGAGGTCGCGATGACCGCGGCGCGTTAGCGGCGGGTCGGGATATAAAGCACATCGCTCACGCAATGTCAACGGGGGCCATCGATGTTCCCGTTGGCCCCCGATGCTCTGCTACACACGTGATCACCGGCCCAAACGCTTACACGTTCGCGCCGTGACACTTCTTGAACTTCTTCCCCGATCCGCACGGACACGCGTCATTGCGCGCCGTCTGCTCCCAGCCTGGAGGCAGCGCGCTCCCGCCGACGTCCCCAAGTGACCGGATGCTCCCTGCCCCCACCACCTGCGGTACACCCTGCGCCACCACGCGGGCCGGCGAATCGCCCGACGGCGACGACGCCCCGTCCGCCGCGCGGTCCGCGCCAACGTCTCCCTCCACGAACTCCGCGTCCACGATATCCAAGGAGGGCTCACCCGCGAGCTCCTCCATCGGGATGGCCTCGAGGATGCCGAGTGCGTTGTAGCGCATCGACGGCCGCGCCGCCTCGTTGTGCGGTAGCTCCGGCATAAGCGGCGGCTCGAACGCGTCCATCGGCGCGGGCTCGAAGACAAGCTGCGCCTTGAGGAACCGCTCCGTGAAGGTGTTCGCCACATCGTGCATGAGATCGACGAACATCGTGTACGCGTCCTGCTTGTACTCGACGAGCGGGTCTTTCTGGCCCCACGAGCGATAGTGGATCGACGCGCGCAGCTGGTCGAGATCATAAAGATGATCCTTCCACTTCTCGTCGATCACGTTCAGCGTCACCAGTGACAGCAGCCGATCGGCGAAGCCGTTGCCGTTCTCATCGGTGACCTGATTGAGGCTGACGAGCTTCGCGTCGAACGCCGCCCGCACCGCCTCCACCGCCACCGCCTGCGCCTCCTCGAGCGTGGCCGGCGGCGCGTCAGAGAACGCCGGCACCTGCAGCATGTAGTGCATCAGCAGATCCTGCTGCACGTACTCGAAATCCCGATCTTCTGGACGGTCGAACGTGGACAACGCCTGTTCCACACGGCGCTGCACGCCCCGTTCCAGCATCTTGATCGCTTCGCCCTTGAGCTCCTCGCCGCCCTCGAGCGCAAAGGCCCGCAGCGAGTAGATGACCTCGCGCTGCTGGTTCATCACGTCATCGTACTCGAGCAGGCGCTTGCGCGATTGGAAGTTCTGCAACTCCACGCGCTTCTGGGCCTGCTCGATGGAGCGCGTGATGAGCGGGTGCGTCAGCACCTCCCCATCCTGGGCGCCCATGCGATCCATCAGCTTCGCGATGCGCTCGGAGCCGAACAGCCGCATCAGATCGTCCTCGAGCGACAGGAAGAACTGCGACGCGCCCGGATCCCCCTGACGCCCCGAACGACCACGCAGCTGCCGATCGATGCGGCGCGATTCGTGACGTTCCGACCCGATGATGTGGAGCCCGCCGATTTCGGATATGTCGATCTCCTTACCATCGGGATCGGTGATACGCGACGGCTTCGCCTCACGCACCCCCTCGCCGAGTTTGATGTCGGTACCGCGTCCAGCCATGTTCGTCGCAATCGTGATCGCGCCGGAGCGCCCGGCATCGGCCACGATTTCGGCCTCGCGCTGGTGATACTTGGCGTTGAGCACGTTGTGCTTGAGCCCCGCGCGGGCAAAGAGCCGCGCGAGCGTCTCGGAGGCTTCCACGCTGGCCGTGCCGACCAGTACGGGGAATCCCAATTCGTGCAACCGCCGCGTCTCTTCGACGATCGCGTTGTACTTCTCGCGACGCGTCTTGAAGACGAGATCCTGACGGTCCTCGCGCTGGATGCCGCGGTTGGTCGGGATGACCGACACCTCGAGGCCGTAAATGGTGTGGAATTCCGCCTCTTCCGTCTCCGCCGTACCGGTCATGCCGGCCAGCTTCTCGTACATGCGGAAGTAGTTCTGGATGGTGATGGTCGCGAGCGTCTGCGTCTCGCCCTTCACCTGCACCCGTTCCTTGGCCTCGACGGCCTGATGGAGCCCCTCGCTCCAGCGACGTCCGGGCATGGTACGGCCGGTAAACTCGTCGACAATGAGCACCTGCCCTTCCTGCACCACGTAGTTCACGTCCTTCTCGTACAGGGCGTGCGCCCGGAGCAGCTGGTGGATGATGTTCAGCCGCTCGCTCTTCGTGGCGTATTCCCGCTCGACGGCATTGCGACGCTCGAGACGCTCGGCGGCCGAGAGTTCGGCATCGCGATCGATCTGCCCGATCATCATCGAGATGTCGGGAAGCACGAACGTGTCGGGGTGATCGGGGGACAGCCAGTCCAATCCCTTTTCGGTGAGGTGCACCGTGTGCCCCTTTTCGTCGAGTACGAAGAGCATGTCGTCTTCGATGTCGCGGAAGGTGCGCTTCGACACGGGAAGCTTCTTGTCGGCAATCACGTCGAGTTCGACGCGCTGCACGAGCTGCTTCACGCCGGGCTCCTGCAGCACCTTCATCAACCGCTTGTTCTTGGGCCCACCCATCTGCGCCTTGTAGAACTGCAGCGCGGCAGTTTCCTGTTCGCGGCTCTCGAGGGCACGCTCACCGTCGGCAACGAGCTGGTTGACGAGCTCGTTCTGCTTGCGCACGAGCCGCTCGACCGACCCATTGAATTCGGCGTACTGGCCGTCACTCTCGTTCCCCACGGGGCCGGAGATGATGAGCGGCGTACGCGCTTCATCGATGAGCACCGAGTCCACTTCGTCGACAAGGGCGAAGATATGGGGGCGCTGCACGCGCTGGTCGAGCGACACCACCATGTTGTCGCGCAGATAATCGAACCCGAACTCGTTGTTCGTGCCGTAGGTGATGTCGGCGCCGTACGCCGCCTTGCGCTCCCACGAGCCCGGTTCGGTGTCGTCGAGGCACGCGACCGTGAGCCCGAGCCAGCGGTACAGATGGCCCATCCACTGCGAGTCGCGACGAGCGAGGTAGTTGTTGACCGTGACGAGGTGCGCCCCGCGACCGGGCAGCGCGTTCAGATACAACGGCAACGTCGCAACAAGGGTCTTGCCTTCACCGGTCGCCATCTCCGCAATGCGACCGAGATGGAGCTGGATACCGCCGATGAGCTGCACGTCGTAGGGCACCATGTCCCACGCGAGATCATGGCCCGTGACGCTCACCGTGGTACCGCGTAGGCGACGGCAGGCTTCGCGCACGGTGGCGAACGCCTCGGGGAGCAGATCATCCAGCGTTTCGGCGATCGCGGCGCGCAATTCACCCTCTGCACCACCACGACCGTCCGCGCCCTGCAGTTCCGCATCGAGGTGCTCACGCTCGGCAGCATCGGCCGTGTCGTGCTTGGCGGCTTTGAGCTCGGCAATGCGTGCCGCGATCGGGCCCGTGCGTTCCGCGAGGATCCCGCGGAACCTCTCGGTCTGCCCCTGAATCTCGGCATCGGAGAGCGACGCGAGCCGGCCCTCGATTTCGTGGATCTCATCGAGAATCGGCTGCACGCGCTTGCGCTCGCGCTCATGGCGCGTGCCGAACACCTTACTGATCAGCGACTTCAGCATACGGACCTCTGAACTCCTGGGCAAAGACACCGGTTGGCGGCGTCCGGCCCCTTCGAGGCTCAGAACTCCGCGCGAACCGCTGTCCGGGATTTTTCGAGATACAACCCGGTGGATGCGATGTACGTCGCCACGGCATCGGGGACGAACCCTCTGATGGAGAGCCCGTTCCGCACCCGTGTCCTGATTTCGGTTGACGACACATCCACCCGGCGCGTGGCCAGCCAGTCGGCGGCGCCACCACCGTGAATCTCCCGATCGTCGGGCACTGCCCCATCGGTGTTCCGGTAGAGCACGACCAACCGGACCATGCCGAGCAGTCGCTCCGGATTCTTCCAACGAGGCAACGTGGGGACCACGTCGCTGCCGATCAGAAGGTGAAGGTGCGCGGACGGCCAACGCCGCCGCACGTCCTCCACGGTGTCAACCATGAAAGATAACCCGCCCCGCGCGATTTCTGCGGGGTCGACCTGCGTATGCGGCACCCCGTCGAAACAGGCCTGCGCCATGGCCAGCCGGTGTTCGGCGGCTGTCTGAGACGGACCTTTGAGCGGCTGCTGCCCTGCGGGAAGCACCAGCAGCCGGTCGAGGGCGAGCGCTTCGATGGCGTCCTGTGCGACCAGCAGATGGCCGATGTGCGGCGGATCGAAACTGCCGCCGAAGAGGCCGATGCGCACAGGAGCGACGGGTCAGCCGCGCGCGCGGGGCGCGGGTCGGGCGTAGGCCACGGGGGCGGTAATGCCACTGGGCGGCACCGCATTGGACTTGACCGAATCGGCCGAGGCTGCTCCGCAGGCGGCCTTGACCTCGACATCATCAGGATACGCCTTCCACATGGCCGTACACGTCTCCGCCGCGTCTTCCTTCCAGCGAATCTTTGTGTAGAGCTCATGCAACCGGAGCCACGACAGCCGGGCGGCCTTGGTGGTGGGGTACGTGGTGACGATGTCCTTGAGGTAGATGATGGCGCCATCAACGACCGGGCGCACCTTGATGTAATGGACCGCCGTCAGATAATCCTTTTCGGCGAACCACTCCTCGAGCTGGACGATGCGTCGCTTCGCCTCATCCGTTTCCCTGGCTTCCGGATACGACGAGAGCAACGCGCGCAGCACGGAGGCCGCCTTTTGTCCCTGTTCGGGATCGAGCGAGGGCCGGCGCCACATGCTCTGGTAGGCGCGTCCCGTGCCCAGCATGGCCGTCGGCGCGAGCGTATCGTCGGGAAACCCGTCGGTAACCCGCTCGAACGCCTGCGCGGCGAGCAGATACTCCTGCTTCTTCTCGTGCGTGAGCGCGAGATAGAAATAGGCGGGCGCAAGCAGCGGATCGCGCGAAGAGAGATCGCTCGTGAGGCGCTCGAACCCGAGCTGCGCGTTGTCCCATTTGCGGGCCTGGAATTCGAGCAGCGTGGCCTGGAAGAGCGCCTCGGGGGTCGCGTAATCCCGCGGCTGAAAACCACGGCCACATCCCGCCAGTGCCGTGGCCACGGCGAGCAGAACGAGCAGGCGGAATTCGACGCGGTTGGGGATGTGACTCATGCGACTGATAATACCCGAGGGAAACGACGCAAGTTCGGCACGCTGGTGCGAATTACGCGCGAGAAGCCGCCGACCCGGAGGCCAGCGGGACGATGTGTGCCCGACCGGAGTTCAACCCGGCGGTGACGTTCCGGGTGTCTACCACGAGGGTAGCGTGGTCGACGACGCGCTGGTAGTCCACCGTCTTGTGATCGGTCACGACCACGACGGCGTCGGCCAACCGGAGCACCTCGTCGCCGAGCGCCACGCCCTTGCGGATGTGTCCGTCCTCGCGGAACTCGTCGACGAACGGATCGTGGAACTCGACGTGCGCGCCGCGTTCCTCGAGCAGCCGGATGACGTCGAGCGCCGGGCTTTCGCGCACATCGTCGATGTCCCGCTTGTAGGCGACCCCGAGCACGAGCACGCGGCTGCCGCGCACGGACTTGCGTACGTCATTGAGGGCGTCCGCGACCTTCTGGACCACGAACTCGGGCATGTGCGAGTTGATCTCACTGGCGAGGTCGATGAAGCGCGTCTTGTAGTTGAGCGTGCGCATCTTCCAGGCGAGATAGTGCGGGTCGAGCGGAATGCAGTGGCCCCCGATGCCCGGGCCCGGCGTGAACTTCATGAACCCGAACGGCTTGGTGCCGGCGGCATCGATGACTTCCCACACGTTCACGCCCAGTTTGTCACACACGATCGCAATTTCGTTCACCAACCCGATGTTCACGGCGCGGAACGTGTTCTCGAGGAGCTTCACCAGCTCCGCGGCCTCAGGGGAGCTCACCGGCACGACCGTGTCGATACAGCTCTCGTACAGCGCCGTCGCCACCTCGACACACGCCGGCGTGATGCCTCCCACCACCTTGGGTGTATTGCGCGTGTTATAAACGGGATTGCCCGGATCGACGCGTTCGGGGCTGAACGCCACGAACACATCCTGCCCCACCGTGAGTCCCTTGGCCTCGAGACGCGGCTGGAGAAGTTCGCGCGTGGTGCCGGGGTACGTAGTGCTCTCGAGCACCACACACATGCCGGGGCGGGCCTGTCGGGCGATCGCATCAGCGGCGCTCAGCACGAAGGCCATGTCGGGGTCACGCGTCTTGGAAAGCGGTGTGGGCACCGCGATCGAGATCGCGTCACAGGTGTGGAGCAGATTCTCGACCGTCGTCGCGACGAACTGCCCGCTGCCCACGGCCGCCTGCACCGCGTCGGCCGGCACGTCCCGGATGTGCGACTGCCCGGCCATGAGCAGGTCCACCACGCGTGCGCTGACATCGTAGCCGACCACCCGGAAGCCGGCGTGGACGAACTCCATGGCGAGGGGCAGACCAACATAGCCGAGGCCGATGACACCGATGACTGACGTGCGGTCGGCAATCTTCGCCAGTGCCTGCTCTTTGACAGCGCTCATATCAGTCAGACGAATTCAGGACTCAGCGACCGAAGAAGCCGCGCACAGCCGCGACGACCTCGTCGAGCTGGGTGGTGGCGAGTTCGGGGAACACGGGGAGTGACAAGACTTCCTTGGCTGCCTTCTCGGCCTCCGGGCACTGCCCCTCGGCGTAGCCGAGATAGGCAAAACATGGCTGGAGATGCAACGGCAATGGATAGTACACGTTGGAACCGATCCCGCGCTCCTTGAGGTGCGCCTGGAGTGCATCCCGGCGCGGGACACGGACCGTGTACTGGTTGTAAATGGACGTATTGGCCGGATCGACCCACGGCGTGACAATCTCGGCGACGTCGGCGAAAGCTGCATCGTAATACGCGGCATTGCGGCGGCGGGCGGCGCTCCATGCCTCCAGATGCGGCAGTTTGGCCCGCAGCACGGCTGCCTGCAGGGCGTCGAGGCGGCTGTTGTAGCCGACGATCTCGTGATAGTAGGTCCGGCGGCTGCCGTGGGTGCGCAGCTTCATCAGCGTCTCGAACAACGCCACGTCCTGGGTGACCATCATGCCACCGTCGCCGAAACCGCCCAGATTCTTGGAGGGGAAGAAGCTGTACGTACCGATGGCGGCTGCCTGACCGGCCATGACTTTCCTGCCATCGATGATGCGGCTCGCGCCGATGGACTGCGCCGCATCCTCGATGACCGGCCGGCCCTTCGCGGCGGCCTTCACCTGCTCGATGGGTGCCATCTGCCCGAAGAGGTCGACGGCGATCACCGCCTTCGTGCGATCGGTGACGGCCGGCGTCACCAGCTCCGGCGCAATGTTGTACGACCGCGGATCGATGTCGACGAAGACCGGACGCGCACCCGCATTGTGAATGGCACCGCCGGTCGCGAAGAAGGTGAACGGCGTGGTGACGACCTCGTCGCCTTGTCCCACGCCAAGGGCCCGCAGCGCCAGCAGGATGGCATCGGTGCCGTTCGCACAGCCGACGGCGTACTTGACCTGCGACAGGCCGGCGACGCTGCATTCGAGCTGGGCGACCGGATCGCCGAGAATGAAGGCCTGCTGATCGACGACCTCCATGAGCGCAGCCACGACCTCGTCGCGGATCGTGGCGTGCTGGGCCTTCAGGTCGAGAAGCGGTACCGCCATGATTACCTGCCGATCAAATGTTCACGCGCAGCGGGAGGGGCACGTCGTGCCCCGTCTTCGCCGACTCGTAAATGCCGAGAATGAGCTCCAGCGACTTTCGTCCAGCGCGTCCGTCGGTATCCGGCCTCGCCTCTCCGCGCAGCACTGACACCACATTGCGGTAATACCCCTCGTGGCCGAACCCGTAGACGCTCGGCGGATTGGTGTTTGCCTGTTCGACGAGCTTGTCGTCGTCGTCATAATCGGCGAACTGCCAGTGTTCCACCTTGTTGACCGCCGTCCCGCCGATCTTCACCGTGCCCGTTTCCCCGAGGATGGTAATGCTGCCCTCGAGGTTTTTCGGGAAGGTGAGCATGGTAACTTCGATGGTGCCGATGGCGCCGGAGCGGAACTTGAGCACGGCCACGCCGCTATCCTCGGCCTCGATGCGGCGCGCCATGGTGGCCGTCTTGGCCATCACGCTTTCCACCGGACCGACGAGCCACTGAATGAGGTCGACGTAGTGCGATGCCTGGTTCATGAACGCGCCACCGTCGAACTCCCACGTGCCGCGCCACGGCGCCTGATCGTAATACTCCTGCGGGCGTGTCCAGCGCACGGTGCAGTTCGCCATGTAGATGCGACCGAAGCGACCGCGGTCGATGGCACGCTTGAGCAGGACGATGGGCGGATTGAGGCGGTTCTGCTTGACGACGAAGAGATGTACGCGATGGTCGTCGCACGTCTGCACGAGCGCGTCTGCGGCTGCCAGCGAGATTGCCATGGGCTTCTCGCTGATGACGTGACGCCCAGCCCGGGCGACGGTGATGCCGTGCTGCGGGTGCAGCCCACTGGGGGTCGCCACCACCACGGCATCGCTGGGCACCTCGGCGAGCATCGTGTCGAGGTCGGTGAACCAAGGAACGCCGGCGGCCGCCCCGGCCTGCTGCGCCCGTTCGGGTACGATATCGCACACCGACACCAATTCGAGATCGTCGATCTTGGCGATGGCGTCGAAGTGATTCCTGCTGATGCGTCCGCATCCGACGAGCGCGATGCGGATGCGCTGTCCCGACGGGATGATATTCTCGGTCACGCTTGGCTCTCCATGCGCGCCACCACGTGGCCCCGGCGTTCGTACGACACGCCGGTGCCCGGGCAACGCAAGACTTCCACCGCAGCATCGTCAGGCGACGGGCCCACGACCTCCAGGCGGAATCCACCTTCAGACATCCACCCGATGCGCCGCGCGGGCACACCGGCCACGAGCGCGTAGTCGGGCACGTCGCGATTGACCACCGCCCCTGCGCCGACAAAGGCGAAGCGGCCGATGGTGTTGCCGCAGACGATGGTCGCGTTGGCGCCGATGCTGGCGCCGCGCTTCACCAGGGTGCGGCGATACTCGTTCTTCCGCGAGACGGCACTGCGCGGGTTGTGCACATTGGTGAAGACCATGGAGGGACCGCAAAACACGTCGTCCTCCAGCTCGACGCCTTCGTACAACGACACGTTGTTCTGAATTTTCGCATTCGCCCCGACCGTGACGCCGTTCATGACCACGACGTTCTGGCCAAGCGAACAGCGCGGACCAATAACCGCTCCGCCGTTGACGTGACAGAAATGCCAGATGCGAGTGCCGTCGCCGATGACGGCCCCGTCATCGACATACGCCGACTCGTGCACGAGTGCGCCCGCGCCGAGTGTGACGCGCGCGCCTACCCGGCCCTCGCCGGCGTGCGCGATCATCCCCGGAATGCCGCCTGTGCTCACGCGACCCCGACAGGCTGGTGTGCAGCCAGGATCTCGTGCCATTCCTGGAGTGACCGCACGCCGGGCTCCCGTGAACGCCTCGCCGCGATGGCTTCGACGGCGGCATTGGCCGCCGTGAGCGTCGTGGTGTAGGGCACGCGGTTGGCGATGGCCGCCTGACGCAGCCTCTCGTCATCCATCAGGGCATGCTTCCCCAGCGGCGTATTCACCAGCAGCTGGATCTTGCCGTCGAGGATCATGTCGACGCCATGCGGACGCCCCTCGTGCACCTTGAGCACACTCGTGACGGGTATCCCTTGGTGGCGGAAGAACGCGGCCGTGCCGCTGGTGGCATAGATGGAAAACCCGAGGCCGTGGAACCGCTGCGCGAGCCGGGCCGCCGTGGGCTTGTCGGCATCGTTGACCGTGAAGAAGACCGCCCCCTCCTGCGGCAGCGCATTATCCGCCGCGATCTGCGATTTGAGGAAGGCGGTGCCGAAGTCGTCGTCGATTCCCATGACCTCGCCCGTCGAGCGCATCTCGGGGCTGAGCACCGGATCGAACTCGCGGAACTTGTTGAAGGGAAACACGGCCTCCTTCACGCTGACGTACGGCGGCACGATTTCCTGCGTGAAGCCGATCTGCCCGAGCGTTTCGCCGAGCATGAGTCGCGCGGCCACCGAGGGCAACGACACCCCAATGGCCTTCGAAACGAACGGCGCCGTGCGCGAGGCACGCGGGTTCACCTCGATCACGTACACCTGTCCGTCCTTGTAGGCGTACTGCACGTTGATGAGCCCCACCACCCCGAGCTTCTTCGCGAAGGCGACGGTGTGCGCCTTCATCTGCTCCACCGCAGCCGGCGGAATGAGCACCGGCGGCAGGATGCAGGCAGAGTCGCCGGAGTGAATGCCGGCGCTTTCGATGTGTTCCATGACGGCGCCGATAACGACGTCGGTGCCGTCGCTCAGCGCGTCCACGTCGGCTTCGAACGCGTCCTCGAGGAAGCGATCGACGAGCACCGGGCGATCTTCCGACACGCGCGCCGCGCGCTCGAAGTAGTCGCGCAGCGAGGGTTCGTCGTGCACAATTTCCATGGCCCGACCGCCCAGTACGTACGAAGGGCGCACGAGGACGGGAAACCCGATGGTCTGCGCGATCGCCACCGCTTCGTCGACACTGGTGGCGGTGCCGTTGGCGGGCTGCTCGATTCCGAGTTCACGCGCGATCACTTCGAAACGGCGGCGGTCTTCGGCCGCATCGATGGCGTCGGGCGACGTGCCGAGAATGCGCACACCGGCCGCCTCGAGCGGACGCGTGAGCTTGAGCGGCGTCTGACCGCCGAGCTGCACGATGACGCCTTCGGGACTCTCGCGCTGCACGATCTCCAGCACGTCCTCGAGCGTGAGCGGCTCGAAGTACAGCTTGTCGGAGATGTCGAAGTCGGTGGAAACCGTTTCGGGATTGGAGTTGACCATGATGGTCTCGTATCCCTGCTGGCGCAGCGCGAGCACCGCGCGTACGCAGCAGTAATCGAATTCGACACCCTGCCCGATGCGATTGGGCCCCGAACCAAGGATGACCACCTTCTTGCGCCCGTGCGTGGGGGCCTCGCTTTCCTCGTCGTAATTGCCGTACAGGTACGGCGTGCTCGAGGGGAATTCACCGGCGCAGGTGTCGATCATCTTGTACGACGGGCGCACTCCGAGCGACCAGCGGAGCGCACGCGCTTCGTGCTCGGACTGATGGCGCAGCGCTGCGAGTTGGCGATCGGAGAATCCGAACCGCTTCATGCGGCGCATCGACTCGGCATCGACGCTTGGCAGCGCGCCGTACCACGATTCGGCATCGAGCAGTTCCTGCATCTGGTCGAGGAACCAGGGATCGATCCCGGACACATCGTGCAACTCGTCCGTCTTCATGCCGAGCTGCATCGCGCGCTTCACCTGGAAGATGCGTTCGGGGGTGGGACGGCGCAGGGCACCGCGCAGCTCTTCCCGCGAGCCTTCGGTGAGGCGGTCGTCCTGCAGACGCTCGCTGACGGTCCAGCCGGCACGTCCCGTTTCGAGTGCCCGGAGCGCCTTCTGGAAGGCTTCCTTGAACGTGCGACCGATGGCCATGGACTCGCCGACCGACTTCATCTGCGTGGTGAGTCCGGGATCGGCAGCAGCGAACTTCTCGAAGGCGAAGCGCGGGCACTTCACGATGACGTAGTCGAGCACCGGCTCGAAGCTGGCCGGCGTGGTCTTCGTGATGTCGTTCGGCACTTCGTCGAGGGTGTACCCGACCGCGAGCTTGGCGCCGATGCGCGCAATGGGAAAGCCGGTGGCCTTGGAGGCCAGTGCCGACGAGCGCGACACACGCGGGTTCATTTCGATGACGATGAGATCACCGTTCTGCGGATTGACGGCGAACTGCACGTTGCAGCCACCGGCATCGACGCCGATCTCGCGGATGATGGCCACGGCCGCATCCCGCATGACCTGATATTCGCGATCGGTGAGCGTCATGGCCGGGGCCACGGTGATGGAGTCACCGGTGTGTACGCCCATGGGATCGAGGTTCTCGATCGAGCAGACGATCACGACGTTGTCGGCGCAATCGCGCATCACCTCGAGCTCGTACTCCTTCCAGCCAAGCAGCGAGCGTTCGATGAGCACCGAGTGCACAGGTGACAGATCGAGACCGCGCCGCACCATGGTTTCGAACTCGTCACGATTGTACGCCACGCCACCACCGGTCCCACCCAGCGTGAAGGACGGGCGAATGATGGCGGGGAAGCCGGTGTTTTCGACCGCGGCGAGTGCCTCGTCGAGGGTGGTGACGGTGGTGCCGGTGGGGCACTTGAGCCCGATCTTCTCCATCGCGTCGGCGAAGAGCTTGCGGTCTTCGGCCACACGGATGGCGCGCGCGTTCGCCCCGATGAGCTCACACCCGTACTTCTCCAAGACGCCGTCATCGTAGAGCTTGAGCGCGACGTTGAGCGCCGTCTGTCCGCCCATGGTGGGCAGCACCGCGTCCGGCCGTTCCTTGGCGATGATCTTCTCGACGTACTCCGGTGTGACCGGCTCCACATACGTGCGATCCGCGAACTCGGGATCGGTCATGATGGTCGCCGGGTTGGAATTCACGAGGATGACTTCATAGCCCTCCTCGCGCAGCGCCTTGGTGGCCTGCGTTCCGGAATAATCGAACTCGGCGGCCTGACCGATCACGATCGGGCCAGAGCCGATCACGAGAATCCGGTGCAGGTCAGAACGTCGCGGCATGGAGAAGGAGGTCTTCGATGATATCGTCGAGTGATCGCTGCGCTCGCCACCCCGTGGCGTGCTGCAGCTTTCGCGAATCCCCGATGAGCACGGGGACGTCAACCGGACGGACCAGCGCCGGATCTTCGGTGGGGACGGCGCGGGTACCTGTTCGCGCCACAACCTTGTCGAGGATCTGCTGCACCGACCACCCGGTGCCACTGGCCACGTTGTACGCCTCGCCGGGCGTGCCCCGCTGACAGAGGGAAATATACGCAGCCACGACGTCACTTACATGCAGGAAGTCGCGAACCGGTGAACGATTGCCCACCGGCATCGGCGTACCGGCCGGGGCCCCGATCAACGCCCGCGCCCGTTCCACGAGCCCGGGGAGCAGAAACCGGGGTGGCTGCCCTGCCCCACTGTGGTTGAAGCTGCGCGCCACGATGACCGGCAGCGCCCCGCTGCGCCACAGCTGAAGCGCGAGCACCTCCTGGGCGGCCTTGGTGGCCGCATACACGGTGCGCGGTGCCTGCACCGCCGATTCGGCAAGCGGCATGACGTGAGACTCGTCTCGTCCGTACTGCTCCGCGCTGCCGACGACGAGCACCATGGGCGCGGGACGGCCGTGCTCACGCTGGCGACTCAAGCGGTGAAACAGGCGGGCGGTTGCGGTGACGTTGACGTCCCACGCCAACGCCGGGTCAGCGGCAGCGGTCGGGAGGTAGGAGATGGCCGCCAGATGAATAACCGTATCGGGCTGCGCCTCCCCGACGACGCGCTCGATGTACGCGTCGTCGCGAAGATCCCCCAACAGCCAGGTCACGCCGGCCGGCTGTGGTGGCACACCGTGGGGGATGGTGGCCCCGACCGGATCGGTGGCCAACGCAAAGATCTCGGCACCGGCAGTGTGGAGAGCTGGCACCAGCCACTGCCCCACGAATCCGGCGGCGCCAGTGACGAGCACGCGCCCGAGCGGGCGCCCATCCGACACGTTCACTTCGCGCCGTGGTACCGGGCGAGGTCGGCCTCCACCATCATTTCCACCAATTGGCGGAAATTGACCCGCGGGGTCCACCCGAGTTCAGCCTTGGCCCGCGACGGATCGGCCACGAGGAGATCGACCTCCGCCGGGCGGAAGAAGCGCTCGTCCTGTACGACGTGTTCGCGGTAGTCGAGCCCCACGGCTCCGAAGGCGAGCTCACAGAATTCGCGTACGGAATACGTCTCGCCGGTGCCGATCACGAAGTCATCGGGCTGCTCCTGCTGGAGCATGCGCCACATCGCGTCGATGTAGTCTCCGGCGAATCCCCAATCGCGCCGAGCGTCGAGGTTGCCGAGGCGGAGTTCGCGCTGCAACCCGAGCTTGATACGGGCGACGCCGTCGGAGATCTTGCGCGTCACGAATTCGAGCCCGCGCCGCGGCGACTCGTGATTGAACAGGATCCCGCTGACGGCAAACAGACCGAAGCTTTCGCGGTAGTTGACGGTGATCCAGTGGCCGTAGACTTTCGCGACGCCGTATGGCGACCGCGGGTAGAACGGCGTGGACTCGCGCTGCGGTGTTTCGACGACCTTGCCGAACTGTTCACTGGAGCTGGCTTGATAGAAGCGCGCGGCGGGTGCCGCCTTGCGCAGCGCTTCGAGCATGCGCGTCACGCCGAGGGCCGTGAACTCGCCGGTGAGCACCGGCTGATTCCACGACGTCTGGACGAAGCTCTGGGCGGCGAGGTTGTAAATCTCGTCGGGGCGGGCCGCCTGCACGACGTCGGTGAGCGACGTCTGATCGAGCAGATCGGCTGAGACGAGTTCGACCCGGTCGACGAGATGCGCGATACGCTCGTACGGAGTCGTGGAGGACCGGCGCACGACGCCAACGACACGATAGCCCTTGTCGAGCAGGTGCTCGGCGAGGTAGGAGCCGTCTTGGCCGGTGATGCCGGTGATGAGCGCGGTCTTGGTCACGGAACGATCAGTGCGGGGTGATGGGTTCGGGTTCCGAATCGTGGGTCGCTCTAGCTGCCCACCGTTAACCCGACAATCGCGTCGTGAGATACACGACGCGGGGAGACCCGCTGTTCAAGCGAGCTCCCCGCGTGGTGCCGTACATCGGGCGATTTACGCGACGGCGACCTGACCGCGCGGCGCGCGCTGGACCTTGCCGGCGGCGAGGCAACGCGTGCAGACCTTCACCTTGATGATCTTGCCCGCTTCGAGCGTACGCACGACCTGGAGGTTCGGCTTCCAGGTGCGGCGGGTCTTGTTGTTCGCGTGCGAGACGTTGTTGCCGTAGGCGACACCCTTCTCACAGTGGTAGCAGCGATTGCGACTGATGGCCATTTGCGTGGTCTCAGTTCAGGATGAGTTCGATGCGCGCCATCTCGGCACCGTCACCCTTGCGGTGCCCGGTCTTGAGAATGCGCGTGTAGCCGCCCGGGCGCGTGGCGAACGCGGGACCGAGCTCCTGGAAGAGCTTGTCCGCGGCCTCACGCTTCTGGACGTGCTTGCCGGCGAGCCGGCGCGCATGGAGCGTGCCGGTGCGGGCCTTGGTGATCAGCTTTTCGACGAACGGGCGCAGCTCCTTGGCCTTGGCTTCGGTCGTCTCGATCGCACCCTGCTCGATGAGCGAGGTCGCGAGGTTGCGGAGCAGCGCGAGACGCTGCTCACTGGTCCGCCGGAGCTGGCGGTTGGCCTTACGATGCCGCATGGGAGTTAGTCCTCGTCGTCGTCGTCATCGGGCGCGTTCTCGGCTGCGCGGCTGGGCGGGGTGCCCATGTCGAGGATCCGGACACCGTCCGTGCTTTCCTCGTAGCGCATGCCGAAGTTGAGCCCTTCCTTCTCGAGCAGCGCGGCGATTTCCTGCAGGGACTTCTTGCCGAAGTTCTTGACCTGAAGGATCTGCGCCTCGGTCTGGCGAACCAGATCGCCGAGCGAGCGGATGTTGGAGTTCTTGAGTGAATTGACGGACCGCACCGACAGTTCGAGATCATCGATCGGGGTGCGGAACAGCTCGGCGAGACGGATGGCGTCGGAGTTGGCTCCGTCACCGGCCGCACCGGGCTGCGCAGAGGCCGACGATCCAAAGCCCACGAAGTACTGGAAGTGGGTCTGGGCGAGGGCCGCCGCATAGCTCACCGCTTCCTCAGGCGACATCGTGCCGTTGGTTTCGACGGTCAGCGTGAGCCGGTCGTAGTCGGTGCGCTGCCCGACGCGGGTTTCCGCGACGGTGAAGTTCGCCCGACGGACCGGATTGTAGATGGCATCGATCCGCACGACATCGACCGGGAGGTTCTTGTCGGCCGGATGCTGGTCGCTCTCGACGTAACCGCGCCCCTTGTTCACGTAAAGCTCGACGGTGAAGTCGCGCTCGTCGGTGATGGTGAAGAGGTGGTGCGATGGATCGACGACGCGCACGCCGCCGGTGGCGATGATGTCCGCCGCCGTCACCGCGCCCGGCCCCGCCTTGCTGATGCGGAGAACGGCCTGCTCCACTTCTTCGGGAAGCGAGAGCGTGAGCGTCTTGAGGTTGCCAATGATCTGGTGCACGTCTTCCACGACGCCCGCGATGGTCTGGTGCTCATGCACCACCCCGTCGATACGGAACGCCCACACCGCGGAGCCGCGGAGCGACGACAGCAGCAGTCGGCGCATCGCGTTGCCCAACGTGTGCCCGAAGCCGCGTTCGAGCGGCTGCAGGCGGAATTCGGCCAGATTGGGCGAGTCCTCGCGCTTGGTGGCTTCTACCAGCTGCGGACGGACCAGCCCGGAGAGATCGATGGTTGCCATGAGAGTCCTGGATCGAAAAATGGTCTCACCACTCGACCGAGTGGCGACGCTCTACCCCGCCCCGAACGCGCGGTAGACTCGTGAGGGGGTTCGGGCCCCGACCGGGGCGGGCGTCATGCGCCCGCCCTTTCAACGGATTACTTCGAGTAGAGTTCGACGACGAGCTGCTCCTGCGCAGCGAGCGGGATGCTCGTACGCGCAGGCTTCTCGAGTACGCGGCCGCTGAACGACTCCTTGTCGACCGCGATCCACGAAAGCGAGCCGCCCTTCGACGCCTGCTCCATCGCGCTCTGCACGAGCACGAGCTCGCGCGAGCTCTCCTTCACGCGCACTTCCTCGCCCGGACGCACCTGGTACGACGGGATGTCGAGGAGACGACCCTTCACTTCGATATGGCGGTGGCGGATGAGTTGACGCGCAGCCTTGCGGCTGGGCGCGAAGCCCATGCGGTACACCACGTTGTCGAGACGGGTCTCGAGCGCGGCCAGCAGGTTGTGACCGGTAATGCCGGCCTGCGACGCGACACGCTCGAACGTATTGCGGAACTGCTTCTCGGAGATGCCGTAGATGCGCTTGATTTTCTGCTTCTCGCGCAGCTGCTTGGCGAATTCCGACATCTTCTTACGACGCGCCGTGGCCTGACCGTGCTGACCCGGGGCGTACGGACGACGCTCGACGGGGCACTTTTCGGTGAAGCACTTGGTGCCCTTCAGGAAGAGCTTCGCACCCTCACGACGGCACTGACGGCAGCTGGGACCAGTGTAACGAGCCATGGATCAAACCCTCCGGCGCTTGGGGGGACGGCAGCCGTTGTGCGGAATCGGGGTGACGTCGCGGATGGACTTCACCTGGAGACCGGCAGCGGCGAGCGCCTGGATGGCCGACTCACGGCCGGAACCGGGACCCTGCACGCGCACATGCACGCGGCGCACACCGGCGGTGAGCGCTTCGCGCGCGCACTGCTCGGAGGCCACCGTGGCGGCGAACGGCGTGGACTTCTTCGACCCCTTGAAGCCCGCCTTGCCGGCCGAGCCCCACGACACCGCGTTGCCATGCATGTCGGTGATCGTGATGGTCGTGTTGTTGAACGTGGCGCTGACGTGGGCGATGCCTTCCGCCTCGACGACGCGCTTGGTCTTCTTCGCGGTAGCCATGGCTTACTTGGTCACCTTCTTCTTTGCCCGCGATGGCGCGGCGCGGCCCCTTCTTGGTGCGCGCGTTCGTGTGCGTGCGCTGCCCGCGCACGGGGAGACCGCGGCGGTGACGCGTGCCACGATAGGAACCGATGTCCATCAAGCGCTTGATGTTCATCGCGACTTCGGTGCGCAACGCACCCTCGACGCGGAAGTTGCGCTCGATTTCCTGACGGAGCTTGTTGAGATCGCTGTCGTTCAGGTCGCGAACGCGCTGCGCGCTCGACACACCCGTGGCCTCGAGGATCTTCTGGGCGGTCTTGCGACCGATGCCGAAGATGTAGGTCAGGCCAATTTCGATCTTCTTTTCACGCGGAAGATCAACGCCGGCAATACGTGCCATGTTGTGTGCGCTCCCTTAGCCCTGACGCTGCTTGTGCTTCGGGTTGCGCTTGCAGATGATGCGAGTCACGCCCTGTCGCTTCACGACTTTGCAGTGCTCACAGATCGGCTTGACGCTGCTGCGAACTTTCACGGGTCACCTCAGCGCTCACGCGCTGACGGAGTCTCCCGCACCACCCCGTACGGGCGGCCGGCCGGACTCCCCATGCTGTTCATCGCTCATGAAGCATCGCGCTCTCCGGAGAGAGCACCGATTCCGCGCACGAGCGAAGCGAAAGTGGCCAGCGGATTGGCCGGTGAAATGCCCCAAAAACAGGCAAGACCCGAACCCTAGCGGACTTAGGAGATCCCCGCAAGTGACCGCTCGACTTCCGCCATGGCGGCCACGGGATCGGCCGCCCCGGTTACCGCGCGTCCCAGGATGAGCCAG
>Ga0255234_1000013_pt1 | contig 16565 bp, 15 predicted proteins | sample ColtaT_9_FD_189962 | JGI IMG/M metagenome (GOLD analysis project Ga0255234, IMG submission 189962) | Metatranscriptome of freshwater microbial communities from Columbia River, Oregon, United States - Colum_Colum_RepC_8h (Metagenome... | ecosystem: Environmental > Aquatic > Freshwater > River...
CACGCCGTTCACGCCACGATCTCCGCGCCCAGGCAGGAGTATGAGCACCGGGCCGATATGCTCGGGGAGTACAGCCGGCTTGATGAGATACGTGCGCGCCCACTTCTCCGGCGTACTCAACTCGCCGATCACCGTGCCCACGGGGAGACCGCGCGGATACGTCGAGCCAAGCCCGGAACTCACGATGAGTGTGCCGGCCTCGAGCTTGGCACGGAACGGCACGCCGCGCATCTCCAACAACCACCGTTCGGCGCCGGCGGCGAGGTGCGGTTGCACGATGCCGAAGGCATCCTGATCGACGCTCATCGCACTCACGCGGAAGTCAGGGTGCGCCCACGTGATCACCGTGCTCGTGGCCTGGTCTACGGTCTCCACCATGCCGACGAGACCATCGGCCGTCACCACTGGAAGAAACGGCTGCACGCCCACGCGGCTGCCGACGGTCACGTCGAGAGTGAACTCGTCGGAGCCGCGGGCCGGCAACACCTCCGCCGCCACGAAGCCCTCCTGCAATCGCGCCGACAAACCGAGGAGGCGACGCAGCGTGGCGTTTTCGTCGCTCATGGCCCGTAAACTCAGCGTATCCGCCACGGCGCGTCCTCTGGTGACAAGCAGATCGTTGCGCGCCGTGATTGCTGCGCGTGCACCTGCCGACCACGCTTCCAGATTCACGAGCGGGGCAAGGAGCGTCGTACGCAACGCGCTCGCGACACTTTCACGGGAGCGGCGCGGCGACAGAAATACGAAAATGGCCAGCGTGACACACACCAGCACCAGGCCGGTGTCGACACGCCCTTCGCCGCGAACCTTCCGGGTCACGTGGGTCGTGCGGAAAAATGATGGACGTGCGACTTGACGACGACTGCCGATCAGGTAGACAGCACGGACCAGTACCGCTCCTCGTCATCGAGGATCTTGCCGGTACCGCGCACGACGCACGTGAGCGGGTCCTCGTCGACATGAATGGGCAGTCCCGTTTCCTGCGACAGCAGCATGTCGAGGCCGCGGATGAGTGCGCCGCCGCCTGTCATGACGATCCCGCGATCGACGATATCGGACGCGAGTTCGGGCGGCGTGATTTCGAGCGCGCGACGCACGGCATCCACGATCTGCTGAATGGGCTCCTGCACCGCTTCGCGGATCTCGCTGCTGTGCACGCGCACCGTCTTGGGAATGCCGGACACCAGATCGCGTCCCTTCACTTCCATCTCGCGCTCTTCGCCGACAGGATAGGCGCTGCCGATCTGGATCTTGATCTGCTCTGCCGTGGGCTCGCCAATCAGCAGGTTGTAGTTCTTGCGCATGAACTGGACGATGCTGATATCGAGCTCGTCACCGCCCGTGCGGATACTCGTATCACTTACAATGCCCGACAGCGCGATCACGGCGATCTCGGTGGTACCACCGCCGATGTCGATGACCATGTTGCCGGTGGGTGATTCAACGGGCAACCCCACGCCGATCGCGGCCGCCATCGGCTCGGTCACCATGAACACCTCCTTCGCACCGGCGCCGAGGGCGGAATCGCGCACGGCGCGCTTCTCCACTTCGGTGATCCCCGACGGCACGCACACGATTACCCGCGGTTTCACCTTGAAGACGTGCTGGTCGATCACGAGCGTGAGGAAATAGCGCAGCATCTTCTCGGTCACGTCGAAATCGGCAATGACGCCGTCCTTCATCGGACGCACGGCCATGATGCCGTCGGGTGTCCGGCCGAGCATCCGCTTCGCTTCCAGCCCCACGCCCTTGATCTTCTTCGTTTCGCGATCGAGCGCGACGACGGAAGGCTCGTTCAGGACGATTCCCTCCCCCTTCACGTAGATCAACGTGTTGGCGGTGCCGAGATCGACGGCGATGGCATTCGCCGGGAAGAACGAATTCGATTTGCTGAAAGGCCAGAACATCAGGAATTCCGGGGCGGCGCGGCCCTCGTGGGGGGCGCTTGATGAAAGACGGGCAGCGGCGTAGGCGTAAGGTACGGACTCGCACCAGAGCGAACAAGCTGTTGGAATAGCGTGACCTAGGACACTGGACCCCTTCGACCGGACGGCAAAACGGCCGGTCCGAATCTGGACCGGCCGCCAACCAGACGAGCATTCGAGACGCGCGGTCAGACGAAGCTGGCCGGATCCGTCAGAGCCATGCCGAACGCCTCGGCGACGCCGGAATACGTCACCTTGCCCGCCGACATGTTCAGCCCCTTCAGCAGCGCCCCGTTGGCCTTCAACGCCTGCCTCCAGCCCAGTTTCGCCAGCTGTAGCGCGTACGGCAGGGTGGCGTTCGTCAGCGCCAGCGTGGACGTGCGCGGCACCGCGCCCGGCATGTTGGCCACGCCGTAGTGAATGATGCCGTCCACCGTGTACGTCGGGTTCTCGTGGGTGGTCGGCTTGATGGTCTCCACGCAGCCACCCTGGTCCACCGCCACGTCGACGATCACGGCACCCGGCCGCATCCGGGCCAAATCGGCTCGGCGCACGAGCTTGGGCGCCTTGGCACCCGGAATGAGCACGCCGCCGATGACCAGGTCGCAGGTGCTGATCTGCTCGAGAATGTTGTGCCGGTTGGAGTGAATCAGCTGCACGTTGGCGGGCATCACATCGCTGAGGTAGCGCAGGCGCTCGAGCGACAGATCGAGCACCACCACCTTCGCGCCAAGCCCCGCCGCCATCTTCGCGGCGTTGACCCCCACGATGCCTCCGCCGAGGATGACCACCTTGGCCGGCGCCACGCCCGGTACGCCGCCGAGTAGCACACCACGTCCGCCGTACAGCTTTTCGAGGTATTTCGCCCCCTCCTGCACCGCCATGCGGCCGGCCACTTCCGACATGGGGATGAGCAACGGCAGGTCGCGGTTCGGCAGCTCGACCGTCTCATAGGCGATACACGTCGCGCCGCTGGCGAGATGGGCCTTGGTGAGCTCCTCGTCGGCGGCGAAGTGGAAGTAGGTGAAGAGCGTGAGGTCAGGGCGCAAAAACTGCCACTCGGGCGCGATGGGCTCCTTCACCTTGAGCAACAGCTCGGCCTTGCCCCAGGCCGTCGCCGCGTCGGGCACGATTTGCGCACCGACGGCCACATAAGCCGCGTCATCGAAACCGCTGCCGATGCCGGCGCCCGTTTCAATGAACACTTCGTGACCTGCGGCGACCAACGCTTCGGCACCGGCCGGCACGAGCGCCACCCGGTTCTCATTGGTCTTGATCTCTTTCGGTACCCCGATACGCATAGGGATGTCTCGCTGAGGGGAGTGCGTCAGCGCACGGCCTGAGGGCCGAGGCTGACCAGGATGTGACGGTCCGGATTGAAGAAGTCGCGCGACACTTCGCGCACTTGATCTTCGTCGATCGCATCGACGAGCGCCATCAGTTCGTCCACCGAACGGAAGGGCTCACCGTACAACGCCGTGGTCGCCGCACGGTACATGCGGGACGACACGCCCTCCATGGAGAGGACGAGCTGCCCGCGGAGCTGGCGCTTCCCGGCCGCCAACTCTTCGGCCGTGAGGCCTCGATCAGCGATCTCGCGGAGCACCTCCCGCACGGCGTCGACGGCTTCCTGCGCCGTGTCCGGCGCCGTGGCCAGATAAACGCCATGCGATCCGGTGTCGGCATAGGCACTGCTGAAGCTGTGCACGCTGTAGGCGAGTCCCAGCTCCTCACGGACGCGTTGAAAGAGCTTGGAGCTCATGCCGCCGCCCAGGAGCATGTCGACCAGGGCGAAGGCGTACCGCCTCGAATCACCGTGCGCGATACCCTGCCCACCCAGCACCACGTGCACCTGGCCGATGTCCTTGCGGGCCACGTGTTCCGCGTGGGGGCCGGCGACCTCCACCGGGTCCACCGGGAAGGGGGTACGATCGCCCATGGGCATGTCGAGCCAGCCGGCGCGTTCGAGGGTGGCCAGCAGCCGGTCGTGCTCCACGCGACCCGAGGCGGCCACCACGAGCCGGCCCGGATGGTACGCCCGCTCGTGCAGCGTGCGCAGGTGCGCCACGTCGAGCGATTTGACCGTCTCGCGCGTGCCCAGAATCGCGTACCCGTGCGGGTGATCGCCCCAGAGCGCTCGATTGTGCACATCAAAGATGATGTCGTCCGGCGTATCGTCCACCATGCTGATCTCCTCGAGGATCACCTTGCGCTCGAGCGCAAGATCCTCGGGGCGAAGCAGCGGGTGGAAGATGAGTTCACCGATGACGTCGGCCGCAGCCTCGAGATGTTCGTCGAGTACGCGGGCCTGATACGACGTGTGTTCGCGCTCGGTGTACGCGTCGAGCGACCCACCGAGCGTTTCGAGCGAGAGTGCGATTTCCTGCGACGAGCGCGAGCGTGTCCCCTTGAACACCATGTGTTCGAGCAGGTGCGACACGCCCATTTCTTCCGGGCGCTCGTGCAGCGTCGCCGCACGGACCCATGCCCCGAAAGCAACCGACCGCGCTCCCGGAACTGCTTCCGAGAGCACGGTCAGTCCATTGGGCAGGTCCGTCCGGTGCAGCGAGGGCGCCGGAGCGCCCGAAGCCTCAGCGCCGATCGCGACCACCGCCGTTCCGTCCACCACGTCCGCCACGGTCACCCCCACGATCGCCCCGATCGCCTTCCTCGCGACGCGGACGCTCTTCCTGCTCGGGCAGGCCTTCGGGCTTCGGCAGCAGCGCCTTCATGCTGAGGCGGAGGCGGCCACGCTCATCGCGATCGACGAGCTTCACCGTGACGCGGTCGCCCTTCTTGCACACGTCTTCCGGCTTCTCGACCCGCTCCCACTTCATTTCCGAGACGTGCAGCAACGCTTCGGTGCCGGGCATGATCTCCACGAAGGCGCCGAAGGCCGTCACGGTCTTCACCGTGCCTTCATATGTCTCGCCCACGACCGGCTCGGCGGTGATCGCCATGACCATCTGCTTCGCGCGCTCCATGCTCTCGCCGCCGACGGCGGCAATGGTCACCGTGCCGTCGTCGTCGACCGTGAGCTCTGCGCCCGTCTCTTCCTGGATGCCGCGGATGTTCTTGCCCTTCGGACCGATGAGCTCGCCGATCTTGTCGACCGGGATCTGCACCGTCACGATCCGCGGCGCGTACTTGGACAGTTCGGCGCGCGGCGCGGCCAACGCCTTGTCCATCTCGCCGAGGATATGAAGACGGCCTTCCTTCGCCTGCGAGAGAGCCTCCTCCATGATCTTGAGGTCGAGCCCCTCGATCTTGATGTCCATCTGGATGGACGTGATGCCGTCCCGCGTGCCGGCCACCTTGAAGTCCATATCCCCGAGATGGTCTTCGGTGCCCAAGATGTCGGTGAGGATCGCGTACTTCTTCCCTTCCTTGATCAGCCCCATCGCCACACCGGCCACGGCGGCCTTCATGGGCACGCCCGCATCGAACAGCGCGAGCGAGCCGCCGCACACCGAGGCCATCGACGACGACCCGTTCGACTCCAGCACATCGGAGACGATGCGGATGGTGTACGGGAAGTCGGCGAAGTCGGGGAGCACGCCCTGCAGCGCACGCTCGGCGAGGTTGCCATGGCCGATTTCGCGACGGCTGGTGCCGCGCATCGGGCGCACCTCACCGGTCGAGAACGGCGGGAAGTTGTAATGCAGCATGAAGGAGCGCGTGACCTCGCCCGCCTCCTTGATGGAGTCGAGACGCTGCGCGTCCTTCGCGGTGCCGAGTGTCGCGGCGACGAGCGCCTGCGTCTGGCCGCGCGTGAACAGCGACGAGCCATGCGCACGCGGCAGCACGCTATTGTCGATGCTGATCGCACGCACTTCGTTGGGCTTGCGGCCGTCGACACGCCGCTTGGTGTCGAGCACCTGCGCCCGGAGCTCGTTGTATTCGACGTCGCCGAGGATGGTATGGATATCCTTGGCGTTGTCGGGGAACTCGACCAGCAACCCTTCGGCGAGCTCCTTCTTGGTACGCTCGACCGCCTCGATGCGCGTGTGCTTGTCTTTCTGATTCAGCGCTTCGCGGATGCGCCCCGACGCGAGCTCCTTCACCTTGGTCGCGATCCCTTCCGGCGTCTCCGCCTTCGTCCACGCCATCTTGGGCTGCTGCACCTTGGCGAGCAGCTCGTTCTGCATGGCGATGAGCTCACGGATGCCGTCGTGTGAGAGGCGCAGCGAATCGAGCACGTCCTCCTCGGACACCTCGAGCGCGCCGCCTTCCACCATCACGATGGAATCCTGCGACCCCGCCACCACGAGCTCCATGTCGGAGAATGCGATCTGCTGGAACGTGGGGTTGAGCACCCAGTGGCCCTGCACGCGACCGACGCGCACGCCGGCGATGGGGCCGAGGAAGGGAATCTTGGAGGCGTTCAGTGCGAACGAGGCGGCGACGAGCGCCAGCACGTCCGCGTCATTCTCCTGATCGGCGGAGATGACGTAGATGAACACCTGCACTTCGTTCTTGAAGCCTTCCGGGAACAGCGGACGGATCGAGCGATCGATGATGCGCGCCGCGAGGATCTCGTGATCGTGCGGGCGCCCTTCGCGCTTGATGAATCCGCCCGGAATCTTGCCGGCGGCGTAGGTCTTCTCCTTGTACTCGACCGTCAAGGGGAAAAAGGGGAGCGGGCTCTGATTCTCGCTCACCGTGACGGCGGCGAGCACCATGGTCTCGCCGAACTGGACGATTGCGGATCCCGCCGCCTGCTTCGCCATCCGACCGGTCTCGATAACCAGGGGGCGACCGGCAAACGTCCGCTCGATTCGATGCATCATCAGCTGTGTAACCTCATGAGAACACAAATCGCGCGGGAGGCAGTGGTGCCCCCGCGCGACGACGTGACGGAACCCTGCCTAGTAGCGGAGTCCAAGGTCCTGCACGAGCGTGCGATACTGCTGCACGTCCGTACGCTTCAGGTAGTCCAACAAACGGCGGCGCTTGCCGACCATCTTGAGAAGGCCGCGACGACCATGATGGTCCTTCGCGTGCGTACGGAAATGACCCGTGAGGTAATTGATGCGCTCCGTGAGGAGTGCGATCTGAACGCGGGTCGAGCCGGTGTCCCCTTCGTGGGCCCGGTACTTGTCGATCGTGGTAGCCTTGTCGAACGCCATCGTCGTTGTATTCTCAGCCGTTATCCGAGCTGTCATCGCGCTAACGGGCGCGACGTTCATCGCGGGTCAATTGCGCGTAATTGCAGGTAGCATGGTAGCTTACTCGCTTCAGCCCCCCCTGTAAAGGACCTCGACATGCCCGACCGGTATCTGGGCCGAACTATCGGGGAATACGGGGCGACCCGGTACCTGGGCCGGTACCTGGGCGCCGGGGCGTTTTCGTGGGTGTACGAGGCGGTCGATCTCGACCGCGGGATCCCGGTGGCCCTCGAGATCCGCCGCCCGGAGTTCAGCGGCCAGTCCCGCGTGGAGGACCGCGGTGGCAGCCGCTCAGCATCACCCGCGCACCGGCTACCAGCGCCGGGCAGGTCACGGCGTGAAAACCGACCGCAGATCGTTGTACGTGACCAGCAGGATGAGCGCCAGCACCGCCAGCACCCCGACGCGCGCGAACGCTTTGCGCGTGCGCACGCTGAAGGTACCGCCCTTGATGCGTTCGGCGAGCACCATCAGAATCTGTCCGCCGTCGAGCACGGGAATAGGCACGAGGTTCAGCATGGCAATATTGAGGCTCAGGAAGGCGATGAGCGACCAGAGCGTCTCCGCGCCATTGCGCGCCGCCTGGACGGACGTGCGCGCGATTTGAATCGGCCCCCCGAGGTTCTTCGCCGACACCTCACCCCGCACGAGGCCGCCGAGCACGGCGGCCACATTCCGCGCCATCGCCCATGTGGACTCGGAACCACGCACTACGGCATTCCCGAGGGACACCGGCTCACGCACCACGGAGTCCCGCACCATCATCCCCACGCGGCCGACCTTCTTCGGTGCACCCGTCACCGGATCCTGCGCATCGGCCACCTGCGGCGTGATCGTGGCCCGGATGCGCTCGCTGCCACGGGCGATCTCGAACGTGACCGTACCGGACGTGATGGGTGACACGCGAGCCAGCACCTCGTCCCACGCACGCACGGACTCGCCATCGATGGACACGATGCGGTCCCCGCTGCGCAACCCCCCGGCCGCCGCCGGCGTGCCGGGCACGACCGAGTCGATCACCGCCGGGAGATACCGGTTGCCGTAGGTGTAGTACAACCCGCTCGTGACGGAGATCGTGAGCAGAATGTTCATGATCACGCCAGCCGACAGAATGAACACCCGGGCAAGCGCCGGTTTGCTCTCCACCCACCGGTTGGCCGGCACGGACTTGGGCCCGAACGGTGCCATCGCGTTGGCATCCCACAGCGCACCGGGCACGTCGGCCGGCCGTGACGGCGCCTCGCCAAGTGAACCACGATCGCTCGCGCCACCCTCGATGCCAGCCAGCGCCTCATCGTCTCGCGATGCCATGCGTACGTAGCCACCGAGCGGAATGAGCGACACGCGATAATCCGTTTCGCCGTACTTCACGCCGAAAATGCGGCGTCCCCAACCGAGCGAGAATACGGGCGCGTACACCCCACACAACTTCGCCGCCACGAAATGGCCCAGCTCGTGCACGAACACGACGAGCCCGAAGACCAGCAGCGGCGCGATATAGACCGACAAGGACGACATATCCGTCACGACTCCTGAGCGATGCGAACCTTCACGTGCTCGCGCGCCGCCGCGTCAGCCGCCAACAGCGCATCGAGCGAATCACCGGGGAGCGCCGCCAGGTCGTGCAACGCCGCGGCCACCCGCTCGGCAATGCCTCCAAAACTGAGCGATCCGGCGAGAAAACTGGCCACGGCTTCCTCGTTGGCGGCGTTGAACACCGCCGGCGCGGCTCCGCCGGCTCGCCCGGCCGTGATGCCCAACCCCAACATCGGGAATTGCTCGTGCCGCACGGGCTCGAAGGTGAGCCCGCCAGACGCCGCCGGATCGAATGATGATACGCCACTGTCGGGCACGCGTTCCGGCCACGTGAGGGCGTAGAGGATGGGCAGTTCCATGCTCGGCACCCCCATTTGGGCCAGCACGCTCCCGTCCACGAATTCGACGAACGAATGGATGATACTCTGCGGATGCACGACCACGTCGATGCGGTCGTATGGGACGCCGAACAGATGGTGCGCCTCGATCACCTCGAGGGCCTTGTTGGCGAGCGTCGCGCTGTCGATGGTGATCTTGCTGCCCATCTGCCACGTGGGATGCTTGAGCGCATCGGCCCGCGTGGCCCGGGCGATCTGCTCGGCAGGCCACGTGCGGAACGGCCCACCCGAGGCCGTGAGAATCAGGCGCTTGACCTCGTGCGGCTGACGACCGGCGAGACACTGCAGAATGGCCGAGTGTTCGCTGTCCACGGGGACGAGTGCCGCGCCGTGTTCGCGCGCCGTGCGCGTAACGATGTCACCGGCCACCACCAGCGTTTCCTTGTTGGCCAGTGCCACCCGCTTCCCATGCCGCAGTGCGGCCAGTGTGGCCGGTAACCCGGCGGCACCGACGACGGCGTTGATCACCACCGCCGCGTCGGGGTGCGTAGCCGCCTCCACGAGGCATTCCGGCCCGCGTCCCCAGGTGGCGGGAGCGTCGGGACATTCCTGCACGAGACCGGCATAGACCGGAGCGAATTGCGCGACCTGTTCGGCCAGCCCCGCGAGGTTGCTGTTCGCCGTCATGGCAACCGGCACGAACCGGTCGCATTGCCGCGCGAGCACGCGGAGCGCGCTCTTGCCGATCGATCCCGTGGCGCCAAGCAGCGCCACACCGATTGGCGCGGGCGCGGCACCGGAAGGGGACGCTGCGTGCGGTCCAGTGGAGGTCATCGGGCGCCGGGTGCGGGAATAAGCAGCAGATCGTACAATGCGTAGGCGGCGGGCAGCACGAAGAACAGCGAGTCGAGTCGATCGAGCACGCCGCCATGACCGGGGAAGAGGGTGCCGCTATCCTTCACACCGGCCTCGCGCTTAAGCAGCGACTCCGCCAGATCACCGATCTGCGCGATGACGCTGATAGCGACCCCGAAAATCACGATGCCGGTCGGCGTGAAGGCCAGCTGCGCCTTGGGCACCAGGAGGCCGTAGGTAAAGGCGTACGTCGCAGCCACCGTCACCAGCACGCCGCCGACGGCTCCGGCGACCGTCTTCCGGGGGCTGACGCTCGGCATGAGCTTCCGGCCGCGGATGAGGTTTCCGCTGAAGTATGCGCCGCTGTCGCTCGCCCACGTGAGCACGACGGGAAAGAGCACGGCCAATGCTCCGGCGGTGTCACCGACGGCGTAGTTGTGATAGCGCAGCGCGTATCCGAAACTCAGCGTGGCGCCGGTGTAGAGCACGCCGTACACGGTGGTGCTCACCGCCGCGAGGGGCTTGCCGTCCACGCCACGCAGCCAGATAGCAGCGCCCAGTATGGCCACGACGCACGACACCCACACGTACAACGGGATCGTCAGCACGCCAAGGATCTGGCCATGCACGGCAATGGGGATGCAGCCGACAGGACGATCCCGATCGCGGACAGCGGGGCTGCACCTCCTTCGCGGGCCAGCCGATAGAACTCCCACGCGGCGATCCCGGACATCGCGCCGAGCAGTGTGGCGAGCGGCGCACCGCCAATCCAGATGATGCCGATGGCGAGCGGTGCAGCGATGAGCGCCACAATGGCACGACGTCCGAATTCGTTCACGACCTGGGGGGAATTACGTGGTCACGCGGCCGAAACGCCGGTCGCGTCGCTGGAAGTCGCAGATGGCCTCGTACAAGGCCGTGCGATCGAAATCGGGCCAGAGCACGCTGGAGATGTAGAGCTCCGCGTAGGCCACTTGCCACAGCAGGAAGTTGGACAGCCGCTGCTCACCGGACGTGCGGATCAGCAGGTCGGGATCGGGACACCCGGCGGTAAAGAGGCGGCTGCGGAACTGCGTTTCGTCGATCTCGTCGGGGCTGAGCACTCCGCTCTGCACGTCCCGCGCGAGCAGACGGGCCGCCCGCACGAGTTCGGCCCGTCCCCCGTAGGATATGAACAGGTTGAGTCCGAGTCGGGCACCACGGGCCGTGTCCCGTCTCACCCGGTCGACCGCCGTGGCCGCCGCCGGGCTGAGGCGATCGAGGTCGCCGTGCACGTGAACATGCACGCCCTGCTCCGCCAGATCAGCCGCCTCGCGCGCGATGTACTCTTCGAGCAGCGACATGAGCGCCGACACTTCGGTTTCCGGGCGTTGCCAATTCTCCTGAGAAAAGGCGAAGAGCGAGAGCCATTCCACCCCGGCCTCGAGGCACCCTTCGACCACGGCGCGCACGGCCTTCATTCCCGAGCGGTGCCCGAAAGGACGCGGCATGTGCCGCTCCCGGGCCCAGCGGCCGTTGCCATCCATGATGATGGCAATGTGCCGTGGTACCGCCCCGTGCACGCGGATGCGCGCCAACAGATCCGACTCGATGTCAGTCATGCAGGGGGCGGTGACGGTGGGGCACAACAGGTGAGTCCGCAAGCGCGGACTCACACGGCCATGACTTCGGCTTCCTTCGTCTTCAGCAGGGCTTCGAGCTTGGCGATCTCATCGTCGTGCACCTTCTGCAACTCTTTCTCGGCCGACTTCTTCTCGTCTTCCGACACGCCGTCGAGCTTCTTGATCTTGTCACGCGCATCGGTGCGCGCATGCCGGATGGCGATCTTGCCGTCCTCCGCGAGCTTGTGCAGGATCTTCACGAGCTCCTTGCGACGCTGCTCCGTCATGCTGGGTAGCGGCACGCGGATGATCCCGTTCTGGTGCGCCGGATCGAGGCCCAGATCGGACTCGCGGATGGCCTTCTCGATGGCCTTGGCCTGACCCTTGTCGAAGGGTGTAACGAGAAGGATACGCGGCTCGGGCGCCGACACCGACGCGACCTGGTTGAGCGGCAGGAACGAGCCGTACGCCTCGACCTTGATCGTATCCAACATGTTGGGCGACGCCTTCCCCGAACGGATTCCCGCGAATTCCTTCTTCGAGTTTTCGAGGGCCTTCTCCATGCCGGCCTTCGCGTCTTTCAGAATCTGAGATGTGCTCATGACACCAAAGTCCCTACGCGCTCGCCACGAATGGCCCGGGCGATCGCGCCTTCACGGTGGAGGTTGAGTACGACGAGCGGCAGCTGATTCTCCTTGCAGAGCGTAATGGCCGTCTGATCCATCACGCGCAGCTCTTCGAGCATCACGTCGCGGTAACTGATCGTCTCGTACAAGGTGGCATTCGGGTCCTTCTTCGGATCAGCGGAGTACACGCCATCCACGCTGGTGGCCTTGATGATCACATCAGCCTTCATCTGGATGGCCCGCAACACCGCCGCCGTGTCCGTGGAAAAATACGGATTCCCGGTTCCGGCGGCAAAAATGACCGTGCGCCCCTTCTCGAAGTGGCGCAGGGCACGACGCCGAATGTACGGCTCCGCCAGTTCTTCCATGCGGATGGCCGTCATGACGCGGGTGTCGAGCCCTTTCTTCTCGAGCACGTCCTGCAGGGCCATCGCATTGATGACCGTGCCGAGCATCCCCATGTAGTCGGCGCCGACACGATCCATTCCCATCTGCGAGAGCTGGGTGCCGCGCACGATGTTGCCGCCGCCGATCACCAGGCCGAGCTGCACGCCCATGCGGGCGACATCCACGATCTGGTCGGCGAAGAAGCCGATGCGTTCAAAATCGAAACCCACCCCCCGATCTCCGGCGAGTGCTTCGCCGGAGATCTTGAGGAGGATGCGCTGGAAGCGCAGCCCGGACCCGCTCGGCGCGTTCGCGCTGGGTGCGGTGTCGCTCATGGCCGCTTACTCGGCGCCGAGCTGTAGACGGGCGAAACGCTCTACCGTGATCTCCCCACCCGCCTTCTTGCCGTGATCGGCGACGAGCTGGGCGATCGTAATGCTCCCATCGCGTACCCACGCCTGCGGCATGAGCGTCACGTCCTTCAGGAACGCCTCGACCTTGCCGGTGGCGATCTTTTCGATCATGGCTTCGGGCTTGCCCGTCTCCCGCGCCTGCCCTTCGGCCACGCGCTTCTCGGCCTCGAGCTTGTCCGCCGGCACGCCGTGGCGATCGACCGCGAGCGGCGCCGCTGCTGCCACATGCTCGGCGATATACTTCGCGAGTTCCTTCGTCGCTTCGTGGCCAGCCACCGCCGCCGACGACGCGGTGATCTGCACGATCGTCGCGAGCTTGCCGTTGTGGTGACGGTACATGCCGACCTGCCCCGTGGCGCCGGCGTCGAAACGCGCGGTGCGCTTCACGTTGACCGCTTCGCCCGTCTTCGCCGCGGCGGCCTTCACAAACTCCTCGACGGTCTCGTTCGGGCTGCCCGTCATGGGCTCCGCGAGGAACGCTTCGATGCTACCGGCGGACGACTGCAACCGATGCGCGAGGATCGCGTCGACGATCTTGCCGAAGTCTTCGTTGCGCGCCACGAAGTCGGTTTCGCAGCCGACTTCCACCAGGGCGGCCGACGTCCCGTTGTTGAAGACTTCGCCGGCCACGATGCCCTCGCTCGTCGAGCGGTCGGCGCGCTTCTCGGCCTTGGCAATCCCCTTCTTGCGGAGATACTCGACGGCCGCGTTCATGTCGCCGTTGGTCTCTTCGAGCGCCTTCTTGCAATCGCCAATACCTGCACTCGTGCGCTGGCGGAGTTCCGCCACGTCCTTGGTCGTGAATGCCATCGTCGGATCCTGTCTATCGCTAAAGGGTGCGTTATCGATACTGGGAGGGTCCTGCCGTTGCTACAACAACGCCGCCGGAAGATGCCGGCGGCGTCGCATTCCTGCATCCCGGAAGGGGGCCCCGTGAACGGGGTGCTCCGGATTCCGTACGTCAGGCCGGTGCTTACTCGGCGCCTTCGGCCGGTGCCGCGTCGTCGCCGCCCTCAGCGCCGGCATCGCCGCCCTTGAGGCGCGCCGCAATGGCTTCGGGCTTGGCACGGCGGCGGCGCGGACGACCACCACGGTCGTTGTTGCCACCGCGGTCACCACCGCCACGGCTGTCGCGGCCGCCACGATCACCACGGTCCGCGCGCTCGGCGCCGCGGTCGCTGGAGAACGTGTAGGCTTCCTGCTCCTCTTCCTGCGGACGGGCCGGCGCCTCGCGACGGGCCTCGTCAATCGTGTCGGCGACGACCTTCGTGATCAGCTCGACCGAACGGATCGCGTCGTCGTTGCCGGCGATCGGCACCGTGATGAGGTCGGGATCGGCGTTCGTATCGACGATGGCGACGATCGGCACCCCGAGCTTGTTGGCTTCGGAAACGGCGATCCGCTCCTTCTTCGAGTCGATGATGAACAGGAGCCCCGGGAGGCGGTTCATCGTCTTGATGCCCGAAAGGTACTTGGACAGCTTCTCGCGCTGACGCGACATGAGCAGCTGTTCCTTCTTGGTGTAATTGGCGAGCGAACCGTCTTCGCTGCCGGCCTCGAGCTCCTTGAGCTTCTTGACCTGCTTCTTGACCGTCTGGTAGTTGGTCAGCATGCCGCCGAGCCAGCGCTCGGTGACGAACATGCCGCCGCAGCGGGTGGCCTCGTCACGGACGATGGCCGCAAGCTGACGCTTGGTGCAGACGAAGAGCACGTTCTCGCCGCGCAGGACGACCTCGCGGACGAGCTTCTGCGCCAATTCGATCTGGCGGAGCGTCTTCTGCAGGTCGATGATGTGAATGCCGTTGCGCTCGGCGAAGATGAACCGGCGCATCTTGGGGTTCCAACGACGGGTCTGGTGCCCGAAGTGAACGCCCGCGGCGAGCAGCTGCTCGAGGGACGGAGTGGCCATGCGTGGAGTACCGGAGTGTGTTGAGTTCGGCCGCGGCCGTCACCGCCGTTGGCGACCGCTTCCCCAGGGAAACGGCACACGCCACCAGCTCGGACCGCGTGAGAGATATGCTGGACAACCAACCGGGGCCGAAGCCCCGGCCGGTGTGGCTTAGCGCTTCGAGAACTGGAAGCGCTTACGGGCGCCAGCGCGGCCCGGCTTCTTGCGCTCGACTTCACGCGCATCACGCGTGAGCAGGCCGAACTCGCGAAGCTTCTTCTTGTTGCTCTCGTCGACCTTCACGAGGGCGCGAGCCACCGCGAGGCGCACGGCGCCCGCCTGCCCCGACATGCCGCCGCCATCGAGCGTGGCCTTCACATCGTACTGACCGAGCGTGTCGGTCAGCGTGAACGGCTGCTGAATGGCCGACACCAGCGTCGGACGCGGGAAGTAGTCACCCAGCGTGCGCCCGTTGACTTCCCACTTACCCGTGCCCGGGGTGAGATACAGACGGCACACCGCTTCCTTGCGACGGCCGACGGCGTTGATCTGTTCCGACATTACTTGGCCTCGGCGGCGGAGAAGGTGAGCTTGGCCGGGCTCTGCGCCACATGCGGATGTTCGGCACCGGCAAAGACGCGGAGCTTGCGACGGAGCACCTGACGACCAAGCGTGGTCTTCGGGAGCATGCCGTAGACGGCCTTCTCGATCACGCGCTCGGGGTGCTTGGCCAGCATCGTGGCGAAGGGCGTGTGCTTCTCGTGGCCCATGTAGCCCGTGTGGCTGAAATAGGTCTTCTGCTCGGCCTTGCGGCCGGTAACCTGCACCTTCGACGCATTGATCACGATGACGAAGTCACCCGTGTCCATGTGCGGCGTGTACATGGGCTTGTGCTTGCCGCGGATGATCTTCGCGACTTCCGACGCGAGCCGGCCAAGGACCATCCCTTCCGCGTCGACGATATACCACCGACGGTCGATATCCTTCGGGGTCGCGCTGTAGGTCTTCATGCTAACGTGATCCGTGCGTGTTGCGGAGAAGCCGTGGACCGAGGACAGATGCCCGCGGGTCGGCCCCCGGCAAAGGGTTTGACAGCCGAAAATCGTCCCGCCCTCGCAGGACGGACGCCCGACCCGGCCGCGCACCGGCCCCCGGAACTGCACGGGATATGCCGGATTACGTCGAAAATCGGGACAGACTCGTAGCTTACACAGCTCTGAAGTGCCTGTCAATGCGGCGGTTGAGGCCGGCGACGCGGCGCCCGCCCCCGCTTGGGCCCATGGCCGCCGACGGCCTCGGCGAGACGGCAGCGGGATGCCCCCCGGACAGGGGTGGGCACCGGGGAGGGCGGTCAGCCTCCGACGTCGCCAAGGTCGATCAGGACTGCCCCCTTCTCCACTGCCTCCCCCGCGTTCACGCGGACGGCCGTGACCACCCCGGCCGCCGTGGCGCGGAGTTCGTTCTCCATCTTCATCGCCTCGATCACGGCGAGCCCCTGGCCGGCCGAGACCGTGTCGCCGACGGCGACGGCGATCCGCACGACCAGCCCCGGCATGGGCGCCACGAGCGGTGCGGGTCCGCTCGCCTTGGCCGTCGCAGCCGTCAGATCCTTGATGGCCCGCATTCGCTCGTCCAGCGCCTCGGCTTCCACCCGGGCGCCGTCCACGTCGAGCTGCCACACCCCGCGCGTGGCACCACGGCGGGCCACGACGCGATGCACCTGCTCGCCGATCCGCACAAGCCGCACCGGTGTGCCCGCGACGTGGGCCAGCGAGACATCCACGCGCTCGCCGTCCACTTCGGCGTGCGTACCGTCCAGCACGACGAC
>Ga0255234_1000021_pt1 | contig 15631 bp, 14 predicted proteins | sample ColtaT_9_FD_189962 | JGI IMG/M metagenome (GOLD analysis project Ga0255234, IMG submission 189962) | Metatranscriptome of freshwater microbial communities from Columbia River, Oregon, United States - Colum_Colum_RepC_8h (Metagenome... | ecosystem: Environmental > Aquatic > Freshwater > River...
CCGCATAGAGCGCGTCGTCGTGCCCATAGAACCCCTCCGCGAAGAACATATGCCCGGACATCTCACCCGCGAGTGGCGCGCCGAGCGCCTTCATCTTGTCTTTGATGAGCGAGTGCCCCGTCTTCCACATCATCGGCGTTCCGCCGGCGGCCGTGATCCCGTCGGCGAGGGTCTGCGAGCACTTCACATCGAAGATGATGGGTTGACCCGGGCCCGTACGTGCGAGCACGTCGCGTGCGTACAGCAGCAGGAGGTGGTCGCCCCAGACCACCGTGCCCTCCTCATCGACCAGCCCGATGCGGTCCGCGTCGCCATCGAATCCGATCCCGAGCGCGCTCCCGGTCTCCCGGACGGAACGCTGGAGATCGACGAGGTTCGCCTCGACCGTCGGATCGGGATGATGATTGGGGAAGGTGCCGTCGGAGATTTCGTAGAGCCAGGTCACGGACGCACCGAGCGCGCGGAACAGGCGCGGGGCGACGATGGCCCCCGCCCCGTTCCCGCAGTCGATCACGACCTTCAGCGATGCCGGAATCGGCCCGATCCGCGAGACCATGTCCGCGACGTAGTCCCCGATGACGTCCGCTGACCGGACGGTCGCGTCACCAGAGGGGAACCGTCCGCCGTCGATGATCGCCCGCAGGCGCTGGATGCCCTCACCGTGGAGGGAGCCGGTTCCGACACAGCACTTGAATCCGTTGTACTCCGGCGGATTGTGCGAGCCGGTGATCTGGATCCCACCGACGACGGGAAGATGATGCAGGCTCCAGTACAGCAACGGCGTCGGCACCTCCCCGACATCGATCACGTCCGCCCCGCTGGCGAGGAGCCCGCGCACGAGGGCGTCACGAAGGGCGGCGCCACTCGGGCGATTATCGCGACCGACGGCGACGGCACCAGACAGCCCGTGTTCCGCGAGGATGACGGGGTACGCTCTGCCAATCGCTTCGGCCGCTTCGACCGTCAGGTCGCGATTGTAGATGCCGCGAATGTCGTACTGCCGAAAGATGCCTGGGGCGATCATAACCACTCCGATTCGGTGTGACGCATCCCTTCACAGACACAACGAGGGGGCGCCGCTTGACGCCCCCTCATCCCGCACCCCGACCACCCGGTGGTCCCGGTCAGCGCAGGACGCCGGCGCCGGTGGCGCGGACCTCATCCGGAATCGCGTGCGGGGCGAACCCGTTCCGCAGCGCGATCGTCGCAAGGGACGACGGCAAGAGACCACACACCAGAAGAAGGCCGGCGGAGGCCACCAGGACCGCCCTCGTCCATGCCCCGGTCGGAGCCGGTGAGGTCGCCCCCTCAGGCCGAGGCTCCATGAACATCGCACGGATGACCGGCAGGTAGTAGCCCGCTGAGATCACCGAGGTGAGGACGATAACGATGGCCAGCACGATGAGCCGCCCTGGGGCATCGATCGTCGCGGACAGGAGGTACCACTTGCCGAAGAATCCAAGCCCACCGAAGACGGGGAAGCCGAGGAACGCCAGCAGGTAGACGGCCATCCCGAGGGCCAGCCAGGGGCGCGTCGACCAGAGTCCCGCGTAAGCGGCCAAGGGCGCGCCCTCCTCACCGTCGCGCTGCACCACCCCGACGATCGCGAAGGCGCCGATCGTCGCGAGCGTGTATCCGAGCATGTAGAACGTGAAGGCCGTGCTCGCGAGGTCGGTGGCGGCCACCGCCGCCACGAGGAGATAGCCGGTGTGGACGATGCCGGAATAGGCGAGCATCCGCTTGATGTCGCGCTGGGAGAGGGCCACCAGGTTCCCGACGACCATCGTCACGATCGCGATCCACGCCACGGGCTCCATCCACAACCCAACGAGGTAGAACGCCTCGTACAGGATGCGGAGCAGCGTCGCGAACGCCGCCGCCTTGACCCCGGCGGCCATGAAGGCCGCGACCGGCGTCGGGGCACCGTCATAGACGTCCGGCGCCCACATATGGAACGGCACCGCCGCCACCTTGAACCCGAAGCCAATCACGAGCAGGCCGATCCCCACCATCAACATCGGGTCGAGCGCGAGGGCGTGACGGGCGATCGTCGCCGAGATGGCACCGAGCTGTGTCTGGCCGGTGGCCCCATAGATCAACGCGATCCCGTACAGCAGGAACGCCGTCGCGAAGGCCCCGAGGAGGAAGTACTTGAGCGACGCCTCCGCGGAGCGCGCGCTGCGCCGATTGAGGCCCACGAGCGCGTAGATGGCGATCGACATGATCTCGATGCCCAGGAAGATCACCATGAGATCCCGCGCCGCGGCGAGCACCATCATCCCCGACGCCGCGAGCGCGACGAGGACGTGCGACTCCGCGTGTCGGATGCCGTCGCGCGGCTGCTGCTCGATGTTCAGCGCGACGGTGCCCATCGCGGCCAAGAGGACGACGACGTCCACCGCCCACCGGAAGCCATCCACGGCGATCACGCCCGCGGTCGCCTCCCCGCCCCGAACCGCCGCGAGGACGACGCTGCCAAGACTCGTCGCAAGCACCACGAGGGTGGCCTGGCCGACGAGCCGCTGGTGGGCGTCGGAGGCCGGTCGCCACGCCGCCAACAGCGCGAGCGCCATCGCGCCCGCCATCAGGAGCAGGTCGGGGAGGAGGGCGGCCATCAGAGCCGCGGGCTGCGAGACGTCGTAGATCATCGGGCACCCCCTCCGGTCTGGGCACGCTGCTGGCTCATGCGGGCCGATTCGACCTGCTGGACGAGGCGCGACGCAGCCGCCTCCGTCTTCTGCAACACGGGCTTCGGATAGACGCCGAGCCAGACGATCGCGAGGAGGAGCGGTGCCAGCAGACCGAGCTCACGCCAGTTGAGGTCACGTCCACGGAGCGCCTGATTCTCCGGATTCGTGAGCGGATTATAGAGGATGCGCTGCACCGCCCACAGGAGATAGGCGGCGGCGATGATCACGCTCGTGGCCGCCACGACCGCGTACCACGGCTGCGTCGGGAACGAGCCGATCAGTACCAAGAACTCACCGACGAAGCCATTCGTCCCCGGCACGCCGATCGAACTGAGCGCGACGATCGTCAGCGCCACCGCGAAGAGCGGCATCACGGACGCGAGGCCGCCGTAGTCGGCGAGGAGGCGTGTGTGCCGACGCTCGTAGATCATCCCGATGAGGAGGAAGAGCGCGCCGGTGGAGATGCCGTGACTAATCGTGACCATCAAAGCGCCCTGCATCGCCTCCACGGTCATCGCGAAGATGCCGAGCATCACGAAGCCGAGATGCGAGACCGATGAGTAGGCCACGAGCTTTTTGAAATCGGGCTGAACCAGTGCGACGAGCGCGCCGTAGACGATGCCGATCACCGCGAGGGCGAGAAAGACGCTGCGAACCGCGGGCGCCATCGCGATCTCTGGGAAGAGCGGCACCGCGAAGCGGACGAAGCCGAAGGTTCCCATCTTGAGCATGATCGCCGCCAGGATGACCGAGCCGGCGGTGGGTGCCTCGACGTGCGCGTCAGGGAGCCACGTGTGGAACGGCCACATCGGCACCTTCACCGCAAAGGCCAAGGCGAACGCCAGGAAGGCCCAGAAAGCACCCGGAATCGGCCCGAGGCGCGCGAGCTGCAATGCCGTATCGTACGAGAAGTCCGGCGCGCCGGTGACTCGACGCACGACCATCCCGATCCAGATGATGGCGACGAGCATCAGGAGCGAGCCGACCATCGTGTACAGGAAGAACTTCACGCTGGCATAGAGCCGCCGCTGGCCGCCCCAGATCCCGATGATCAGGTACATCGGGATGAGCATGACCTCCCACATCACGTAGAACAGCACGAGGTCGAGCGCCATGAAGACGCCGAGCATGCCCGTCGTCAGCACGAGGAGCAACGCGTAGAAGCTGTGCGTCCGCTCGCGAATGCTGGTCCAACTGCCGAGCACCGCCAGCGGCATCAGGCACGTCGTAAGCAGGACGAGCATCAGGGCGATCCCGTCGAGGCCCACCGCGAACCGGACGCCCCACTGCGGGATCCATGGGAGCGTCACCGCGGCCTGCCACGCGGCGGAGCTGACGTCCACCGACCACCAAAGGCCGAGCGAGAGGAGCGCCTCGGCCAGGCAGACCCAGAGTGCGATCGAACGGGAGCGACCCATCGCCTCGACGGCCGTGCCGGTGCTGAACCGACGCGCGTCGGCGACGAGCACCAGGGCTCCGAGGAGGGGGAAGAGCAGCAGCACCGGCAGGATCCAGCCGTTGTAGCCGATGCCGTCGAGAAACGCGTGCATCAGAAGAGCCTCAGCGGAAAGAGAAGCCGGCGAGGACCGCGACGGCCCCGAGGACGAGCACCCAAGCGTACGTCCCGACCCGGCCGGTCTGCAGCTGCGATCCGAGCCAGCCGAGCCCGCGGGCGAGGAACCCCGCCCCGTTCACGAACAGCCCGTCGATGATACCGGTGTCGAGGCCCTTCCAGAGGACCGTCCGCGAGACGCCGAGGGTCGGCTGGACCACCACGCGGTCGTAGGCTTCATCGACGTACCACTTGTTGAGCAGCGTCCGCGCGAGGCCCTGCTCCGCCGGCGACTCGGACGCCGGCACGAGCGCGGCAGGCTTGAGGCGCGTCCACGCCACCGCGATGCCAATGACGGCGATCGCCACCGCGGTGCCGATCAACGCGTACTCGGTCGCGTGCGAGAGGTGCGCCGCCTCACCCAGCGTGACCCGCAGCGTGCCCTCGCCGACCACCGGCTCGAGCCAGTGATGCAGGATCTCGCTCATCCCGCCGCCGAACAGGGCGGGCAGATTGAGGAACCCGCCCACGGCTGACAGCACCCCCAGCACGACGAGCGGGCCGGTCATGATCCATGGGGCCTCGCGCAGATGCCCCTGCTCCGCGGGGCCCGTGCGATTCGGCCCGTGGAAGGTGTAGAGCATCATCCGCGTCATGTACACCGCGGTCATCAGGGCGGCGGCGAGACCGAGCGCGTACACGCCGTAGAGCACGACGCTCCCTGGGATCCCAAGCCACGTGGCCTCGGCGAGCGTGGAGTGATGCGTGCGGGCGAAGACCGCGGCGAGGATCTCGTCCTTCGAGAAGAAGCCGGAGAACGGCGGGATCCCGGCGATTGCCAAGGTCGCGATCCACATCAGGGAGCTCGTGATCGGCATATAGCGCCGGAGCCCGCCCATGTTGCGCATATCCTGCGCATCGGCGTGGGCGTGCGTCGCGTGGTAGGCTTGGTGCATCGCATAGATCACCGAGCCCGACCCAAGGAAGAGCAGCGCCTTGAAGAAGGCGTGGGTCATCAGGTGGAAGACGCCGGCCGTGTACGCCCCGACGCCGACGCCGACGAACATGTAGCCGAGCTGCGAGACCGTGGAATACGCGAGGACCTTCTTGATATCCCACTGCTTGAGGCCGATCGTCGCCGCGAAGACGGCCGTGAGCGCACCGACGACGGCCACCGTGAGCTGCGCGGCGGGTGCCAGCGAGAAGAGCGTCGCGGACCGCGCGATCATATACACGCCGGCGGTCACCATCGTCGCGGCGTGGATGAGCGCCGAAACCGGGGTCGGCCCCGCCATCGCGTCCGGCAACCAGACGTAGAGCGGGATCTGCGCCGACTTGCCCGTCGCGCCAAGGAAGAGGAAGAGGCAGATCGTCGTCACGAGGGCCCCACCCATCTCGAGGCCCGCCGCGCCCGCCGCGACGCCGGTGTACGACAGGGATCCGAGGTTCGCGAACAGCAGGAACATCGCGACCAGGAACCCGAAGTCACCGATGCGATTGACGATGAACGCCTTCTTGCCGGCGTTCGCGTTCGCCTCCTCGGAGAACCAGAACCCGATGAGGAGATACGAGCAGAGGCCCACGCCTTCCCATCCGATGAACATCAGCGGGTAGCTCGCCCCGAGGACGAGCAGGAGCATGAAGAAGACGAACAGGTTCAGGTACGCAAAGTAGCGCGGGTATCCGGGATCGTCCTGCATGTACCCGACGCTGAACAGATGAATCAGCGTCCCGATCCCCGTGATGATTAGCACCATCACCATCGACAGCTGGTCGAGCTGGAGCGCGACCGGGATCTGCAGGGCGCCGGTCGGGATCCAGTCGAACAGGGTGAGCACATATGGCGCGTGAATCGCCTCACCCGCCCCGCGCATCGCCAAAAAGGTGACGAGGGCGAACCCGAACGCGACCGCCAGAACGCCGGGGCCGATGAGTGAGACCCACTTGGCGGCGGGGTGCCGTGCCGCGTGATGGGCGTCGTCGTGGTCCGCCGCGTGCCCCGTCGCGTGGGCGTGACCGTGGGAGGCGTCACCGTGCCCATGGTCCGCCGAAGGGTCGGCCGGGCCCGGATGGGCGGCCGCCGTCAGGGAGAGGAGCCCGTTCGCGACGAAGCCGAGGAGCGGGAGCAGCAGGATGAGCCAGGCGAGGGCGGCGACGGTGTCGCTGAGCGGGTGCCCGCTGGCAGAGAGGTCGGTATGCATCAGCCCTTCAGCAGGTTGATGTCATCGAGGTGCACGGTCTGCCGGTGTCGGAAGATCGCGATGATGATCGCGAGCCCGACGGCCGCCTCGGCGGCGGCGACCGTCATCACGAAGATGACGAACACCTGGCCGGTGGCCCCGTAGAGCGTCGAGAGCGCCACGAAGGAGAGATTCACCGCGTTGAGCATCAGCTCGACGCACATAAAGAGGATGATCGCGTTCCGGCGCGTCAGGACCCCGACGACGCCGATCGTGAATAGGACAGCGGAGAGGGCGAGCGACTCAGCGAGCATCGGCCGCTCCCTGCTTCTTCCCGATGACCACCGCACCGACGATCGCGGCGAGGAGCAGGATCGAGGTGAGTTCGAAGGCCAGCAGGTGCTCACGGAAGAGCGGGCCCGCAACCGGGGCGATCACCCCGCCCGCCGCGTCCGCCGCCGGTGCCGGCAGGTTCGCGGCCGCGGTCGGCGCGTACCCCTCGGGAATCCGCGACCGGGCGAGGACCATCACCTCGGCGAGAATCGCGAGCCCGACGGCGCCGGCGGCGATCCGCGGGCCCGTGCCACGGACGTCCGCGAGATCGTTCGGCTGCCCGAGATTGAGCAGCATGACGACGAAGAGAAATACCACCATGATCGCGCCCGCATACACGAGCACCTGGATCGCGCCGATGAACTGCGCGTCGAGCATCACGTAAAGCGCCGCGAGGCAGAACATCACATTGATCAACCACAGCGCCGCGGCGACCGGACTCTTCCGCGTGACGAAGAGGATCGCCGAGGCGATCGCGATCAACCCAAAGAGGTAGAAATGGAACCCGTAGAAGAGCGGGTGGAAGGTGTTGTCCATCTCACTCCCCCCGGGGGTCGGCGGGATCCCAAAGCGTGCTGACCGGGTGCGTCTGCGCCGTGAGCCGCTCGAGGTCGTACACGAAACGCTCGCGGTTGAATTCGGCGTTCTCATAGTGCCGTCCGAGGTGGATCGCCTCCTCCGGACAGACTTCCTGACAGTAGCCGCAGAAGATGCATCGGAACTCGTCGATCTCGAATACGAGCGGATAGCGGTTCCCCGTCTCGTCCTCGCCGGGAACCAGCTTGATGCAGTTCGCCGGGCAGACGGTCGGGCAGAGGCCGCAGGCCACGCACTTCGCTTTGCCGTCCTCGGTCGTGAGCATCCGATGGGTGCCCCGCCACCGCGGCGAGAGATCCCACTTCTCCTCGGGGTACTGGATCGTCACCCGGTGCGGATCGACGAGGTGCTTGAGGGTGAGTGCGAGGCCCTTCAGGGTGGCGCGCACGTAGCTCGCCTCCCCGATCGGCCGCTCCATCACCTTGACGTTGATGCCCATGTCAGCGCAGTTCCTCTGGAGCGATGGTGGTACGGACGGCGGCAACACGCCGCAACCGTTCGACCCGTTCCCGCTCGAGGCGGGACGCGGCCGGGCTGATGATGCGACCGCGGTCGAGGATCACGAAGAGCAGGACCAGCAGGATCGCATTGAGGCCCAGCAGCGCGAACGTGAAGGCGCGACTGCCGCGGGCGATCCCGGCGGCTTCCAGGCCGAGCAGCGCTGTGGCGACGATGACGACGTACGCGAGTGCGACCGGGAGCATGAACTTCCACCCGAGCGACATCAGCTGGTCATACCGGAATCGCGGGAGCGTCCAGCGGATCCAGATATAGAAGAAGACGAAGAAGAGGACCTTGGCGGCGAACATCCCGAAGGTCGCCAGAGCCTTCGCCACCGTCGCCGGGCCCGTGTTATCCCAACTCGTGAACGGGATGTCCCATCCCCCGAGGAAGAACGTCACGAAGAGTGCGCTCGCCGTGAGCATGTTGGCATACTCGGCGATGAAGAAGAGCGAGAACTTCATCGCGCTGTATTCGCTGTGATAGCCCGCGATCAGCTCCGACTCCGCCTCCGGCAGGTCGAATGGCACGCGATTCGTCTCTGCGAAGGCCGAAACCAGGAAGAGAAACGCGGCCACCGACAGGAGCCCGATGTTCCAACTGGTCTCGACTTGCTGCGCGATGATCGCCGGGAGCGAGACGTCCCCCGCGATCAACAGGACACAGACGGTGCTGAGGCCCATCGCGACCTCATAGCTGACCATCTGCGCCGAGGAGCGGAGACCACCGAGGAGCGCGTATTTGTTGTTCGACGACCATCCGGCGAGCACGATGCCGTACACGCCGATCGATGTGATCGCGAGCGTGTAGAGGAAGCCGATCGGCAGGTCGGCGACGACGAGGTCAATGCGTCCCCACGGGGTCGGGAGCGGCGCACCAAAGGGAATCACCGCCCACGCCACGAGCGCGCAGGTGAACGCCACGGCCGGTGCCAGCAGGAAGAGCGGCTTGTTCACCTCGCCGGGCATCGTCTCTTCCTTCAGGAAGTTCTTGACGCCGTCGGCAAGCACCTGGAAGAGCCCCCAGGGCCCGACGCGATTCGGCCCGTGACGGTCCTGAATCCACGCCGACACCTTACGCTCCGCGAGCGTGGTGTACGCGACCACGACCATGTAGATGGTGAAGATGACGAGCATCTTCACGACGGTCGCGATCAGAAACGGCCAGAGGCCGGGTTCGAGCTGCATCGGATCGAGGCCGCTCATCGGGCCACCTCCGCGCCGGCGACGACCGCGCCGCGCAGCCCGAGCGCGTCGTACGACATCCCGCTGAACGCGGGCTCGGCCGCGGCGAGCGCGGCGAAGGCCCGCGACGGCAGGGCGCAATCATCGCTCGGCGCCCCGGCGGCGGTCGCGAGATCGGCGAGCGCGTACCAGCTCGGGCGTGCGAGGCCGGGCGCCGCCTTGGCCTGCAGGAATCGCTGGACGCGTCCGCGCAGGTTCGTAAAGGTCCCCTCCTCCTCCGCCACGTTCGCGATTGGCAGGACGGCGACCGGCGTCGGGAGCCCGACCGGGAGCACGGTCCCCACCACGATCACGGCGGCGGCGTCCGCGGCCCGACGCAGGTCGACGCCGTCGAGGGCGTCGCCGACGACGACGAGCACGTCACCGGACTTCAGGCCGGCCAGGAGATCGCCGTCGCGGCGAGTGAAGCCAAGCAGTTCCGCGCCACGGGCATTCGGGGCACGGTCGGCGCGCAGCGCGAGGTCGTCGACGCCCGGCAGAGGTGCCTCCGGACCTGTCGCGCAGCGGAAGGCGCCCTCGCCCCCCGTCGCCCCGATGAGACGCTTCAGCAGGAAGAGTGCCTCGTTCGACAACTGCGGGCTGGCCACGACGTAGGCCCGGCGTCCCCGCAGTGCCTCGGCCGCCTGCCCGAGCGCGATCTCCCAATCGACGGGCGAGAGCACGTCGGCGAGGCGGATCTTCGGGGACTCGAGCCGGTCCGGGCGGTTCATCCAGTGGTAGTCGAGCCGCCCGACGTCGCAGAGGTAGAACTGGTTCACCGCGTCATTCGGACGCGGCTTCATCCGCATCACGACGTTGTCACGGGTCTCGAGGACGGTATTGCACCCCTGCGAGCAGCCGGGGCAGACCGAGGCCGTCCGGTCGAGCTCCCACGCGCGCGCCTTGTTCAGGAAATCCTTGGAGACGAGCGCGCCAACCGGACAGAGGTCGATGACGTTCGCCGCCCAGGGTTGGGTGAGGTCGGCGTCGGCAGCCTTCGAGATGACCGCGCGGTCGCCGCGCTCGGAGACGCAGAGCACCGGCGCCTCGTGCACATCGTCCATGAAGCGGACGCAGCGGGTGCAGAGGATGCAGCGGTTCGTGACATACAGGACGTCGCCGCCGAAGTCCTCGACCGGATTGAAGCGCTTCGGTTCGCGATACCGCGAATCGGCGCGCCCCTCTTGGAAGGTGTAGTCCTGCAGCTCGCACTCCCCCGCCTGGTCGCAGATGGGGCAGTCGAGCGGGTGGTTGATGAGGAGCAGCTCGAGGACGCCCTTCCGTGCCTCAAGCGCCTTCTCGGAGTAGACGTGGACCACCTGCCCGTCGCCGACCGCGGTCGCGCAGGAGGGCGCGAGCTTCGGGAGCTTCTCGACTTCCACTAGGCACATCCGGCAGACGCCGGCGACAGGAAGGCCGGGGTGGTAGCAGTAGTGCGGCACGAGCACGCCGGCGGCCTTTGCGGCTTCGAGGATCGTCGTCCCTGCGGGAACGCTGACGGCGCGTCCCTCGATCGTCAGCGACACCATCTTGCTCTCGCTCATCAGACCCCCACCGCCACGGTGGACGACCGGCGTCCGGTGATGAGCGCCTCGAACTCGCCGCGGAACCGCTTGATGCCGCTCACCACGGGGGCGGCGCAGGAGTCACTGAGCACGCAGATCGTCTTGCCGGTCATCGACTCGGCGAGATCAAAGATCGTATCGAGATCCTCGAAGGTGCCCTGCCCTGCGACGATGCGTTCGAGGATGCGCGTCATCCACGCGGTCCCCTCGCGACACTGTGTGCACTGGGCGCAGCTCTCGTGCGCATAGAACCGGGCGAGGCGCGCGAGTTGCCGCGGCATCGATTGCGCGTCGTCAAAGATGATCACGCCGCCGGAGCCGAGCATCGTGCCGACCTCGAGGAAGCCCTCGTAGTCCATCCGCACCTGCTCCGCTTCCTCGATCGTAATCACCGGGACGGACGATCCACCCGGGATGATCGCCTTGAACTTCCGGCCCGCCGGCGGGCCACCGCACAGGTCATAGAGGAAGTCCTTGAACGAAAAGCCCAAGACGACCTCATAGTTGCCCGGCCGCGCCACGTTGCCGCAGACGGAGAAGAGCTTGCTGCCGGTGCTCTTCGGGCTGCTGAGGCACATGCCCTTGTACCACTCGGCGCCGTTGTTGAGGATGTGCGGCACGGCGGCGAGCGTCTCGACGTTGTTGATCGTCGTCGGCTGGCCGAAGAGACCGGAGACCGCCGGGAACGGGGGCTTGATGCGCGGATTCCCGCGCTTCCCCTCGATCGAGTTCATCAGGGCGGTCTCCTCACCGCAGATGTACGCCCCGGCGCCCTTATGCACCCAGATGTCGATGCGCTTGCCGGACCCCATCGCGTTCGGGCCGATCACGCCGGCGGCGCGCGCCTCGGCGAGGGCTGCCTCCATCACGCGGATCGGCTCAGAGAACTCGCCGCGGATGTAGATGTAGGCCGTCTCCGCCCCGATCGCGTAGGCGCCGATGGCGACGCCCTCGATGAGCGCGTGCGGCGTCCACCGCATGATCTCGCGGTCCTTGAACGTGCCCGGCTCGGACTCGTCCGCATTGCAGCAGAGGTAGTGCGGCTTGCCGTCGTCCAGCTTCATGAACGACCACTTGAGACCGGTCGGGAAACCGGCACCACCGCGACCACGGAGCCCCGACGCTTTCACCACGTCCTGGATCGCCGTCGGCGCCATCGTGAGCGCCTGCGCGAGCGCCGTGTAGCCGCCGCGGGCCTTCCAGCCCTCGAGGGTGCGGGCAGCGGGGTCGCCGAAGTGCTTCGAGAGCACCGGCGTCTCCTGCGGATGCGACTTGTGCGGATATCCCATGGCTCAGTCTCCGAGTGCCGCGAGGATGCCGGGCACCTTCTCCGGCGTCACGGACTCGACATAGTCCTCATTGATCTGCACCGGCGTCGCGAAACCGCAGGCGCCGAGACACTCCACCTCGATGACCGTGTACTTCCCATCCGGCGAGGTCAGGCCGAGCTCCTGGCACCCCGTGTGCTCGAGGAACGCCTTCACGACGTCATCGGCCCCGGCGCACAGGCAGGGCGAGGTCGTGCAGACCTGGATGAAGTTCCGACCCACCGGGTGCTGGTGGTACATCGTGTAGAACGTGACGACACCCTTCACGTACGCGGCGGTGCAGTCGAGCTGTTCGCCCACCTCCCGCATGGCGTCCTCGCTGATCCACCCGCGGTCCTGCTGGATCATCCAGAGGGCAGGCAGCAGCGCCGCCCGCTTCGAGGGATAGCGGCTAATCAGGTCGGCGAGCTCGCGCCGACGCGCCGAGCCCTCGGCGAAGACGGGGACGTACGGGGCGGTCTCGTCGCCGTGACCGTGCGCGTGCGCCGGTGCGGAAGGCCCGTGGCTCATCGGTCGATCTCCCCCATCACGATGTCGATGGACGCATTGATGGCGATGACGTCGGAGAGTAGGTGCCCCTCCACCATCCGTGGGATCGCCGAGAGGTTCACGTAGCTGGGTGGCCGGATGCGCCAGCGCACCGGCTTGGCGGTGCCGTCGGAGACGAAGTAGTAGCCCTTCTCTCCCTTCGGGCTCTCGATCGGGACGTAGCACTCGCCGATCGGCGGCCGCGGCCCCTCCATCACCAGCTTGAAATGATGGATCATCGACTCCATCTCGCTCGTCGCCTTGTGCTTCGGCGGGAGGATGAGTCGCGGGTCGTCGATGTTCACCGGCCCCTCCGGCAGACGCGCGAGCGCCTGCTCGAGGATCCGCACCGATTGCCTGAGCTCCTCGAACCGCACGAGGAACCGATCGTAGACGTCACCGTTGGTACCGACCGGGACGTCGAAGTCGTAGGTCTCGTAGCCGAGATACGGGAAGTCCTTCCGCACGTCGTAGGCGACCCCCGAGGCGCGGAGCATCGGACCGGAGAGGCCATAGTTGAGGGCCTCCTCCGGCGACATCACGCCGAGCCCGACCGTCCGGCCGACCCAGATGGCATTGCGGGTCAGCATCCGGTCGACCTGATCGAGCGTCTTCGGGAAGCCGTTCAGGAAGGCGCGCAGGCCGTCGGTCCAGCCGTCCGGGACGTCGGCGATCATCCCGCCCACGCGGGTGCCACTCGTCGTGAGCCGCGCGCCCGTCCACCCTTCGAGGAGCTTGTAGACGTTCTCACGCTCCTGGAAGCACCAGAGGAACGGGGTGAACGCCCCGATGTCGATGCAGGTGGTGCCGAGCCAGACCAAGTGCGAGATGATGCGCGAGAGCTCCATCGCGATCACGCGGAGGACGCGGCACCGCTCCGTGATCTCGACCCCGAAGAGCCGCTCCGCGCCGAGGACGAACGCGACGTTGTTGCCCATCGAGTTCAGGTAATCCTCGCGGTCGGTCCACGGGATGATCTGGTTGTACTGGCGATACTCGCCGATCTTCTCGAAGCCGCAGTGCAGGTACCCCACGTGCGGGATGCAGCGGACGACGGTCTCGCCGTCGAGTTCGAGGACGAGCCGGAGCACGCCGTGGGTCGCCGGATGCTGCGGCCCGATATTGATCAGCATATGCTCCCCCTCGAACTCCGGCTCGAGGCCCGGCGGGGCGCTCGTCAGCCCTTCGGCGCCGAGCGGGATGCGGATCGGACGCCCGTCCGGACCGAGCCCGGAGGTGGAAAGGGCGACCTCGATGGTCTTCGTGGCAGTCATCAGGTCACTCCCCCGTCCTGGTCCCGCCCCCGAGGCGCTTGCGCATGTCCTCGGGAAGCTGGGCGAAGGCGTCGGTGATCGAGAGCTCTTCCATCGAATAGCGCGCCTCGGGATCCGCGGCGAGCGCATTCCGGAGCTGCTCCGCCCGCGAGAAGCGGCCACGGAGCGGGAAATCCTTCCGCAACGGATACCCTTCGGCGTACTGCTCCCAGAGGAGGATTCGCCGGAGATCGGGATGCCCGGTGAAGCGGATGCCGAACATGTCGAAGCACTCCCGCTCGAGCCAATCGGCACCCTTCCAGACCCCCCACACACTCGGCACCTCGAGCGGCGCACCGCTCTTAGGGAGCTCGACCTTCAGGCGAAGGAAGCGACGGAAGGCAATGGAGCGGAGATGCCAGACGACCTCGATCGGACGCATCGGGTCGCGATACTCGACGGCGGTGACGTCGGAGAGGTACTCGTACCGCTGCGACGGATCCGACTGCAGCCAGGCGCAGATCGTCGCGACCTGGTCACGCGCGACATAGACCGTGGTCTCACCCCAGACGACGTCGTGGCGGATGACCGCGGCGCCGAATCGGGCGCGCAGCGCGTCGACCGACGGGTTCACGGAACCGCCACGGTGCGGGAGCTGCGTCGGAGTGACCGGCGTGAGGTCTCCCGGCTGACCGGGGTAGACAATGGCGAAGGCCGGGGCGCCCGGCGCGGTGGGGGGATGCGCGCTCACGGGGCCGACCGCGTCTGATGCACCGAATTCCCGAAGGGCTCGGAGAGCTCGTCGATCCGATGCGCCGGGATGTAAAGCTGCGAGGCCGGATCCGGGGACATCTCGTCGCGGAGCGACTCATCCGACATCCGCTCCTCCATGATCTTCTTCTGGAGCATCATGATGCCGTGAATCAGTCCCTCCGGCCGCGGCGGACACCCCGGCACGTAGACGTCCACCGGGATGATGGTGTCGATGCCCTGCACGACCGCGTACGAATCGAACATCCCGCCCGATGAGGCGCAGGCGCCCATCGAGATCACCCACTTCGGCTGCGCCATCTGTTGATAGATGCGGCGCAGGACCGGGGCGAGCTTGAACGGGACGCGCCCGGCGCAGATGAGGACGTCGCTCTGGCGCGGGGAGAAGGCCATCCGCTCCATCCCGAAGCGGGCGAGGTCATAATGGGAGGCCGCCGACGCCATGAACTCGATGGCGCAGCAGGCGGTCCCGAACGGCATCGGCCAGAGCGAGTTCGCCCGGCCCCAGTTGACGAGGAAGTCGAGCCGGGTGGTGATCCACCCCTCCTGCGCCTGCGGGTTCCAGGAGACCGCGCCGGCGCGGTCCGGGGCCGCCATCAATCCCATTGGAGGGCTCCCTTCTTCCAAATGTAGAGGTAACCGACGAGCAGGATGGCCATGAAGACGAGCATCTCCCCAAGGCCGAAGAACGAAGCCTGGCCGGCCGGACAGGCCCCCGCGACGAGCGGCACGGCACACGAGAGCTGCCGGAAGGTCGCGCTCCACGGGATCATGAACACCGTCTCGATATCGAAGACGATGAACAGCATCGCGACCATGTAGAACTTGATGGAGAAGCGCTCGCGGGCATCGCTGAGCACCGGCATGCCCGACTCATAGGGCTGCTGCTTGACCGGCGTCGGTCGCGACCGGGTGATCAGGTGCGACAGGCCGATGATGGCCACGGCGTTGACCGCGGCGAAACCGACGAGCAGGAGAACCGGGAGGTACGTCCGTTTCATTGGGGGGGAGAGCGGAGTGTGATCGTGAATTATTTCACGAACTTCTGTTGTCGGAGAGGAAACTATCCGCGGTCGCGATCGCAAGCAACGGCTGCGGGCTGCGAATCCG
>Ga0255234_1000028_pt1 | contig 14556 bp, 27 predicted proteins | sample ColtaT_9_FD_189962 | JGI IMG/M metagenome (GOLD analysis project Ga0255234, IMG submission 189962) | Metatranscriptome of freshwater microbial communities from Columbia River, Oregon, United States - Colum_Colum_RepC_8h (Metagenome... | ecosystem: Environmental > Aquatic > Freshwater > River...
GAACGCGAAGAAGAATCGCAGAGCCATGATCTTGCCACAAAGTGGACGACCATGAAAAAACGAAAGCCAGGCGGTGCCTGGCTTTCGCGTCGAAATTCTCAGCAGATGAATTACTCGCCGCTGGTGTCTTCAACTGCTTCGGTATGCTCGGGGCGATCAACCAATTCGACAAACGCCATCGGTGCATTATCACCAACGCGAAATCCCATTTTCAAGATACGCAGGTAACCGCCATTACGGGTCGCATAACGAGGGCCGAGTTCGGTGAACAATTTCGCCACAATTTCACGGTCACGTAAACGACTAAACGCCAGGCGCTTATTGGCCAACGTATCGGTCTTGCCGAGGGTGAGCATAGGTTCAACAACGCGACGCAATTCTTTTGCTTTCGGCAGCGTGGTTTTAATTGCTTCATGACGAAGCAACGAGACCATCATATTGCGCAGCATTGCCAGACGATGCGAAGAGGTGCGATTAAGTTTACGAAGTCCGTGACGATGACGCATGTTATTTCCTTTAGAGTTTAGATCCAGCTCTTCTATCACCCATCATCAGATGGGTGCGGGCCGGTAAATAATGATTAAATAATACTCACCAACTGCAACTAACTGATTACTTATTTTTCCAACCCGGCCGGTGGCCAGTTCTCCAATTTCATTCCGAGCGTCAAACCGCGCGACGCCAACACTTCTTTGATTTCATTCAGGGACTTACGGCCCAGGTTTGGCGTCTTCAGCAGCTCGTTTTCACTACGCTGAATCAGGTCACCAATATAATAAATATTTTCGGCCTTCAAGCAGTTCGCAGAGCGAACCGTCAACTCAAGATCATCAACCGGACGCAACAGGATCGGATCGACACTTGGCGCGCGCGATGGAGCTTCTGCTGCTGCCTCAGTGCCTTCGAGTGCTGCGAACACATTAAGCTGATCAACCAGTACACGCGCGGATTGGCGGATCGCTTCTTCTGGCGTGATAACGCCATTAGTCTCAATGTTGATGACGAGTTTGTCGAGGTCAGTGCGTTGCTCCACACGGGCCGACTCAACCGAATACGACACCCGCCGCACCGGTGAAAATGACGCATCTAATATGATACGTCCAATGGTTTTATTTGCATCTTCGGTCAGACGACGCACATTGCCCGGCACGTAACCGCGGCCTTTTTCAACTTTAACCTGCATATCGAGCTTACCGCCCGGCGTCAGATGCGCAATGATATGATCCGGATTGACGAGCTCTACGTCATGCGGCAGATCGATATCGGATGCCAATACCGGGCCCTCGCCTTCTTTCTTCAAAGTCAAAGTAACTTCGTCGCGGCTCTGAAGCTTGAATACGACACCCTTAAGATTTAACAGAATGTCAACGACGTCTTCCTGCACACCGTCAAGCGAAGAGTATTCGTGCACGACGCCCGCAATCGTCACTTCGGTTGGCGCATAGCCAACCATCGAAGACAGCAGTACCCGACGCAGCGCGTTACCAAGCGTGTGGCCATAGCCACGCTCAAACGGCTCCATCACAACTTTGGCGTGACCCAACCCAAGCGGTTCAACTTCGATAATGCGGGGTTTCAACAGACTATTTTGCATGATATGTCCTTTCAATACCCTCGGCTCGTTACGCCGATAAGGCTGATGGCATGTCGGAATGCACCGGCTGAAACCAGCCGGTGCCGTGGAAAATTAACGGGAATACAGTTCGACGATCAGCGACTCATTGACTTCTTGGTTGAAATCCGAACGATCAGGCCAGCTTTTCAGCGTGCCTTCCATTTTTTTCGCATCAACAGAAACCCACATAGGGAAACCAGACTGCTCTGCCAGTGAGAGTGCCTCGGCAATACGCACTTGCTTTTTAGCTTTTTCGCGGACCGCAACCACATCACCAATTTTGACTTGATAAGACGCAATATTGACGACGTTGCCGTTAACAACGATGGCCTTGTGCGAAACGAGCTGACGCGCCTCGGCACGGGTCGACGCGTAGCCCATACGGTAGACAACATTGTCCAGACGGGCCTCCAACAATTTCAGCAGCGTCTCACCGGTATTGCCCTTGCGACGGTCCGCTTCCGCGAAGTAACGGCGGAACTGACGCTCCAGCACACCATAAATACGCTTAACCTTTTGCTTTTCACGCAATTGATTACCGTAGTCAGAGGTACGCACACCAGAGGTCCGGCCGTGCTGACCAGGCTTAGAATCAAGCTTGCACTTCGAGTCGAGTGAGCGACGCGCACTCTTCAGAAACAAATCCGTGCCTTCACGGCGGGAGAGTTTTGCTTTTGGTCCGATATAACGTGCCACAATTTTTCCTTGTTAAATGACGCCCCGATCGAATTCAATAATTCTGGTCAGGCGCTAGTTCGATCTTGCTTCGATCAAACGGTGGTCTTAAGAACAAAACCCGCCATTCGCTGGCGGGCTACTTTCAGGTACAGCCAATTCTGATATCAAATACGACGGCGCTTCGGTGGGCGGCAGCCGTTATGAGGTACTGGCGTGACATCTTGAATCTGCGTTATTTTGATCCCTAGGTTGTTCAGGGCGCGGACAGCTGATTCACGGCCAGGGCCAGGGCCCTTGATCCGGATCTCAAGATTCTTGACTCCGCACTCAATAGCAACTTTGCCAGCAGCTTCTGCAGCGACCTGCGCAGCGAAAGGCGTCGATTTGCGGGAGCCCTTGAAACCAGCACCGCCCGACGTTGCCCACGACAGGGCATTGCCCTGACGATCAGTAATCGTAATGATCGTGTTGTTGAAAGACGCGTGAACGTGCGCAATGCCTTCAGCAACGTTCTTTTTTACTTTTTTACGCACCCGAGCTGCGGCGGCGTTATTAGGTGATTTTGCCATTATGGTTTCCTTGAATCCGCGACAGGATTACTTCTTCAGCGACTGTGCTGCTTTGCGCGGGCCCTTACGGGTACGTGCATTGGTGCGGGTGCGCTGGCCACGGCAAGGAAGACCCTTGCGATGACGCATGCCACGATAGCAGCCAAGATCCATCAATCGCTTGATGTTCATTGAGAGCTCACGACGCAAGTCACCCTCTACGATGAATTTCCCGATCTCGTCGCGGAGCTTTTCAAGCTCGTTGTCGTCCAGATCTTTGACCTTTTTAGTGGTCGGAACACCAGTCTCGACACAAATTTTTTGTGCGCGTGGACGACCGATACCATAGATAGCGGTCAGGCCAATTACGGTGTGCTGATGGTTGGGGATATTAACCCCTGCGATACGTGCCATTCGTTATTCCTCGATCAATAACGTTAATTAACCTTGGCGCTGTTTATGACGCGGCTCGGTGCAAATTACACGAACGACGCCCTTGCGCTTGATGATCTTGCAGTTACGGCAGATCCGCTTCACTGATGCGAGCACTTTCATGATGGCCCTCTTTCTTTCAGTTTTTAGTTACTATAAACACCCAATTGGATGTCCACCTAGCGGAATCAACGCCCAGGTGAACCACCTTTAAAATTAGCCTTGCGCAGCAAGGATTCATACTGCTGGGACATCACATAATTTTGAACCTGCGCCATGAAATCCATCGTCACGACCACAATAATCAACAGTGAGGTACCACCAAAATAAAACGGTACATTCCAACGCGCAATCAGGAACTCCGGCAACAAGCACACCAGAGTGATGTATACAGCGCCAGCCAGAGTCAGTCGCGTCAAAATACGATCTATGTAACGTGCCGTCTGATCGCCGGGCCGGATGCCAGGAACGAACGCACCGCTCTTTTTAAGGTTATCCGCTGTTTCTTTGCTATTAAACACCAGCGCTGTATAGAAAAAACAAAAGAATATGATTGCAGCGGCATACAAGAGAGCGTGGATCGGTTCCCCAGGAGCCATCGACGCAGAAAGGTCTTTCAGAAACCGAACAACGCCGCTTGTCGAATCACCAGACGTAAACCAACTCGTAATCGTAGCCGGAAATAAAATGATCGAAGAAGCGAAAATCGGGGGGATCACACCCGCCATATTAAGCTTCAGTGGCAAATGACTACTTTGACCACCGTAAATTTTATTGCCGACCTGGCGCTTGGCATAATTCACCAAGATTTTCCTCTGACCGCGCTCAATAAATACAACCAAGTAGGTAACAGCAGCAACAACAAAGCAGATCAAAATGGCGGACAACGCATTCATTGACCCAGTCCGGACCAATTCAAACAATCCACCAACAGCATTTGGTAAACCCGCTGCGATTCCTGCAAAAATAATAATCGAAATACCGTTACCCAAGCCGCGCTCAGTAATCTGTTCGCCCAACCACATCAAAAACATCGTCCCGGTGACTAGTGTCACAACGGTTGTAAATCTAAATGCTAGGCCCGCATCAATCACAAGCCCGGCCTGTGATTCGAGTGCAATCGCAATGCCCAAAGCCTGAAACGTCGCCAACACTAAAGTACCGTAGCGAGTGTACTGCGTAATCTTTCGACGACCGGATTCACCCTCTTTTTTTAAAGCCTCAAGTTGAGGCGACACCACTGAGAGCAACTGCATGATGATCGAAGCGGAGATATACGGCATGATCCCCAACGCAAAAATCGTAAACCTAGACAGGGCGCCACCAGAAAACATGTTGAACATGCCCAGGATACCACCGCGATTCTGGTTAAATAGCGCCGCCAGTTGAACCGGATCAATCCCCGGCACCGGAATATGTGCCCCAATCCGAAACACAATCAACGCCGCAAGCAGGAACCACAAACGGCCCCAGGGGAATCCGCTCGCCGAGCTTTTTGCAGGATTAGGGGAAGTCGCCACGTATCGCCTTGTCTCGTTGCTTAACCGATTGATCCGCCGGCTGCTTCAATAGCAGCTTTCGCACCTTTGGTTGCAATAAGACCTTTAAGGTTGACTTTTTTCGTCAGCTCACCAGCCTTAATCACACGCACAACCCGAGCCAATTCCGAGACCAAACCAGCTTGCTTTAGCGCCAAAACATCGACGTCCGTCACAGGCAATTTCTCGAGATCAGACAAGCGCACTTCCGCTTTATACGGAGTCGCCAACGACTTAAAACCGCGTTTAGGCAAACGGCGCTGCAAAGGCATTTGTCCGCCCTCAAAGCCCACCTTGTGAAAACCGCCCGAGCGAGATTTTTGACCTTTGTGGCCACGTCCCGCAGTTTTTCCGAGACCAGAGCCAATGCCGCGACCGACGCGACGTTTGTAATGCTTGGCACCATCTGCTGGTTGAATTGTGTTCAGTTCCATGATTTGCTCCGATCGTAAGCGACGCTTACGACACCACTTTCACGAGATACGATACTTTGTTGATCATGCCGCGCACTGAAGGCGTGTCTTCCAATTAAGAAACCGAATTGATGCCGCGCAGACCCAAACCACGAACGGTTGCGCGATGTGACTCGCGCGTACCGATCAAGCCTTTAACAAGCTGGACCTTGACTTTATTTGTAGTTGTCATTTCACTCGCCTTAGCTCAGGATTTCTTCAACCGTCTTACCGCGCTTCGCAGCGATCTCAGACGGGGTATTCATCTTTGCTAAGCCATTCAGAGTTGCGCGAACCATGTTGTAAGGGTTGGTTGAGCCATTCGACTTCGCCACCACATTGGTTACGCCCATCACTTCGAAAATAGCGCGCATTGGACCGCCGGCAATCACGCCAGTACCGTCTTTTGCTGGGATCATCATCACTGACGACGCACCATGCTTGCCGCTGACCGTATGTTGCAAAGTACCGTTTTTTAACGTGACTTTAATCATTTTCCGCCGCGCCTCTTCCATTGCTTTTTGAACGGCGACTGGCACTTCCTTTGACTTACCTTTACCCATGCCAATGCGACCATCACCATCACCAACCACGGCTAGTGCAGCGAAGCCCATAATGCGACCCCCCTTCACTACCTTGGTGACGCGATTGACCGCAATCATCTTTTCGCGCATGCCGTCATCTGGCTTGTCGCTTTGCATCTTCGGGCTCATTTTTGCCATAACGATTCTTCCTTAGAACTTCAGACCGGCTTCACGTGCGGCTTCGGCGACTGCCTTAACGCGACCGTGATAACGGAAACCAGAGCGATCGAATGCGACTTCAGCGATGCCGGCTTTGAGCGCCTTCTCTGCGACGCGTTTGCCTACCAGGGTTGCAGCAGCAGTATTGCCACCCCTGCCTGATTGGCCGGCGAGCTCCTTGCGGACCTCTGCCTCGGCGGTCGACGCGCTCGCCAGGACAGTTGCGTCCGGGGCGATAATACTCGCGTAGATGTGCAAATTGGTACGATGCACGGCAAGGCGATTCACCTTGAGTTCTGCGATCTTGGCACGCGTTTGACGCGAGCGGCGCAGACGAGATTGTTTCTTGTCCATAGTCAACCCCTGTTACTTCTTCTTGGTTTCTTTGATCGTCACAACTTCGTCCGAGTAACGGACGCCTTTGCCTTTGTAAGGCTCAGGGCTGCGGTAGGCACGAACTTCAGCGGCGACTTGGCCAACCTGCTGCCGATCGATACCCTTGATCACAATTTCGGTAGGCGTTGGTGTTTCGACCTTAACGCCAGCTGGCATCGGGTGAACCACCGGATGCGAGAAGCCCAAAGCCAAATTCAGCTTATCGCCCTGCGCTTGCGCCTTGTAACCCACGCCAACCAGTGTGAGTTTCTTTTCAAAGCCTTTGGAGACACCGTTGATCATATTATTGACCAGAGCGCGCACCGTACCGGACATTGCATTTGATTCGCGACTTTCGTTGGCTGCGTGGCAAGTCAGGACTTCATTTTCATTTTTAATCAACACCAGACCATTCAAAGGTAAGGACAAAGTCCCCATTGAACCCTTGACGGTAATTTTGTCAGCGACAATCGTTACTTCGACACCCTTAGGTACCGCGATTGGCATTTTACCTACACGAGACATCTTGAACTCCCTCTCTTAGGCCACGTAGGCCAGCACTTCGCCACCTACACCGGTAGCGCGCGCTTTGCGATCAGTCATCACACCCTGCGGGGTAGAAATGATAGTCACGCCAAGGCCATTCATCACAGTCGGAATATCGCCTTTGCCGCGATAAACACGCAGACCAGGGCGAGACACCCGCTCGATACGCTCAATCACTGGGCGCCCTGCGTAATATTTCAGACCAATTTTTAATTCGGGCTTGCCGGCAGCATCGAGGACCGCGAAGTCATCGATGTAACCCTCATCCTTCAAGACGCGAGCAATCGCCACCTTGATTTTCGATGATGGCATGGACACCGACGTCTTATTAACAACCTGCGCGTTGCGGATACGGGTCAACATATCGGCAATAGGATCGCTCATACTCATCGCATCTTCTCCTATTTACCAGCTGGCTTTAGTCATACCCGGGATCTCACCACGCATGGCGATTTCACGGAGCTTGGTACGGCCAAGGCCGAACTTACGGAAGGTGCCACGAGGACGCCCAGTCAATGCGCAACGATTGCGCTGACGGGTCGGCGCCGAATTACGTGGCAATGCCTGTAACTTAAGGCGAGCCTCGTAACGCTCTTCTTCCGATTTCGATTGGTCGTCGATGATTGCCTTCAACTCTGCGCGCTTACCAGCGAATTTCTTCACCAGATCTGCACGCTTCTGTTCACGGTTAATCAGTGCCAGTTTTGCCATGGCAGCCTCAGTTTCTAAACGGGAATTTAAATGCGGCGAGAAGCGCTTTTGCTTCATCGTCGGTCTTCGCTGTCGTGGTAATACTAATATTCATGCCACGTAGCGCGTCGATCTTGTCATACTCAATTTCGGGAAAAATAATCTGCTCTTTTACACCGATGTTGTAGTTGCCGCGACCATCGAATGCACGTCCCGAGACGCCACGGAAGTCACGCACGCGAGGTAACGCAACAGTCGTCAAACGATCGAGGAATTCATACATCCGCGAACCACGCAGGGTTACCATACAACCGATTGGATAACCCTCGCGAATCTTAAATCCGGCAATTGCCTTTCGCGCTTTGGTCACCACAGGTTTTTGACCAGCTATCTTGGTCAGGTCGCCGACCGCATGCTCAATGATCTTTTTATCGGCAACAGCCTCCGACAAACCCATATTGAGAGTGATCTTGAGGATACGTGGAACCTCCATTACTGACTTATAACCAAACTTGGCTGTCAGGTCAGCAATGACTTTTTCTTTATAAAACTCTTGGAAACGGGCCATGATTTTTTACGCCTTCACGACTTCGCCGCTGGACTTGAACACGCGGACTTTCTTGCCATCCACGAGCTTAATGCCCACACGATCTGCCTTGCCAGTGGCTGCATTGAACAATGCAACGTTGGACACATGAATTGGCATCAGCTTATCGATGATGCCACCAGTTACACCCGCCATCGGGTTAGGCTTGGTCGCCTTTTTTGCGATGTTAATTCCATCCACCACAAGATGATCGACTCCGACACGCCGCACGACCAAGCCACGCTTGCCCTTGTCTTTGCCGGTCAGAATGATTACCTCGTCCTTGGTTTTGATCTTATCCATGACGACTCCTTACAGAACTTCAGGCGCAAGAGAAACGATCTTCATGAAGCGCTCTGTACGCAACTCACGAGTGACCGGCCCAAAGATACGCGTACCAATTGGCTCTAGCTTTGCGTTCAGCAGTACCGCCGCATTTCCATCGAAGCGAACCAGAGATCCATCTTGACGACGAACGCCCTTCGCAGTGCGAACTACCACCGCGTTGTATATCTCGCCTTTTTTTACGCGACCACGCGGCGCAGCAACCTTAACGGTGACCTTGATCACATCGCCAATGCCTGCATAACGGCGCTTCGAACCACCAAGAACTTTGATGCACTTGACGATACGCGCACCAGTGTTATCGGCCACCTCTAACTGGCTTTCAGTTTGAATCATGATTTTTCTTTCCCAACTTAATCCGTTAAATCCGCACAATGCGTCATCACGGTCAGTCTTGGTCCCGCCAGCAAACTTAAAAACATAAAGTTCGCCGATTGGGTGACAAAAACTACGGAATTTGTTTCAGCTTAGTTTTCCTTGCTGAATTCCAGCAAGGAAGCCCAACATTATGCACGATTATATGCCGAGCGTGTAAATTAAATTACACCGCCTGCGATTCTTGCAAAACCCGAGTAACCGTCCAAGCCTTGGTTTTCGAGATAGGGCGCCCTTCTTGAATCTCGACGGTGTCGCCCTCTTTGGCGACGTTTCCTTCGTTGTGCGCATGGTATTTATTTGAGCGCACAATGATTTTTCCGTAAAGCGGATGGCGAACACGACGCTCAATCAGTACCGTGACCGTTTTTTCCATTTTATCCGACACTACCGTTCCAACCAGGGTACGCTTGAGCGCTGTTTTGACTGGTTCGTTCATTATTGGCCGTCCTTCTGTTTGATGACCGTCTTTACGCGGGCAATATCACGACGCACTTTCTTGAGCTGCGAAGTGTTCGACAGCTGCTGGGTCGCGATCTGCATACGCAGGCCAAATTGGGCTTTCAACAGGTCATTGAGCTCTTTCGAGAGCGCTGCCTGATCCTTGCCTTTGAGTTCAGATGCTTTCATTGCTTGCCCCTTATTGGCCGACTTGACGCACAACGAAGGTGGTCAACAAAGGCAACTTAGCCGCGGCCAGGCGAAACGCCTCTCGCGCCAACGCTTCATCTACACCATCCATCTCGTACAGCACTTTGCCAGGCTGAATTTCAGCCACGTAGTATTCAGGATTACCTTTGCCGTTACCCATGCGAACTTCAGCAGGCTTTTGCGAAATTGGCTTATCCGGAAAAATGCGGATCCAGATCCGACCACCACGTTTGATGTGACGAGTCATCGCGCGACGGGCGGCTTCAATTTGCCGAGCCGTTAACCGCCCACGGCCGATTGCTTTTAATCCAAATTCGCCAAACGACACGCCGGTACCGCGATCATGCGAGATACCCTTGTTGCGACCCTTTTGTTCTTTGCGATATTTTCTGCGTGCTGGTTGCAGCATGTTTATTCTCCTGCCTTCTCAGCAGGCGCAACTGGTGCGTCTGCCTTTTTGGCGCGAACCCGTTTGGCCGCAGTTGCCGAATCACCGGCAGCAGCAACAGCAACGGGAGGTGATCCTTCTGGTCGCTTGGTACGAGCCGGACGTGCCGCTGGCTTGCCATCGTCACGACGTGGCGCACGGCGCTCGCGCTTATCATCACCAACAACTTCGATTGCCGGCGTCTCGCCGTTGGCAAGGCGATCGCCTTTATAAACCCAAACTTTGATTCCAATGATGCCGTATGTCGTCTCTGCCTCACCAAACCCATAGTCGATATCTGCGCGCAGCGTATGCAGTGGCACCCGCCCCTCGCGATACCACTCGGTACGAGCGATTTCAATACCATTGAGGCGGCCCGCTGACATGATCTTAATCCCTTGGGCACCAAGACGCATCGCGTTTTGCATGGCACGCTTCATAGCGCGGCGGAACATGATGCGCTTTTCCAATTGCTGCGCAATCGAATCGGCGATCAGCTGCGCATCCGTCTCCGGCTTGCGAATTTCTTCGATGTTAACGTGAACAGGCACGCCCATCATTTTCGCCAACGCCGACTTCAACACCTCGATGTCTTCGCCTTTTTTACCGATCACGACACCTGGGCGAGAGCTGAAAATCGTGATGCGCGCGTTCTTGGCAGGACGCTCGATCAGCACACGACCGACGGATGCATTTTTCAGCTTTTTCTTCAGGAAATCGCGGACTGCGAGATCTTCCTGCAGCATACTGGCAAAATTGCTATTGCCGGCATACCAACGGGATCCCCAGTTGCGGGTAACGGCAAGACGGAAGCCGGTTGGATGTATTTTCTGTCCCATCGAAGCTCCCTTAATTACCGACTGTCACAAAGATGTGACAGGATTGTTTGGAAATACGATCACCACGGCCTTTGGCGCGAGCGGTAAACCGCTTCAAAACAGCTGCCTTTTCGACATAGATGGTCGTTACTTTCAGCTCGTCGATGTCAGCGCCATCGTTATGCTCGGCGTTCGCAATGGCGGACTCGAGCACTTTTTTGATGATGACTGCACCTTTTTTGGGACTGAAGGTCAAAATGTTGAGCGCCTGCTCAACCTTTTGGCCGCGGATCAGATCGGCGACGAGGCGACCCTTTTGGGCTGACAGACGCACGCTGCGGAGGATAGCTTTAGTTTCCATCATCGGACCTTATTTCTTAGCCTTCTTGTCAGCCGCATGACCCTTGAATGTACGCGTCAACGCAAATTCACCGAGCTTGTGGCCAACCATGTTCTCGGACACGTACACCGGCACGTGCTGCTTACCGTTGTGCACAGCAATCGTCAATCCAATAAAATCCGGCATGACTGTTGAACGACGCGACCATGTTTTGATTGGCTTTTTGTCGCGGTTGGTTTGAGCAGCCTCGACTTTTTTAAGCAGGTGGGCGTCGCAAAACGGCCCTTTTTTTAATGAACGTCGCATGTCTTATTCCTTATTTCTTACCACGGCGCGAGACAATCATAGAAGTCGTGCGCTTATTGCGACGCGTCTTCTTGCCCTTGGTTTGCTGACCCCATGGCGATACCGGATGGCGACCGGCTGCAGTTTTACCTTCGCCACCACCATGCGGGTGGTCCACCGGATTCATTACCACACCCCGAACGGTTGGACGCACACCACGCCACCGCATCGCACCAGCTTTACCGATCTTGCGTAAGTTGTGCTCGCCGTTACCGACCTCACCCACCGTGGCGCGGCACTCAACGTGGATGCGCCGAACTTCACCTGAACGCAAACGCACTTGGGCGTAAACACCCTCTCGCGCCATCAACACGACTGCGGCACCAGCAGTACGCGCAATCTGCGCACCTTTGCCAGGCAACATTTCGATGCAGTGCATCGTCGTACCGACTGGGATATTGCGAATCGGCAGACAGTTCCCTGACTTGATTGGCGCCTCAGCGCCGTTCATAACCTGATCACCAACAGCCATACCTTTTGCAGCGATGATGTAATGACGCTCGCCATCGGCATAGCACAACAAGGCGATATTTGCGGTACGGTTTGGATCGTATTCGATACGCTCAACCTTCGCCGGAATCCCATCTTTGTTACGGCGGAAATCGATCACCCGATAGTGCTGCTTATGACCGCCGCCAATATGGCGAGTCGTAATGTGGCCGTTATTATTACGGCCTGCAGTCTTGGATTTCTTTTCGATCAACCCAGCAAACGGACGACCCTTATAAAGGTCGGGGTTGACTACCTTGACCATGCCACGACGACCAGGCGAGGTCGGCTTTACTTTAACGAGTGCCATTATTTAGCCTCCTCGGTGAAGTTGATTTCCTGACCGGGCTTCAGGCAAACAAAAGCGCGACGGGTGTTATTGCGGCGACCAGTGAAACGACCAGAGCGCTTGATCTTGCCTGGGCGATTTGCCACTTGCACAGATTCAACCTGCACCTTAAACATCATTTCAACAGCGGCCTTGATTTCAAGCTTTGTGGCATCCGGCATTACCAGAAATACAACTTGCTCATTTTTCTCAGCGACGAATGTTGCCTTCTCCGAGATTACTGGAGCCAGCAATACTTTCATCAGGCGCTCTTCGCTATATTTGACGGCTGCGTTCATGCCAGCATCTCCTCAATCTTGGCCAAAGCCAGTTTGGTGATCAGCACTTTTTTGAAGAACACCAGCGACACAGGATCTGCATGCCGCGGCTCGCACACCAGCACATTCGGCAGGTTGCGGGACGCCAGCAGCAGGTTATCGTCGAGGCTATCCGTAATCACTAAAACGGACTCCAAACCCATACCCTTTAGTTTTTGGGACAGTAATTTGGTTTTAGGGGCTTCGACGGTAAAGTCTTCAACTACGGACAAACGACCTTCGCGCGCCAACTGGGACAAGATCGAGCATATACCCGCGCGATACATTTTCTTGTTAACTTTATGAGTAAAATTCTCATCCGGCGAATTTGGAAATATCCGACCGCCGCCACGCCACAGCGGAGATGACGACATACCAGCACGAGCGCGACCGGTGCCCTTTTGCCGCCAAGGTTTTTTCGTTGTGTGATGCACTTCTTCACGGTCTTTTTGCTTGCGATTGCCACTGCGAGCATTTGCCTGATAGGCAACAACCACCTGATGGATCAGTGCTTCGTTGTAATCACGGCCGAAAATCGTATCTGGCGCAGCGACATTGGAAGCAGATTGACCTTGAGCATTGAGGAGCTTGAGTTCCATATCTTAGGCTCCCTTCTTGGCTTTGAGTTTAATTGCAGGCAAAACGACTACTTGGCCATTTTTCGCACCTGGAACGGCACCTTTGACAAGGATCAGCTGACGATCGGCGTCGACACGCGCGATCTCCAAGTTTTGGACGGTCTTGGTAACGTCACCCATATGGCCAGTCATGCGCTTACCAGGAAACACGCGCCCCGGATCCTGCGCCATACCAATTGAACCCGGCACATTATGGGAACGCGAGTTACCGTGGGAAGCACGGCCTGAACGGAAGTTATGGCGCTTGATGGTACCGGCATAACCTTTACCAATCGACACACCCTGCACGTCAACCATCTGACCAGCAGCGAAAAGACTCACGGCAATTACATCGCCGGCCTTAAACTCAGCCGCCTTGGATGCATCAACACGAAACTCTTTCAAAACCGTACCAGCTTCGACACCCGCTTTAGCGAGGTGACCAGCAGCAGCTTTCGTGACACGCGAGGCGCGACGCTGACCATAGCAGACCTGAACAGCTGTATAGCCGTCAGTCTCAGGCGTTTTGATCTGTGTCACACGGTTGTTCGACACGTCAAGCACAGTTACAGGGATTGAATCCCCGTCATCCGTGAAGATGCGCATCATACCAACCTTGCGACCAACAAGGCCTAGGCTCATATTCTTCTCCATTCCCGCCTACGATTGGGCAGGGCTGATGTTTACAAAACTTGAAAGGCAAAAGCCGGATAACAACACGATCTTTTACCGAAGCCGGCGATTATAGCGTGATAACTCGTGGCCCACAAGAAAAAATTGCGGGTCACCACACCTCGACCGAATTATTGCAATTTGATTTCCACGTCTACGCCAGCTGGCAGGTCGAGCTTCATCAGGGCGTCGACCGTCTTGTCAGTCGGGTCCACAATGTCCATCAGGCGCTGATGAGTACGGATTTCAAACTGGTCACGCGATGTTTTATTGACGTGCGGTGAGCGCAGCACATCCCAACGCTGGATACGCGTTGGTAAAGGCACAGGGCCTTTGACGACCGCGCCAGTGCGCTTGGCAGTGTCGACGATTTCTAGTGCCGACTGATCGATTAATTTGTAATCGAATGCTTTTAGACGGATACGGATCTTTTGCTTTTCCATGACACTTCCTTAAAAGAACGAGCCGCGAGCGAGGCTTCGCTCGCGGCGTAATAAATGACTTACTTACTCGATGATCTTAGCAACCACACCGGCGCCGACGGTACGACCACCTTCGCGAATCGCGAAACGCAGGCCCTCTTCCATCGCAATCGGATTGATCAGCATCACCGTGATCGACACGTTGTC
>Ga0255234_1000034_pt1 | contig 14112 bp, 7 predicted proteins | sample ColtaT_9_FD_189962 | JGI IMG/M metagenome (GOLD analysis project Ga0255234, IMG submission 189962) | Metatranscriptome of freshwater microbial communities from Columbia River, Oregon, United States - Colum_Colum_RepC_8h (Metagenome... | ecosystem: Environmental > Aquatic > Freshwater > River...
ATCGTAATCGAGGAAGTCACGACGCAAGTCGCGAAAGCCCAATCGATTGTGGTCGCAGAGTACCGTGGTCTGGACGTCGCCTCTGTCACCGTACTGCGCAAAAAAGCGCGTGAGTCGGGCGTGTATCTTCGAGTCCTCAAAAACTCGTTGGCACGTCGAGCAGTCGCAGGCACGCCTTTCGAGGCATTGTCTTCAAAGCTCGCTGGTCCGCTGATCTATGGCATTAGCGCCGACCCAGTCAACGCCGCAAAAGTGCTTTCCGCCTTTGCGAAAGACAACGATAAGCTAGTCATCAAGGCTGGGGCTTTGCCCAACAGCGTACTTGATGTCAATGGTGTGAAGGCCTTGGCCACCATGCCGTCACGCGAAGAGTTGCTTTCCAAATTGTTGGGCACTATGCAGGCACCGATCGCGCAATTTGTTCGTACCCTCAACGAAGTTCCGACCAAGTTCGTGCGTGGCCTCGCGGCCGTACGCGATCAGAAACAAGCCGCGTAAGCGGGTTGCAGAAACCTCATTGAAAGACACGCGATACCAACCCCTGGCAAATTATTTAATCTGGAGTTCTACAAATGGCTACTAAAGCTGAAATCCTCGACGCAATCTCTGGCATGACTGTGCTTGAGTTGTCCGAGCTGATCAAAGAAATGGAAGTGAAATTCGGCGTATCGGCTGCTGCCGCTGCTGTTGCGGTTGCAGCGCCTGCTGCTGGCGGCGCAGGTGCTGCTGCTGCTGAAGAGCAAACCGAATTCACCGTCATTTTGACTGAAGTCGGCGCAAACAAAGTTAGCGTCATTAAGGCTGTTCGCGAAATCACTGGTCTTGGCTTGAAAGAAGCTAAAGATCTGGTGGACGGCGCACCGAAGCCTGTTAAAGAAGGCGTTGCCAAAGCTGATGCTGAAGCAGCCAAGAAGAAGCTTGAAGAAGCTGGCGCTAAGGCTGAACTGAAGTAAGCCTGCCAGCATTCGCCCGGGATAGCGATTCGCGCTCCCGGGCGTTTGCGACTTCAGAAAACCCGTCTTACGTTACCGCCAGTCGGGTTTTCTGAAGTCGTTTTGTAGTACCGGAAGTTCCTGAAGTCATACCCTGTGGCCGTGGTTGACGGCCTATGTAACCTCGAGTCGGAGTGCTCATGCCTTACTCGTTTACCGAAAAAAAGCGCATCCGCAAAAGCTTCGCGAAGCGTGAGGACGTGCAAGACGTTCCCTTTCTGCTTGCGACACAGCTTCAATCTTATCTAACCTTCTTGCAGGCTGATACGTCGGCCTCTGCTCGTAAAGAGCAAGGGCTGCAGGCAGCATTTAGTTCTATTTTCCCGATCTCCAGCCACAATCACATGGCCAGACTCGAGTTCGTCGGCTATAGCCTTGGCGAACCCGTGTTTGATGTCAAAGAATGTCAGCTGCGAGGTTTGACGTACGCCTCTCCTTTGCGTGCGAAAGTACGTCTGGTGTTGCTCGACCGCGAGGTCAGTAAACCCACCGTGAAAGAAGTGAAAGAGCAAGAAGTCTACATGGGCGAAATTCCGCTCATGACCAGTACGGGCTCATTCGTGATTAACGGCACAGAGCGTGTCATCGTGTCCCAGTTGCACCGTTCGCCGGGCGTGTTCTTTGAACACGATCGCGGCAAGACGCACAGCTCAGGCAAGTTGCTGTTCTCTGCACGTGTCATTCCTTACCGTGGCTCATGGCTCGACTTCGAATTCGACCCCAAGGACGTCCTGTTCTTTCGCGTCGATCGTCGACGCAAGATGCCTGTCACGATTTTGCTTAAGGCAATCGGTCTCACGCCTGAGGCGATCCTTTCACAATTCTTCGAGTTCGATCAGTTCGAACTGCAGCCTGAAGGCGGCATGATGGAGTTTGTGGGCGATCGTTGGAAAGGCGAAGTGGCGCGCTTTGACATTACAGACCGTAGCGGCAAGGTGCTTGTTGAAAAAGACAAGCGCGTGAATGCAAAGCATTTACGTGATATTGCTGCCGCAAAGATCCAGCGTATCTCTGTGCCCGAGGACTTCCTCATCGGTCGAGTCATTGCAACAAATATCGTTGACGCTGAAACTGGCGAGCTGATTGCTGCTGCAAACGACGAAATCGTAGAAAGTACCTTGGCTGCGCTGCGTACGGCGGGTGTCAAAAACATTCAGACGCTGTATACAAACGATCTCGATCGTGGCCCATACATTTCGCAAACACTGCGCGCGGATGAAACAGCCGATCAGATGTCTGCCCGTGTCGCAATCTATCGCATGATGCGCCCTGGCGAGCCACCAACCGAAGATGCAGTCGAAGCACTCTTCCAGCGGTTGTTCTATTCGGAAGACACTTACGACTTGTCGCGTGTTGGTCGTATGAAGGTCAATAGCCGATTCGGTCGCGGTGACGATATCACTGGCCCGATGACATTGACGAATGACGACATCCTCGAGACGATCAAAGTCTTGGTCGAGTTGCGTAACGGCCGCGGTCAGATCGATGATATCGATCACCTCGGTAACCGTCGCGTACGCTGTGTGGGCGAGTTGGCTGAAAACCAATTCCGTGCAGGCCTGGTTCGTGTTGAGCGCGCTGTCAAAGAACGCCTGGGTCAGGCAGAGACTGAAAACCTCATGCCGCATGACTTGATCAACTCCAAGCCCATTTCAGCAGCGATTAAAGAGTTCTTCGGCTCGAGTCAGTTGTCGCAGTTTATGGACCAGACGAACCCCTTGTCAGAGATCACGCACAAGCGTCGTGTTTCTGCGTTGGGACCCGGAGGCTTGACTCGCGAACGTGCTGGTTTTGAAGTGCGCGACGTGCACCCCACCCATTACGGACGTGTTTGCCCAATCGAGACACCTGAAGGCCCGAACATCGGCCTGATTAACTCGATGGCGCTCTACGCGCGCTTGAATGAATATGGTTTCCTCGAAACACCTTACCGCAAAGCGGTCAGTGGTAGCGTGACAGACCAGATTGAATATCTGTCAGCAATCGAAGAAAGCAATTACGTGATTGCGCAGGCTAACGCCGAGCTCAGCGAAAGCGGCAAATTCACAGACGAACTCGTCGCATGCCGTCAGGCTGGCGAGACGCTCTTGACTTCGCCCGCCAACGTTCACTACATGGATGTGGCACCTTCACAGATCGTATCGGTTGCGGCATCGTTGATTCCTTTCTTGGAACACGACGACGCGAACCGTGCGTTGATGGGTGCGAACATGCAACGCCAGGCAGTGCCTTGTTTGCGTCCTGAGAAATCGTTGGTTGGTACGGGTGTTGAGCGTACCGTTGCCATCGACTCAGGCACAACCGTACAGGCCTTGCGTGGTGGCGTGGTGGATCACGTTGATGCAGAGCGCATCGTGATTCGCGTCAACGACGAAGAAAACGTTGCGGGCGAAGTTGGTGTTGATATTTACAACCTAATCAAATACACGCGTTCAAACCAGAACACCAACATCAACCAGCGACCAATCGTTGGTCGTGGCGATATCGTTGTGGCGGGTGACGTGTTGGCGGATGGTGCGTCCACAGATTTGGGCGAGCTTGCGCTTGGCCAGAACATGTTGATCGCATTTATGCCGTGGAACGGCTACAACTTCGAAGACTCGATTTTGATCTCCGAAAAAGTTGTGGCAGACGATCGTTACACTTCAATTCACATTGAAGAACTGACCGTTGTTGCGCGCGACACCAAGCTCGGACCCGAGGAAATTACACGCGACATCAGCAACTTGGCTGAAACACAACTCAACCGTTTGGATGAGTCGGGTATTGTGCATATCGGCGCTGAAGTGCGCGCCGACGACGTGCTGGTTGGCAAGGTCACACCGAAAGGCGAGACCCAGCTCACGCCTGAAGAAAAACTATTGCGTGCGATTTTTGGTGAGAAAGCATCTGATGTGAAAGACACTTCGCTGCGCGTGCCGTCCGGCATGATCGGCACGGTGATCGACGTTCAGGTTTTCACACGCGAAGGTATTGTGCGTGACAAGCGCGCACAGGCGATCATTGATGATGAGCTGCGTCGTTATCGTCAAGATTTGAACGATCAGCTGCGTATCGTGGAAAACGACACGTTTGATCGTATCGAGAAGTTGTTGATCAAGAAGACCGTCAACGGCGGTCCGCGTAAGCTTGCAAAGGGCGCGGCGATCACCAAAGAATATCTCGTTGATCTCGATCGCTGGCAGTGGTTTGACATCCGCTTGGCGGACGAGGCTCACGCTGTCGTACTTGAGCAGGCTAAGGAATCGCTCGAACAAAAACGCCATCAGTTTGACTTGGCGTTTGAAGAAAAGCGTAAGAAGCTCACACAGGGTGACGAGTTGCCACCCGGCGTCTTGAAGATGATCAAGGTTTACCTTGCCGTGAAACGTCGTCTGCAACCTGGCGACAAGATGGCAGGTCGTCACGGTAACAAAGGTGTTGTGTCACGTATTACGCCAGTGGAAGATATGCCACACATGGCAGACGGCACACCGGCCGATATCGTGCTCAATCCCTTGGGCGTTCCTTCGCGGATGAACGTTGGACAGGTTCTTGAGGTGCACTTGGGCTGGGCCGCAAAAGGTCTAGGCCATCGTATTGGTGACATGTTGCGCGACCAACAAAAGGTCGAGGTCAAGAAGATCCGTACGTATCTCGACAAGATGTACAACGGCAGCGGCACAGGTGCGCGCATTGATGAGTTGAGCGACGACGAGGTGATCGAGCTTGCTCAGAACCTCAAGAACGGTGTGCCCTTTGCAACGCCCGTGTTTGACGGGGCAACCGAAGCTGAAATCACTAAGATGCTTGAGCTTGCTTACCCTGACGAAATCGCCCAGCAAATGGGTTTGACAGAGTCGCGTACCCAAGCATGGCTCTACGATGGACGCACTGGCGAGCAATTCGAACGCCCAGTCACCATGGGTTATATGCATTATCTTAAGTTGCACCACTTGGTCGACGACAAGATGCACGCGCGCTCAACCGGTCCTTACTCTCTTGTCACGCAGCAGCCATTGGGCGGTAAAGCTCAGTTTGGTGGCCAGCGTTTCGGTGAGATGGAAGTCTGGGCGCTCGAAGCATATGGCGCGTCGTACACGCTGCAAGAGATGCTCACGGTTAAGTCTGATGACATCAACGGCCGCACCAAAGTATACGAAAACATTGTCAAAGGCGATCACACGATCGATGCGGGCATGCCTGAATCGTTCAATGTGTTGGTCAAGGAAATTCGTTCCTTGGCGCTTGACATGGATCTGGAGCGTAAATAATGAAAGCGCTACTCGACCTATTCAAACAGGTTTCGCAAGAAGAACAGTTCGATGCCATCAAAATTGGCATCGCCTCGCCCGAAAAGATCCGATCGTGGTCTTACGGCGAGGTGCGCAAACCAGAAACGATTAACTATCGCACCTTCAAGCCAGAGCGCGACGGTTTGTTTTGCGCCAAGATTTTTGGTCCTATCAAGGACTACGAATGCTTGTGCGGCAAATACAAGCGTCTCAAGCATCGTGGCGTAATTTGTGAAAAGTGCGGCGTCGAAGTCACCGTCGCGAAAGTGCGTCGCGAACGCATGGGCCACATTGAACTTGCGAGCCCAGTTGCGCACATCTGGTTCTTGAAGAGCTTGCCATCCCGTTTGGGCATGGTGCTTGACATGACCCTGCGCGACATTGAGCGCGTACTGTATTTCGAAGCATGGTGCGTAATCGAACCAGGCATGACCCCGCTCAAGCGCGGCCAGATCATGTCGGATGACGACTTCATTGCTAAGACAGAAGAATACGGTGATGACTTCCGTGCCTTGATGGGTGCTGAAGCGGTTCGCGAATTGTTGCGCACGATCGATATCGATCGCGAAGTGGAAACACTACGCGGCGAGTTGAGTGCAACGACGTCAGAAGCGAAGATCAAAAAGATTTCCAAGCGCCTCAAAGTATTGGAAGGCTTCCAGAAGTCCGGTATCAAAGCCGAATGGATGGTGATGGAAGTCTTGCCTGTGCTGCCACCGGATCTGCGTCCTTTGGTACCGCTTGATGGCGGTCGCTTTGCGACTTCCGACCTGAACGATCTGTATCGTCGGGTGATCAACCGTAATAATCGTTTGAAGCGTTTGCTTGAACTCAAAGCGCCAGAAATCATTCTGCGTAACGAAAAGCGGATGCTGCAAGAGTCAGTTGACTCGCTGTTGGATAACGGGCGTCGCGGTAAAGCGATGACGGGCGCTAACAAGCGGCAGTTGAAGTCTCTTGCCGACATGATCAAAGGCAAGAGCGGACGTTTCCGTCAGAACTTGCTGGGTAAGCGCGTCGACTACTCGGGCCGTTCGGTCATTGTGGTCGGTCCACAGCTCAAACTGCATCAGTGCGGTTTGCCTAAGCTGATGGCGCTTGAACTCTTTAAGCCTTTCATTTTCAATCGCCTCGAACTCATGGGTCTGGCGACAACGATTAAGGCTGCCAAGAAACTAGTTGAAAGCCAAGAGCCAGTGGTGTGGGATATTCTCGAAGATGTCATTCGTGAACATCCGGTGATGCTTAACCGCGCACCTACACTGCACCGCCTTGGTATTCAGGCATTTGAGCCGGTGCTGATTGAAGGCAAGGCAATCCAGCTGCATCCTCTCGTTTGCGCGGCGTTTAACGCCGACTTCGACGGTGACCAGATGGCCGTGCACGTGCCGCTGTCGATCGAGGCACAGATGGAAGCTCGCACATTGATGCTGGCCTCCAACAACATTCTGTTCCCTGCAAACGGCGAGCCATCGATTGTTCCTTCACAGGACATCGTGTTGGGCTTGTACTACGCAACACGCGAGCGCACGAACGGCAAGGGCGAAGGCATGTTCTTTGCTGACGTCGCCGAAGTGCAGCGTGCGTATGACAACAAGGAAACAACACTGCAAACGCGCATCACCGTGCGTTTGCCAGAGTGGTCACGCGATGCGCAGGGCGAGTGGGTTGCTGGTGTGCAGCGCGTAGAGACTACAGTTGGTCGCGCACTGCTCTCTGAGATTCTGCCGAAAGGGTTGCCTTTCTCGGTACTGAATCGTGCTCTCAAAAAGAAAGAAATTTCACGCCTGATTAACCAGTCGTTCCGTCGTTGCGGTTTGCGCGACACGGTGATCTTTGCTGACAAGCTGATGCAGTCGGGTTTCCGTCTTGCAACGCGTGGCGGCATATCGATTGCCATGGGCGACATGCTTATTCCGAAAGGCAAGGCCGACATCCTCGCTGAAGCGAGCCGCGAAGTCAAAGAGATCGACAAGCAGTACTCGTCGGGCTTGGTGACCTCGCAGGAGCGTTACAACAACGTGGTCGATATTTGGGGCAAGGCTGGCGATAAAGTTGGTAAGGCCATGATGGAGCAGTTGGCAACCGAGCCGGTCATTGACCGTCACGGTGACAAGGTTCGTCAAGAGTCTTTCAACTCCATTTACATGATGGCTGACTCGGGTGCGCGTGGTTCCGCTGCGCAGATTCGACAGCTCGCCGGGATGCGAGGCCTGATGGCCAAACCAGACGGCTCCATCATTGAGACGCCAATCACAGCAAACTTCCGTGAAGGCTTGAACGTACTCCAGTACTTCATCTCGACACACGGTGCACGTAAAGGCTTAGCTGATACGGCGCTGAAGACAGCAAACTCCGGCTATCTGACACGTCGTCTCGTTGACGTGACACAGGACTTGGTCATCACCGAAAACGATTGCGGTACAACGCACGGTTACTCGATGAAAGCCTTGGTTGAAGGCGGCGAAGTAATCGAGCCGTTGCGCGAGCGCATCCTTGGTCGCGTGGCTGCCGTAGACATCGTGAATCCTGATACACAAGAGACCGCAATTGCTGCAGGAACCTTGCTGGATGAAGATTTGGTCGACTATATCGACAAGCTTGGCGTGGACGAGGTCCGTGTCCGGACACCGCTGACGTGCGAAACGCGTCATGGTTTGTGTGCGCATTGCTACGGACGTGATTTGGGTCGTGGTTACTTGGTGAACGTCGGCGAGGCGGTCGGTGTGATTGCCGCTCAGTCGATTGGTGAACCCGGTACACAGCTCACGATGCGTACGTTCCACATTGGTGGTGCGGCATCACGTGCAGCGATGGCAAGTGGCGTTGAGACCAAGTCAAACGGTACGGTTCGCTTTGCGAGCTCGATGCGTTATGTGACGAACCCGAAGAAAGAGCGCATAGCAATTTCGCGGTCGGGCGAAATCATCATCATGGGCGAAAACGATCGCGAGCGCGAACGTCACAAAGTACCGTATGGCGCAACACTGCAAGTCAATGACGGCGACGTCTTGAAAGCGGGCTCGCGTCTGGCGACGTGGGATCCGCTCACACGTCCGATCGTGTCCGAGTACGCTGGTACGGTGCGCTTTGAGAACATCGAAGAAGGCGGTACCGTTGCGAAGCAGGTTGACGATGTGACAGGCTTGTCGACACTCGTTGTGATCACGCCTAAGACGCGCGGTGGCAAAGTTGCGATGCGTCCTCAGATCAAGCTGATCGGCGAGAAAGGCGAAGAGGTCAAGATCGCCGGAACTGATCACTCCGTTAATATCTCCTTCCCAGTCGGTGCGTTGATCACGGTACGTGATGGACAACAGGCTCAGGTGGGTGAGGTGCTCGCGCGTATTCCACAAGAATCGCAAAAGACCCGCGATATTACCGGCGGTCTGCCACGCGTCGCCGAGCTGTTCGAAGCACGTTCGCCCAAAGACGCCGGCATGCTTGCCGATGTGACGGGTACGGTTTCGTTCGGTAAAGATACGAAGGGTAAACAGCGCCTGGTCATCACAGACCTCGACGGCATTGCACATGAGTTCCTAATTCCTAAAGAGAAGCAGGTGCTGGTGCATGACGGCCAAGTTGTGAACAAAGGCGAAATGATTGTTGACGGCCCAGCCGATCCGCACGATATTCTGCGTTTGCAGGGCATTGAGCGTCTCGCGACGTACGTCGTTGACGAAGTACAGGACGTTTATCGTCTGCAGGGCGTGAAGATTAACGACAAACACATCGAGGTGATCGTTCGCCAGATGTTGCGTCGAATCAACATTGTCGATGCGGGCGATACCTCGTTTATTACGGGCGAACAGGTCGAGCGCGCCGAGCTGCTTAACGAAAATGATCGTATGGTCGCGGCCGATAAGCGCCCAGCAACGTACGACAACATTTTGTTGGGTATTACTAAGGCATCGCTGTCCACGGACTCCTTCATCTCTGCCGCGTCCTTCCAGGAAACAACGCGCGTGCTTACCGAGGCTGCCATCATGGGTAAGCGCGACGAGCTCCGTGGCCTGAAAGAAAACGTCATCGTTGGCCGACTCATCCCAGCAGGTACGGGAATGGCTTACCACGTTGCTCGCAAAGAGAAAGAGGCTTTCGACGCAGTGGAACGCGAAGCCGCACGCCAGCAGGCCAACCCGTTTGAGGATGCTCCCGCCGCCGCCGAGGCGCCGGAAGCAACTGAGGAATAGGTTAGCCGCCAGCAGAAAGACTCAACTAGACTTAGCTGCGGTATGTATTAAGCCGCAGCTAAGTCGGTTGACAGTTAGTGAAGATTTACGATAAGCTATTGGGCTTACCGTAGTTTTTGGGGACTCAACAGCTCTGGGCTAGTTGATGCGCCTCGGTAAAAGCAACACCCGCTCTTTTACGGATTTCCGTTTGATGGTGGGTTTGCGCGAGCTGCCCAGGAACGGGAATGCTGAGAACGCGTCGTAGAAAGTAAATCACCAAAGGTGCATTTGCTGTACGCAAGTATCAGAGATAAAAGGGAATTTGAGGTTATGCCAACCATTAGCCAACTCGTGCGCAAGCCGCGCGAAGTCAGCGTTTCTAAGAGCAAGAGCCCAGCGCTCGAAAACTGCCCTCAGCGACGCGGTGTGTGCACTCGCGTGTACACCACTACTCCTAAAAAGCCGAACTCGGCCTTGCGTAAAGTCGCCAAAGTGCGCCTGACCAACGGTTTCGAGATCATTTCGTACATCGGTGGCGAGGGCCACAACTTGCAAGAACACTCAGTCGTGCTCGTGCGCGGTGGTCGTGTGAAAGATTTGCCAGGTGTTCGTTACCACATCGTACGTGGCTCGCTCGACTTGCAAGGCGTGAAAGATCGCAAGCAATCGCGCTCCAAGTATGGTGCAAAGCGTCCTAAGAAAGCCAAGTAATTTATTCGCAGCAAATGTAGTGCGCACAGACTTGTTCTGTGGTGTGCAGCCGAAGTGTGATGTTCACACGACGGCAACGTAAGTGGTGCATCGTATGGTGTGCCGTGGCTGTGATCCGAAAAGATTGCAGTTCAACTGAAATGACACAAAGGAATTGATATGCCCCGTCGTCGCGAAGTCCCCAAACGTGACATTCTGCCCGATCCAAAATTCGGCAGTGTCGAGCTCGCAAAATTTATGAACGTTGTGATGTTGTCCGGTAAAAAAGCCGTGGCAGAGCGCATTATCTACGGTGCGCTTGATCAGGTTCAGACCAAGACCGGCAAAGATCCGATCGAAGTCTTCAATCTGGCCATCAACAACATTAAACCAGCTGTCGAAGTGAAAAGCCGCCGCGTTGGTGGTGCCAACTACCAGGTACCTGTTGAGGTTCGCCCGGTACGTCGTTTGGCACTCGCCATGCGCTGGCTGCGTGAAGCCGCTAAAAAGCGTGGTGAAAAATCAATGGACCTGCGCCTGGCTGGCGAGCTGCTTGATGCAGTCGAAGGCCGTGGCGCTGCCATGAAGAAGCGTGATGATACGCACAAGATGGCCGAAGCTAACAAAGCTTTCAGCCATTTCCGCTGGTAATTTAAGGATCAACCATGGCCCGCAAAACCCCGATCGAGCGCTACCGCAACATCGGTATCTCTGCCCACATTGACGCAGGGAAGACCACTACAACCGAACGCATTTTGTTCTATACCGGCGTCAATCACAAGATTGGCGAGGTTCATGATGGCGCAGCCACGATGGACTGGATGGAGCAGGAACAAGAGCGTGGCATCACGATTACTTCGGCGGCCACCACGGCATTCTGGAAAGGGATGAGCAATAACTACCCAGAGCACCGGATTAACGTGATCGATACCCCCGGACACGTTGACTTCACGATTGAAGTTGAGCGTTCCATGCGCGTGCTTGATGGTGCTTGCATGGTGTACTGCGCGGTGGGTGGTGTGCAGCCACAATCTGAAACCGTTTGGCGCCAAGCCAATAAATACCGCGTGCCACGCTTGTCTTTCGTGAACAAGATGGACCGCACCGGCGCAAACTTCTTTAAAGTGTACGATCAGCTCAAGACCCGCCTGAAGGCGAATCCCGTACCGATCGTGATCCCAATCGGTGCCGAAGAAAAGTTCACTGGCGTCGTTGATCTCATTAAAATGAAAGCCATCATCTGGGATGAGGCAAGCCAGGGCATTAAGTTCGACTACGTCGACATCCCTGCAGAGCTTCAGGAGTCCGCAGAAGAATGGCGTGAGAAGCTTGTTGAAGCAGCCGCCGAGTCCTCAGAAGAGTTGATGGACAAGTACCTCGAAGGCGGCAAGCTGACCGAAGAAGAAATTACGCTCGGCATCCGTACGCGCACGATCGCTTGCGAGATTCAGCCCATGCTTTGCGGTACGGCATTTAAGAATAAAGGCGTTCAGCGCATGCTTGACGCAGTGATCGAATTTTTGCCATCACCAATCGACATTCCGCCAGTTAAGGGTGAGCTCGACGATGGCGCGGAAACAAGCCGTAAAGCGGACGACAGTGAGAAGTTTTCAGCGCTGGCATTCAAACTGATGACGGACCCCTATGTCGGTCAGCTAACGTTTGTTCGTGTGTATTCAGGCGTGTTGAAATCTGGCGATACGATATACAACCCGATCAAGGGAAAGAAAGAGCGTATCGGTCGTATTCTGCAGATGCATGCAAATAACCGCGAAGAAATTAAAGAAGTGGTCGCTGGCGACATCGCCGCGGTGGTGGGTCTTAAAGATGTGACCACCGGTGAGACCTTGTGTGACATCGATTCACACATCATGCTCGAGCGTATGGTGTTCCCTGAGCCCGTGATTTCGCAGGCCGTCGAGCCAAAGACGAAAGCCGACCAAGAAAAAATGGGTATGGCCTTGTCCCGTCTCGCACAGGAAGATCCTTCTTTCCGCGTGCATACCGACGAAGAGTCTGGCCAGACAATTATTTCGGGGATGGGCGAATTGCACCTCGAAATTATTGTTGACCGGATGAAGCGTGAGTTCACCGTAGAAGCCAACGTGGGTAAACCACAGGTGGCCTATCGCGAAACGATTCGCAAGGTTTGTGAAGAAATCGAAGGTAAGTTTGTCAAGCAGTCTGGCGGACGCGGTCAATATGGACACGTCGTACTCAAGCTTGAGCCTCTGCCACCCGGTGGCGGCTACCAATTTGTCGACGCCATTAAGGGCGGTGTGGTTCCTCGCGAATACATCCCTGCAGTGGATAAAGGCATTCAAGAAACACTGCCATCCGGCATTCTTGCCGGGTACCCAGTGGTTGACGTGAAAGCCACGCTGTTTTTTGGTTCGTACCACGACGTGGACTCAAACGAAAACGCCTTCCGTATGGCAGCTTCGATGGCGTTCAAAGACGGTATGCGCAAGGCAAGCCCTGTGCTGCTCGAACCGATGATGGCCGTCGAAGTCGAAACGCCTGAAGACTATGCTGGTACGGTGATGGGCGACTTGTCCTCGCGTCGCGGCATGTTGCAAGGCATGGATGACATGGTTGGTGGCGGCAAGGTCATTAAGGCCGAAGTACCGCTCGCAGAGATGTTTGGTTATGCGACTAACCTGCGGTCGTTGACGCAAGGTCGTGCAACTTACACGATGGAATTCAAGCACTACTCCGAAGCTCCCAAGAACGTGGCCGAAGAAATTATCGCGGCCCGCGGCAAGTAATCAAGTCAGAGGAAAATCATGGCAAAAGGTAAATTCGAACGCACCAAACCACACGTCAACGTTGGCACAATTGGCCACGTAGACCACGGCAAAACGACGCTGACCGCAGCGATCACGACGGTGTTGTCCAAGAAGTTTGGCGGTGAAGCGAAAGGTTACGCGCAGATTGACGCAGCACCCGAAGAGCGTGCACGCGGCATCACGATTAACACCGCGCACGTTGAGTACGAGACCGCCAACCGTCACTACGCACACGTTGACTGCCCCGGCCACGCCGACTACATCAAGAACATGATTACTGGTGCAGCGCAGATGGACGGCGCGATCCTGGTGGTGTCGGCCGCTGACGGCCCAATGCCCCAGACGCGCGAGCACATTTTGCTGAGCCGCCAGGTGGGCGTGCCTTACATCATCGTGTTCCTGAACAAGGCCGACATGGTCGATGACGCCGAGCTGCTTGAGCTCGTCGAGATGGAAGTGCGCGAGCTTCTCTCGAAGTACGAATTCCCGGGCGACGACACCCCAATCATTAAAGGCTCCGCCAAGCTCGCGCTCGAAGGCGACACCGGCGAGCTCGGTGAGCAGGCGATCATGGCCTTGGCCGAGGCGCTGGACACCTACATTCCAACGCCCGAGCGCGCCATTGACGGCACGTTCCTGATGCCCGTTGAAGACGTGTTCTCGATCTCGGGTCGCGGCACCGTGGTCACAGGTCGTATCGAGCGCGGTATTGTTAAAGTCGGCGAAGAAATCGAAATCATTGGTATCCACGACACACTGAAGACCATTTGCACGGGCGTTGAAATGTTCCGCAAGTTGCTTGACCAGGGTCAGGCGGGCGATAACGTCGGTATTTTGTTGCGCGGCACCAAGCGCGAGGAAGTCGAGCGCGGTCAGGTGTTGGCCAAGCCCGCATCGATTAAGCCACACACCGACTTCACCGCCGAGGTGTACATTTTGTCCAAAGACGAGGGTGGCCGTCATACGCCATTCTTTAACGGCTATCGTCCACAGTTCTACTTCCGTACGACGGATGTGACCGGCACGATCGAGTTGCCAGCAGACAAAGAAATGGTTCTGCCAGGCGACAACGTTGCGATGACAGTCAAGCTGTTGGCTCCAATCGCCATGGAAGAAGGCCTGCGTTTTGCAATCCGCGAAGGTGGCCGCACTGTGGGCGCCGGCGTCGTTGCTAAAATCCTGAAGTAATTAA
>Ga0255234_1000054_pt1 | contig 13040 bp, 21 predicted proteins | sample ColtaT_9_FD_189962 | JGI IMG/M metagenome (GOLD analysis project Ga0255234, IMG submission 189962) | Metatranscriptome of freshwater microbial communities from Columbia River, Oregon, United States - Colum_Colum_RepC_8h (Metagenome... | ecosystem: Environmental > Aquatic > Freshwater > River...
ACGCCCGATCTCTCCGTCACCAAGGATCTTTACTACCGTCTCCCCGGATCGAAGAAGGCCGTGCTCGGCGAGCACCGCGGCGGTCACATCCTTGATTCCGGCGGGAAGTCCGTTGAGATCACCGACATTGACGACCGCGATTTCGATGCGGTGGTTGAAGTTATTAAAACCCCGATGCGGCAACTTACGATAGAGGGGCATCTGACCACCCTCGAAACCAGGGCGTATGCTTCCACCGGATCGCGCAGTCTGACCTTTTCCACCACGGCCAGAGGTCTTGCCCCGACCGCCACCTTCGCCGCAACCTACCCGCTTCTTGCGGTGGACCGCGCCTGGTACGTTTTTTAGTTCGTGGAGTTTCATGTGATTCCTATTGAGGGGCGCCGTACGCTGTAGATGTAACGTGGCGAACGACTCGGATTATTGTAACGTTTAGGCCGACTTTCGGATTTGCGCCACATCAGCGGCAAGCCGAAGCCTCAGTAAGCCGTTAAGCGTGGCATGGACCACGGCTATGTGATTCGAGGAGCCCATGGACTTCGTAAGAATGTTTTTAATCCCAGCCGCCTCTAGGACGGCGCGTACGCCTCCGCCGGCGATCAAGCCAGTTCCCGGCGAAGCAGGCCTTAGAAGCACCCGTCCCCCATCATACTCGCCGAGAACGTCATGAGGAATAGTGTCACCCTTGAGCTTCACACTTACCAGGTGCTTGTGAGCGTTAGCGGTTCCCTTCTTGATAGCGTCGGGAACCTCGTTGGCCTTGCCATAGCCAATGCCAACGCGGCCCTTTCCGTCACCCACCACCGCCAACGCGGCAAAGGAGAAACGGCGCCCGCCTTTAACAACCTTGGCGCAACGGTTGATAAACACCACTTTCTCGATCATCGAAGGACCTTCGCCCTCGGCGGGCTTCTCCCGGGAATCGCGACGACCCGTGTCGCGACGAGGCCCGCGTGACCCGGGACCACGGGATCCACCGCGCGGCTCGCGCTGGGGACGCTCCGGGGCTGAGATCACGGCGGTTTCCGTGGCAGGTGCTGCTGAATCGGGCACTGGATTCTCGGTGCTCATGCGTTCCTTAGAATTTTAGTCCACCTTCGCGGGCTGCGTCGGCAAACATCTTAACCTTACCGTGATACGGGGCGCCGCTGCGATCGAACACGACCGCCGTGATGCCTGCCGCTTTGGCCTTCTCCGCGAAGGCAGTTCCCAACGCCTTGGCGCCGGCGATGTTCGCCTTTAGTTTCTGCTGCCGGAGCCCGGAATCCAAACTTGATAGAAAAACCAAGGTTGCACCCGCATCGTCGTTGATGGCTTGCGCGTAAATGTGCTTCGTCGAGAACCGGACGGCCAAACGGGGGCGCGCGGCGGTCCCAACAACCTTCTTGCGTATGCGCCAACGACGATTTTGCAGCAGGCGCGCCTTGTTGATAGTATTCATGATTCTTTGTTCCCGGATCAGGCGACAGTCTTACCTTCCTTGCGACGCACACGCTCGCCCACGATGCGAACACCCTTGCCCTTGTATGGCTCAGGTGGATAATAGCCGCGGATCTCTGCGGTCACAGCCCCCACCATCTGCTTGTCGGCACCTTCCACCTTTAACTTGGTCTGATCAGTAACGGTGACCTTAATCCCTTCAGGAATCTCCATCAAAATCGGATGGGAGTAGCCAAGGGAAAGATCGAGCTGGTTACCCTTCAAGTTCGCCTTGAACCCTACGCCCTGAATCTCGAGCTCCTTGACGTAGCCTTCCGTAACCCCCTTTACCATACCAGCTACAACCGAGCGGGCCGTGCCGAACATGGCGTTGGCAAAGCGAGTCTCCTCGGTTGGGGAAAAGGTGACCTTCTTGTCGGCCACCGCAACCTTGACCGCCGGAGCGAACGTGCGCTGAACCTTGCCCTTGGGCCCCTCGACGAGAACAGTGCCATCAGAGACTGACACCTTAACCTTGTCGGGGATCAAAACGGGTTGTTTGCCGATCCTGCTCATAATTAAATGTGTGACAAAACTTGTTGTGAGTGCCGAGTTTACCAGACATTACAGAGCAACTCTCCACCGGCTTTGTTGCGACGGCAGTCAGCGTCCTTCATAAGACCTCTCGACGTGGAAAGAATGGCGATCCCCAAGCCGTTGAGCACACGGGGGATGTCCGAATAACGGTAGTAGAGCCGGCGTCCCGGTGTAGATACGCGTGCAAGTCCCGTGATAGCAGGCACGCCATCAACATATTTCATTTTGACTACAAGCGTCTTGTGTCCTTGGGCGTCAACCGCGGAGGAGTAATCGGCCACGTAACCCTCTGACTTGAGGATGCCAACGATGGCCTCCTTCAGGCGCGAGTGCGGCATTATACAATCGTCGAGGCGCGCTTTGGAGGCATTGCGCAGACGTGTAAGAAAATCACTGATCGGATCGGTCATGTTGGATGTTGTTGATTATGGCCGGCGGGTCATATCCGGGAGGCGAACGCCCCGACCCCCGCAAGCTGGAGGATACTACCAGGAAGACTTGATTACACCGGGGATTTTGCCGGCCAATGCGAGTTCACGGAATTGGATACGGGATACTCCGAACTTGCGATTGTAGGCCCTCGGACGGCCGCTTAACGAGCAGCGGTTACGTACACGCACAGGAGACGAATTCTTCGGAAGCTTTTGGAGCCTCTTTTGGGCGGCAAAGAATTCCGTGTCGGTTGTGGTTGGGTTGGCGAGGATCGCCTTAAGCTCTGCACGCTTGGCAGCGAACTTGGCGACGAGTTGAATGCGCTTCTTATTGCGCTCGATGGCGGAGGTCTTCGGCATGGCGGTTAACTAAATTATGCGGCCTTCGGAGCTGATTCAGAGCGACGGAACGGCATTCCCAGCAGACGCAGAAGTTCGCGACCTTCATCATCCGTCTGGGCCGTAGTCACAATCGTGACATCCAAACCGATGTGTTTCTTCAAATTCTCGATGGAGATCTCCGGAAAAATCGAGTGGTCAGTGATTCCCAAGTTGTAATTCCCCTGACCGTCCAACTTGGAGGGAACTCCCCGGAAGTCGCGGATCGTTGGCAGAGCCACGGCGATCAACCGGTAGAGGAATTCCCACATGGCCGCACCCCTTAACGTAACGTGACAACCCACCGCCTGGCCCTGCTTGAGCTTGAAATTCGCAATCGCCTTCCTCGACTTCGCCAAGACCGGCTTTTGACCGGCGATCAGCGCCACGTCACGCTGGATGTCCGCGATCTGATTCTTATCAGCGTCCGCGTCGATTCCAGTATTTATGGAAACCTTAAGGATCTTCGGGACTTGATGCGGATTCGCGTAACCGCGGCTCTTGACGAGCTCGGGGACAACCTGCTCCAGGTACGCTTTTTTCAGACTAGGAACTTTGCTCATTGGAATAATCCGGGATTACCGACCCCGGCAATGGAAGAGTGTTACAGGTGGACTTGTTGGGGTTGCCCTTAGGCGGAAGGGGAAGGCTGAACCTTCTTCCGACGAGTACTCGCATCGTAGACCGACTGGAGCATCAGGTTGCTTACGTGGATGGAGCCCTCACGTTCCGCAATCGTTCCTTGGGGGTGTTCCTGGGACTTCTTGAGGTGACGCTTCATCATAGCGAGTCCTTCGACCCGAGCGCGTCCTGTGGAGGCAAGAACCTCAAGAACCTTTCCTGACTTACCCTTTTGGGCACCCGCAATGGCAATCACTTGATCACCGCGTTTGATGTGGAATTTCGACATCTTAAAGTACCTCCGGGGCGAGCGAAATGATCTTCATGAAGTTTTTCGCGCGAAGTTCGCGGGCGACCGGTCCGAAGATACGAGTTCCGCGCGGGTTGTTGGTAGCATCGATGATGACCACCGCATTGCTATCAAAACGGAGGTAACTGCCGTCGGAGCGACGGATGGGCGCTTTGGTCCGGACGACAACCGCCTTGGCAACTTCACCTTTTAACGGTGGCGTCTGTCGTGCTTTCCTTTATGTGAACCGTAACTACGTCACCGACGTGAGCGTAGGCGGTTTTCTGCCCCATCCGCTGGATGAGTGCCGCCTTGCGGGCGCCGGTATTGTCGGCCACCTCGAGAATGGAGCGAAGCTGGATCATGAAATTCCTCCGATAATAGTTTTCAGGAAAGGAGCGTAGTCCTTAGGGATTTGCGCCCGGCGCCGTAGCTACGGCGGTCTTCCGTGACTTTGTGGGAACCGCAGCTGCGACATCCGCCTCACTGACAGCAGCGCCTTCAGCCGCAACGGCCTTCTGCAACACGGAAAGAACCCGCCAACGCTTCAAACGACTGAGAGGCCTGGTTTCCATCACCTCCACTTTATCACCGACGACGGTCTCGTTTTTTTCGTCATGCACATGCAGAACCGTCTGACGGTTCACCACCTTCTGATAAAGCGGATGGGGAGTCTTATATGCGACGGTGACTTTGATCGACTTGTCACCAGATCGACTTGAAACAAAGCCGATCTGGATCTTGCGCTGGGTGCGCTGGCCGTGGGTGGCGGTGGACATGGCGTAAATTTGCTGGATTTGGATCAGGCGGCCTTGGCGCCGGATTTCTTCTCGGTCAGCACGGTTTCAAGGCGAGCGATTGTCTTGCGAAGGGTTCGGAGCTCATGCGTTTTCTCAACCTGCCCAGTCTGCCTGCGAAGCCGGAGTTGCAATAGCTGCTCCCTCACCTCGCGCAGTTTTGTGGAGATCTCGGTAGGCGCGAGTTCGCGTATTTCTTTGGAAGTCATGACGAGGATTTCCCGTGGTTTTAAAATTAGGACGAGGTCGCATCACGCTGGATGAAACGACAATGGAAGGGCAGCTTCGCATCAGCCAAGCGAAAGGCCTCCTTGGCCGTCGAAAGCGGCACGCCGGCGAGTTCGAACAGTACCGCGCCGGGCTTGATAGTCGCCACATAATACTCAACCGGACCCTTACCTTGACCCATGCGAACCTCAGCGGGCTTCTTTGTGACGGGCTTGTGGGGAAAGACGCGGATCCAAAGCTTTCCCTTGCGCTTCAGGTGCCTTGAGATGGTGACGCGAGCTGCCTCAATCTGCTGACCCGTCATCGGGCCACGGGTCAGGGACTGGAGGCCGAACTCTCCGAATGCGAGAGTGTTGCCGCGCTTGGCATTACCAGCGCGGGAACCCTTTTGGGACTTACGAAACTTTGTTCGGGCAGGAGCGAGAGCCATGGGAAAAGTATCCTCGGATCAGATTTCAGGGGCGACCAATTAGTTGTTGTCAGCCTCTTTCTTGCAAATCCAGCACTTCACGCCGATTTTTCCATACACGGTCTGCGCCTCGGCGAAGCCATAATCGATGTTTTCACGGAGTGTGTGAAGCGGAACCCGGCCCTTGCGCTGCCATTCTCGGCGCGCGATATCCGCGCCGCCCAAGCGACCTGAGCACTGTATACGGATTCCTTCAGCACCAAGCGCCATGGCCATCTCCACGGCCTTTTTCATGGCTCGGCGGAACGCAATGCGGCGCTCAAGTTGAAGAGCCACGTTCTCCGCGACGAGCGCCGCCTCAATCTCAGGCTTCTTCACCTCCTGAATATCGAGAAGGATCTCCTTACCCGTAAGCTTTGCGAGCTCCTCTTTGATTTTCTCGATCTCTTGCCCTTTACGACCGATTACTATTCCGGGACGCGCGGTGTATATTTTCACGCGAACCCGATTCGACGCACGCTCAATAAATATGCGCGGCACGGAGGCCTGCTTAAGCTTCTCCATTAACTTTGAACGGATCAATTGATCCTCGGCCAGGAGCTTGCCGAAATCCTTCTTGCCCGCGAACCAGCGCGACTGCCAGTTGCGGCGGACAGCGAGACGAAAACCGACGGGATTGGTCTTTTGGCCCATGGCGAATTTATTAAGAGTTGTCGGATCCGTCAGTAAGAACGATCCGAATGTGCGACATTTTCTTGCGACGGGGCATGGCGGTTCCCCGGGCCCCAGCCTTGAAGCGCTTAAGTACGGGCCCATTCTCAATGATTGCGCTCTTCACAATAAGCGAATCGGAAGATAAATTGTTATTGTTCTCCGCATTGGCTATCGCGCTCTTAAGCGTCTTGACTATCAGGCGCGCGGATTTGCGGGGAATCAGTGTGAGATATTCAACCGCATCGGCCGCCTTGCGGCCCTGAATTGTACGGGCGACCTCACGCACCTTTTTCGGTGACATGCGGGCGTAACGAGTGAGGGATTGGACTTCCATTTTACTTGGAGGAGATTCCGGAGTTACCGGCGACAGCGGCGGTTCAAGACCACCCAGTCCTTTGTTTTCTTTGTTAGTTACTACCTTTAAGTGTTTTGATAACCACCACATCTCCGCGGCTAACGCGTTGGCCAGGCGTCATCCCGACGATCAGCGCAGAGCTAGTGAATTGCCGCGACTCCACCAGAACAAGTTCGGCAACATATCGACCTTCGCGGGAAACGATACAACTCATCCCCTGCCGAAACCCCTCGCGAAGGCCCGCCTCAATCAGAACGAGATCAGCGCTACCCGCCTCGTCGAAGGCAATCACCGACCCGGTCGGGGACGAGGCGTGAGCGTGAGTTTGACCAAGTAGGCCTGCCAAAAGGCCCATCAAACCAAGCGCACGAGAAATGGAGGAGCAGGCAATCACGTAAATGTGATCAGATTTCCTTACGGGTCATTCCACCGTGCGCCTTGAAGGTGCGCGTTGGGGCAAATTCGCCTAGTTTATGACCCACCATATTCTCCGTCACATACACAGCCACGAAAGCCTTCCCGTTGTGCACGCTGAACGTGTGGCCGACGAAGTCAGGGGTGATCGTCGAACGACGAGACCAAGTCTGGATCGGCTTCTTCGCGCCGGATTTGACGGCCTTCTCGATCTTCTCGAGCAGGTGATAATCGACGAAGAAACCCTTCTTGATGGAGCGAGCCATGGTGCGAAAGGAAAAGGATTATTTCTGACCACGCGGCTTGCGGCCGTTGTGGTGGACGATGATCTGCGCGTTGGAAGGCTTGGACCGGCGACGCGTCGGAAATCCCTTGGCGAGTTGGCCCCACGGTGAAACGAGCTGCTGGCGGCCACCACCGCCCTTCGACTTACCCTGACCGCCACCGTTCGGGTGATCGACCGGATTCATTGCCATGCCGCGTACGGTCGGCCGGATACCAAGCCAGCGCTTGCGACCCGCTTTTCCCAAGGACTGCTGATTATGATCTCCATTTCCAACCTCACCAATCGTAGCTCGGCAGCGGGCATTAACACGGCGCAATTCGCCGGAAGGCATTTTCAAAGTGGCTATCTCGTTTTCGATCGCCACGAGCTCAAGTCCAGCTCCGGCGCTGCGCGCGATCTGTGCACCTCGACCGGGAACCAGCTCAACACAATGCAAACGTGTGGATGGAGGAATAATGGCCAGCGGGAAATTGTTGCCCACCGTGTAGTCGTTTGTAGTCGCCTTGTTTGAAGCGAAGATTTGGTCGCCCACATTCAGGCCCTTTGGAGCCAGAATATAACGCTTCTCGCCATTGGTGTAGGCAACCAAAGCCAGGTTAGCGGAACGGTTGGGATCGTACTCGATCGCCTGGACACGAGCGGGCATGTCCAAGACGTCACGTCGGAAATCAACCACACGATAGAGACGCTTGTGGCCGCCACCGCGATGGCGTGAAGTGACTCGCCCGTAGACGTTGCGACCGCCGGACTTCCCGAAGGACTCGGTCAAGGCGCGCTCGGGACGTTTCCGCGTCAGTTCGCCCGTGGTCTTGTTCAAGGACGTAAAGCGACCAGCGGGAGTGAGCGGACGGAAAGAATGAATAGCCATTTTGAAGTTCTCCAGTTGATCCTGCGTCTTAGACCAACTCGATCTTGTCCCCTGCCTTGAGCGTGACGATGGCCTTCTTGAAATCAGACCCGACGCTCGGTTTACCCTGACGGCTGCGCTTATTCTTGCCGCGGTAGTTTTGGGTGTTAACCCGCCGAACGGTCACCTTGAAGGTGCGCTCAACCGCCTCGGCGATCTGATGCTTGGTGGCTTCGCCGAAAACCTCGAAGGTATACTGCCCCAGTTCAGAGGAAAGTTTGTTCGATTTTTCGGTGAGACGAACGAGCTTAAGTATCCGGTCGGCTTGCATTAGTTTTTCCCTCCGTTGACACGCGAGAGTATGGCCTCAAGGGCCTTGGAGCTGACGATGATCTTGGTGTACTGAGCTAAATCCAAGGTATTTAGCTTTGACGCCTCTTGAAGGGAGACTCGGTCAATATTGCGGGAGGCACGCGAAGTGGAATCGGCAAACGTTGCGTCCACCAACAACACGCGACCCGCCGGAGCGATGCGAGCGACGATTTCGTTCATCGCCTTGGTTTTGGAAATCTTTCCGTCGAAAGCCTCGATCACAGCGAGTTCGCCTGCGGAGGCACGGTCGAACAGCGCGCGGCTAAATGCCAACTGGCGAACCTTGCCGTTAACCTTCTTAGAGTAGTCACGCGGTTTGGGTCCGAAAACGACGCCTCCACCTACCCAGAGAGGTGAACGAATGGATCCTGCTCGCGCGCGGCCGGTACCTTTCTGGCGCCACGGCTTCTTACCACCACCACGGACTTCACCCCGTGTTTTGGTGGAGTGCGTTCCTTGGCGGTTGTTGGCGTTGATCGCGACGATCACCTCTTTGACCGCCTGAAGACCCTTGTCGCCTTCAAAGGTGGGCAGTCCGGCAAAATCACGCTCGGAGCTAGTTTTCCCGTCGGAACTGAAAACCGTAAGTTTCATTGGGCGTTAATCTCCTTATTTCTTCCCGGCTTCCTTCTTGGCGGGAGCCGCTTCCTTCTTCGCAGCGGCAGGTGCGGTAGCCGCGCTGACAGCCCTCTGCCCCTTGATCGCAGAACGTACGATAACGTCGTCTCCGTTGGCGCCGGGAATGGCTCCTTTCACGAGGATAAGGTTACGATCCGCTATCACTTTCACCACGCGAAGGTTTTGGACCGTGCGCCGAACGGTGCCCATGTGTCCGGGCATGGCCTGATTTTTCCAAGTCCGGCCCGGAGTCTGCCTCATGCCGATCGCACCAATCCGGCGATGGAACATGGAACCGTGGGACGCTGGACCACCAGCAACGCGAAACCGGCGCACGACACCTTGGAACCCCTTGCCCTTGGTCACACCGATTACGTCGACCAACTGACCCTCCACAAAGGCGGAAGCGTTCACGACGTCACCAACCTTGAGAGTAGGGGCCGCGTCGAGACGAACCTCCGCCAGAACGCGAGGAGCCTGTTCCAAGCCGGCCTTCTTGGCGTGCCCAGTCTCAGCGGCGGAGGTATTCTTCGCCTTCTTTTGAGCAAAGCCGATCTGAACGGCATGGTAACCGTCGGTCGCGACGGTTTTGACCTGTACGACGGAGCAGGGGCCGGCTTCGACCACAGTGACGGGAACGAGCACGTTTTGCGCGTCGTACACTTGGGTCATGCCAAGCTTCTTACCTAGAATTTCGGAGATCATAGGCTAAGCGGTAGGTGGAATATTTCCGTTGAGCGGACCTACTTTAGCGAGGGGTCTGGCGGTGCCCTCGGGCACACAGACAACTGCTAACTGTAGATAGTTAAACCGGGTGTTATTCGGTAAAGGTTGGGTTTGGAACCGGCAGGAATCTCAGACGTTGATGGTGATGTCCACGCCGGACGGCAGATTAAGCTTCTTCAATTCATCGACCGTCTGGGCAGTGGGCTCGATGATGTCTATGAGCCGCTTGTGCGTACGGGTTTCAAACTGCTCCATCGACTTCTTGTCGACATGGGGAGACCGGTTGACCGAAAGCTTCTCAATGCGGGTCGGGAGTGGAATTGGTCCGGAGACGCGGGCCCCGGAGCGCTTGGCGGTTTCCACGATGTCCTGGGCTGACTGATCGATGACTCGATAGTCGAAACCCTGAAGCTTGATACGAATTCGTTGGCCTTTCATGGCGAAAAAGAACGTGGGTCAGGTACGGGCTGGAGCCTTGGAGGAAGACTCGACGATTTTGGAGAGAAGTGAATTGGGAACCTGCTCAAAGTGGGACGGAGTGATCGAGGCGGAAGCGCGTCCCTTTGAGAGTGAGCGAATATCAGTAACGTAGCCGAACAATGTCTCGAGCGGCACGAATGAGTTGATGATACAGGCGCCCGCCTTGTTCTCCATACCTTGGATTTGACCACGGCGCCGGTTGATATCGCCCATCAGGTCGCCTTGGTAATCCTCGGGGGTTGTAACCTCAACCTGCATGATCGGTTCCAGAAGGATCGGGTTGGCCTTCTTCATGGCCTCTTTCAGAGCGAAGATCCCGGCCATCTTGAACGCGAGTTCGGAAGAGTCGACCTCGTGGAACGTACCATCAACGATACGAACAATCACATCGACCACGGGGTAACCCGCTACCACGCCGTTATTCGCACCCTCAAGGATTCCGTCGGTCGCAGGCTTGATGAACTCCTTCGGGATAGCACCTCCAACGACTTCATTGACTACCTCGACGCCCTTACCCTTTTGGTTTGGCTCAAGCTTGACAATTACGTGGCCGTATTGGCCCTTACCACCCGATTGGCGAATAAACTTACCCTCGCCATCGGCGGTACGAGTCACGGTTTCCCGATAGGCGATCTGCGGCTTGCCGGCGGTAGCCTCGACCTTGAACTCGCGCTTCATGCGGTCACGGATGATGTCGAGGTGAAGTTCGCCCATTCCGGCCAAGATGGTCTGACCGGTATCGGGATCAGTCTTAACCCGAAGCGTCGGGTCCTCAGCGACAAGACGCTGCAAGGCGGTCGACATCTTCTCCTGGTCACCCTTGGAATTCGGCTCGATCGACATCGAGATCACGGGCTCCGGGAAAGTTGGCGGCTCCAGGCGAATATCGAAATCCTCGTGGGAAAGCGTATCCCCAGTGATAACCTCCTTAACGCCCACAACCGCGCATATATCGCCCGAGTAGGCGACGTCGATATCCTCGCGATCGATGGCGCGCATGAGCACCAAGCGTGACACGCGTTCACTGCGGCGCGTGCGCGGATTATAGAGGGACATCCCCTTAGTGATCGTACCCGTATAAACCCGGTAGAAAACAAGTTTACCAACGAACGGATCTGTCCAAAGCTTGAAGGCAAGACCCGCGAGTTTTCCGGCATCATCAACCGCGGCCGGAACCTCAGCACCGTCGCTATCCTGGCCGGTCATTGGAGGTACGTCGATCGGACTGGGCAGATAATTAACCACGCAATCCAGCAAGCGTTGCACACCCTTCTTCTTGAAGGCCGAGCCGGGGATAACGCCCGTGAACTGGAGTGAAATCGTGGCCTTGCGGATGCCGAGCATAAGCTCGTTCACGGTGATTTCCTCTCCGCCCAGATACTTCTCCGCGATGACATCATCGAAATCGGAAACCGCCTCGATGAGCTTGTCCCGGTACTCCTTGGCCTGATCGGCCATTTCGGCCGGAATCGGGGCTGTGACCGGAGTCATGCCCAACGGGTCCGTGGTGTCGTCGAAAATATACGCCAACTGCTGAACCAGATCCACCACACCCCGGAACTGGTCCTCCTTGCCGATCGGAATGAAGAGCGGGTGCGCGTTGGCCTTCAGCTTGTCGCGCATCTCCGAGACGGCGCGGAAGAAATCGGCGCCAACGCGGTCCATCTTGTTGATGAAAGCCACCCGGGGAACCCGGTATTTGTTGGCCTGACGCCAAACGGTCTCGGACTGCGGCTGCACACCCGCAACCGCGCAGAAAACGGCAACCGCTCCATCCAAAACCCGGAGTGACCGCTCAACCTCGGCGGTGAAGTCAACGTGGCCGGGGGTGTCGATGATGTTAATGCGTTGCTTGATCCCCTTCCACGGACCGCACGAAGCGTTCCAAGCGCAAGAAATAGCAGCGGCAGTGATCGTGATTCCACGCTCACGCTCCTGCTCCATCCAGTCAGTCACCGTGGTGCCTTCATGGACCTCCCCCATCTTGTGGACCGCACCGGAATAGAACAAAATACGCTCGGTCGTGGTCGTCTTGCCCGCATCAATGTGCGCGGCGATGCCAATATTCCGGGTCCACTCGAGCGGGAAAGGACGGTCCTTAGCGTTGGCCTTGGAGACCTTAGATTTGTCGGTGACGACGGTAATGGCGGGTGTGGAAGCGGAAGCCATGGAGGACGATGGTAGGGAGGCTTACCAGCGGAGATGGGCGAAGGCGCGATTGGCCTGGGCCATCTTGTGGGTATCTTCCTTCTTCTTAACGACCGTTCCGGTATTGTTGTATGCGTCGATGATCTCGGCAGCCAAAGCTTCCTTCATCGGGACGCCCTTACGGCTGCCTGCCGCATCAACGATCCACCGCAAAGCAAGCGACTCCTGACGCTCGAAAGAGATTTCCACGGGAACCTGGTAGGTGGCGCCGCCAACGCGGCGGCTCTTAACCTCCAAACGCGGACGCGCATTCTCCAGCGCACCCAGCATCAGGTCGACCGGATCACCCTTCTCCAGCTTCTCCGAGACCTTCTCGAAAGCTCCGTAGACGATGCGCTGCGCAAGGTTCTTTTTCCCGCTTTTCATCACAACGTTGACCAAGTGGGCAACCAGCGGGCTGTTGTAGCGGATATCGGGGACGACTTGGCGCTTCTGAGCTCTGTGACGGCGTGACATGGACGACGACTGATTTGAATTACGTTAAAATTACTTGGCGGCCTTAGGACGCTTGACCCCGTACTTTGAGCGGGAGCGGCGACGCTTCTCGACGCCGGTGGCGTCCAAAGTTCCGCGGACGATGTGGTAACGAACACCAGGGAGATCCTTCACACGGCCTCCACGAACAAGCACGATGGAGTGTTCCTGCAAGTTGTGACCCTCGTCAGGAATATAAGAAATAACCTCATTGCCGTTCGTCAGACGCACCTTGGCCACCTTACGGATGGCGGAATTGGGCTTCTTCGGGGTGCGGGTCATTACCTGCACGCACACGCCGCGGCGGAAAGGGTTGCCGGCCAAAGCCGGTGACTTCGACTTGGCGGTCACCTTGCGGCGGCCTTTGCGCACGAGCT
>Ga0255234_1000060_pt1 | contig 12731 bp, 5 predicted proteins | sample ColtaT_9_FD_189962 | JGI IMG/M metagenome (GOLD analysis project Ga0255234, IMG submission 189962) | Metatranscriptome of freshwater microbial communities from Columbia River, Oregon, United States - Colum_Colum_RepC_8h (Metagenome... | ecosystem: Environmental > Aquatic > Freshwater > River...
GTTGGAGTCAACGTCGTGGTAGGAGCCAAAATGAAGCGTGGCCTTCACGTTGACAACCGGATAGCCCGCCAGCACACCCGCCGGCAGCGTTTCCTCGATCCCCTTCTGGACCGCCGGAATGAATTCGCGCGGAACCACCCCGCCCTTGATCGCGTCGACAAACTCAAAGTTGGGGCCACCCGGCTCGAGCGGCTCGACCTTGAGCACCACATGCCCGTACTGACCGCGGCCACCCGACTGCTTGATGAATTTGCCTTCAACCTCGTCGACGATCTTGCGGATGGTCTCGCGATAGGCCACCTGCGGTTTGCCGACTGACGCTTCCACGCCAAACTCGCGCTTCATGCGGTCGACCAGAATCTCGAGGTGGAGTTCCCCCATCCCGGAGATGATCGTCTGACCCGACTCTTCGTCGGTTCGGACACGGAACGAGGGGTCTTCCTGGGCGAGGCGCCCCAGTGCGATGCCCATCTTTTCCTGGTCGGCTTTTGTCTTGGGTTCGACCGCCTGGGAAATGACAGGCTCGGGAAACTCCATGCGCTCGAGCATGATGTGCGCATCGGGGTCGCAGAGCGTCTCACCCGTGGTGACGTCTTTCAGACCGACGCAAGCAGCGATATCACCCGCCCGCACTTCCTTGATTTCTTCGCGCTGATTGGCGTGCATCTGGAGCAGGCGGCCAATACGCTCCTTCTTGCCCTTCACCGCGTTCAGAATGGTGTCGCCCGAATTGAGCACACCGGAGTACACGCGGATGAACGTGAGCTGGCCCACGAAGGGGTCGGTCATGAGCTTGAACGCTAGCGCCGCAAATTTTTCGCCATCGTCAGCCTTGCGGAGCAGATCCTTCTCGTCTTCATCGGTGCCCTTGACCGGCGGAATGTCCACCGGCGAGGGCAGGAAGTCGATCACGGCATCGAGCATGGCCTGCACGCCCTTGTTCTTGAAGGCGGTGCCGCACAGCATGGGAACGATTTCGCCGGCGATGGTGCGCTGGCGGATGCCGTACTTGATGTCTTCGATCGACAGCTCACCGCCTTCGAGGTAGCGGTTCATCAGATCTTCGTTGGCCTCGGCCGCGGCCTCGATCATTTTTTCGCGCCACTCTTCGCAGACGTCGGCAAGCTCGGCCGGAACGTCTTCGAGCTGGAATTTCATGCCCTGCGAGGCGTCATCCCAGTAGATGGCCTTCATGCGAACCAGGTCGACCACGCCCTTGAAGTTTTCCTCGGCGCCGATGGGAACCTGGATGGGAATGGGGTTGGCGCGCAGACGGGCGCGCATCTGGTCATGTACCTTGAAGAAGTTGGCGCCTACGCGGTCCATCTTGTTGACGAACGCGAGACGGGGCACGCCGTATTTGTTGGCCTGACGCCAGACGGTTTCGGACTGGGGCTGCACACCGCCCACCGCGCAATACACCATGCAGGCGCCGTCGAGCACCCGCATTGAACGCTCAACCTCGATGGTGAAGTCAACGTGCCCGGGCGTGTCGATGATGTTGATGCGATGCTCAGGATAGGACATGTCCATGCCCTTCCAGAAGCACGTGGTGGCGGCCGACGTGATCGTGATGCCGCGCTCCTGCTCCTGCTCCATCCAGTCCATCGTGGCCGCCCCGTCGTGAACTTCACCGATCTTGTGGTTGACGCCGGTGTAGTAGAGGATGCGTTCAGTGGTCGTGGTCTTTCCGGCGTCGATGTGGGCGGAAATACCGATGTTGCGATACCGATCAATCGGGGTCTTGCGGGCCATGATGGAGACTCTTGTCGAGGGGTTGATGCGGGCGCTGGGCTGTGCGGGAAGCGCAGGCGCGGAGCAAACTGTTCAGGATTGCGCCGCGCGATGACGATCGTGTGACAACCGCAGCGCCTCGGAGCTCAGAAGCGGAAGTGCGCGAAGGCCTTGTTGGCCTCAGCCATCCGATGCACCTCGTCGCGGCGCTTGACGGCGCCGCCGCGGTTCTCGGATGCTTCCATCAGCTCGTTGGCCAGGCGTTGGCCCATCGATTTTTCGCCCCGTTTCTTGGCCGCCTCGCGCAGCCACCGCATGGCAAGCGCCGTACGGCGTACCGGGCGAACCTCAACCGGCACCTGGTAGTTGGCACCGCCAACCCGACGGCTTTTCACCTCGACCATGGGGCGCACGTTGTGGAGAGCCTGACCGAAGACCTCGATCGGGTCTTTGCCCGAACGGCTCTTGATCTGCTCGAGCGCGCCATAGAGCATGCGCTCGGCGACCGCTTTTTTGCCGTCCAGCATGAGAACGTTGACGAATTTCGAGACTTCCACGCTCGAGTAGAGCGGATCGGGAAGGATCTCGCGGCGGGGAACTTCGCGACGACGGGGCATATCACACCTCTCTATTCAGCTGGCAGGCGGGACGAAACCCGCCTTGCCTGGCGGTGCAACCGAACCGGCGGGCTGCCGACGGGCACTGCCGCTTACTGGAGCCAGACCCAGAGTGGACCTGACCCCATGAAATGAATCGGCGGCGAACAGCTGCCAATTCTCCTGAACCTTGAAACCTGCCGGCAACCGCAGGGCGGGCCGGGGCGCGCGCCACCTGAGCGGCGCGACGGAGCGCTCAACCCTTCTTGGGACGCTTTGCACCGTATTTCGAGCGCGATTGCTTGCGGTCTTTCACGCCCTGCAGGTCGAGCGAACCCCGGACGATGTGATACCGCACGCCAGGCAGATCCTTTACGCGGCCGCCGCGGATCAGCACCACCGAGTGCTCCTGCAGATTGTGGCCTTCACCGCCAATGTAGGAGATGATTTCAAACCCGTTGGTGAGGCGAACTTTGGCAACCTTGCGCAGTGCCGAGTTGGGCTTCTTCGGGGTCGTGGTGTAGACGCGCGTGCAAACGCCACGGCGCTGAGGACAGTTGGCAAGCGCCGGGCTCTTGCTTTTGACCGCCGCGGATTCGCGACCCTGGCGCACCAGCTGGTTAATGGTTGGCATGAAAGATCCTTGACTAAACCTTTTAACTCAATCTTCAGATTAACGACGCCTTGCGAGGCTTAGCCCTGCGCTGCATCGAAAACCTTTTCTCAGGCGAAAAGCCTTCAAGTGTAGGACGAAACGAGCTCTCTGACAAGCTGAGGGCCGATTCGGTTGACGGATTTACTCCGTCTCCCGATGTGGCGGCGCAAAGACCACCACCGGATGCTCGAGACAAGCGCGCGGCGGACGGGCCGCTCCGAGGCGCGCCCGTCTGCCACACGGCCTATCTCAGGCGGTCGCGTCGCCAGCCGCCTCAGCCTCCGACCCGGCATCTGACGGCACCGGTTCGAACAGCGCCTCAGCGGCTGCAAGTGCAGCCTGCTCCTGCGCCTCGGCCGCCTCCTTGGCCTTGCGGGCCCGATGGAAGGCGAGACCCGTGCCGGCAGGAATCAGACGGCCGACGATCACGTTTTCCTTCAGACCGCGCAGTTCGTCGCGCTTGCCCATGATGGCCGCCTCGGTGAGTACCCGGGTGGTTTCCTGGAACGAGGCCGCCGAGATGAACGAATCGGTAGAGAGCGACGCCTTGGTGATGCCAAGCAACAGATTGAGGTGCGACGCCGGGCGCTTGCCGGCTTCAACCGCCTTGTCGTTTTCGTCGAGCATCTCGGAGCGCTCAACCTGCTCGCCCGTGATGAACGGCGCGTCGCCCGGATCGGTGATCTGCACCCGACGCAGCATCTGCCGCACGATCACCTCGATGTGCTTGTCGTTGATCTTCACGCCCTGCAGACGATAGACATCCTGGACTTCGTCCACGATGTAGCGCGCAAGCGCCTCGATGCCAAGCAGCCGCAGGATGTCGTGCGGATCGGCCGGACCATCGACGATCATCTCGCCCTTGTTCACCACCTGACCGTCGTGCACAAGCACGTTCTTGTCCTTGGGGATCAGGAACTCGTGCGCGTTGCCGTCGAGGTCGGTGATCACCAGGCGTTGCTTGCCCTTGGTGTCCTTGCCGAACGATACCGTGCCGGTGACTTCTGCCAGCATGCCCGCATCCTTGGGCGCACGCGCCTCGAACAGCTCGGCCACGCGCGGCAGACCGCCGGTGATGTCACGGGTCTTCTGCGACTCGAGCGGAATACGGGCGAGGAACTCGCCCACGCCCACCTGCTGACCGTCACGCACCGAAATCAGCGCCCCCACTGGGAAGCCGATGGTCACCGCGTGGTCGGTACCGGCGATACGCACCTCTTCGCCCGCTTCGTTGATGAGCTTCACCTGCGGGCGCACGGTCTTCACCGTGCTGCCACGCCGCTTGGCATCGATCACCACCAGCGTGGACAGACCCGTGACCTCGTCGATCTGCTTGGCAACGGTGACGCCTTCCTCGACATTTTCGAACTTCACCGTGCCCGCGTACTCGCTGATGATGGGGCGGGTGAGGGGGTCCCAGGTGGCAATCTGCGCGCCGGCCTTGACGGCCCGACCGTCGAGCACCATGAGCGTGGCGCCGTAAGGAACCTTGTGGCGTTCGCGCTCACGGCCGTTATCGTCTGTGATCGTAACCTCGCCAGAGCGTGAAATCACGATCTGCTCGCCCTTGGCGTTGGTCACATAGCGCATGGTCATGGCAAAGCGGACAGTGCCGTTGGAGCGCGCTTCCACGTTGCTCACCACGGCCGCGCGAGAGGCCGCGCCACCGATGTGGAAGGTGCGCATCGTGAGCTGTGTGCCCGGCTCGCCGATCGACTGCGCAGCAATCACCCCGACCGCTTCGCCCGAGTTCACCTTCACGCCGCGGCCCAGATCGCGTCCGTAGCACTTGGCGCAGAGGCCGTAGCGGGTTTCGCACGTAAGCGGTGTGCGCACGCGCACCTCGTCGATGCCTAGCCGATCGATCTCCTCGACCGAGGTCTCATCGAGCAGCGTGCCGTTCTCGTAGAGCGTTTCCTGGGTCTCGGGATTGACCACATCGCTTGCGGCCACGCGCCCGAGAATCCGGTCACGGAGCGCCTCGATCACTTCACCACCCTCGATGAGGGCTTTCATCGATACGCCGTTGGCGGTGCCGCAATCGTCTTCGGTGACCACCAGGTCTTGCGTGACATCAACCAGACGGCGGGTGAGGTAGCCCGAGTTGGCGGTCTTCAACGCCGTATCGGCCAGACCCTTCCGCGCACCGTGCGTGGAGATAAAGTACTGCAGAACGTTGAGCCCCTCGCGGAAGTTTGCCGTGATGGGGGTTTCGATGATCGAGCCATCAGGCTTGGCCATCAGGCCGCGCATACCGGCGAGCTGACGGATTTGCGCAGCCGATCCACGCGCGCCGGAGTCGGCCATCATGTAGATGGCATTGAACGACTCCTGCGGCACGGTCTTGCCCTGACGGTTCACCACCGGCTCGGTTGCGAGCTGCTCCATCATGGCCTTGCCCACGAGATCGCCGGCACGGCCCCAGATATCAACTACCTTGTTGTAGCGCTCGCCCTGGGTGACCAGACCCGAGGTGTACTGCTGTTCGATCTCTTTCACCTCGGCTTCGGCCGCTTCCAGGATGCCCTGCTTCTGTGGCGGCACCAGCATGTCGTCGATCGCAATGGAGATGCCGGCACGGGTGGCGAGCCGGAACCCGTTCTGCATCAGCTGGTCAGCGAAGATGACGGTATCGCGAAGACCGCAGCGGCGGAACGAGGCATTGATGAGGCGCGAGATCTCTTTTTTCTTCAGCGCCTTGTTCATCAAGTCGAAAGACAGGCCTTTGGGCAGAATTTCCGATAGCAGCGCCCGACCCACCGTGGTCTCGACGCGGCGCAAAACCGGCGTGAGGTTTCCTTCGGCGTCTTTCTGGTGCTCGAACAGGCGCACGGTGATGCGCGTGCCGAGCTCGACCCGACCGTTGTCATAGGCGCGATGCACCTCACCCACATCTGACAGGACCATGCCTTCGCCGCGCGCATTGACCTTCTCGCGCGTGGTGTAGTAGAGCCCAAGCACGATGTCCTGCGACGGCACGATCGACGGTTCGCCGTTGGAGGGGAAGAGCACGTTGTTGGAAGCCAACATGAGCGTACGCGCTTCGAGCTGCGCCTCGATCGAAAGCGGCACGTGAACGGCCATCTGGTCGCCGTCGAAGTCGGCGTTAAAGGCCGCGCAGACCAGCGGGTGCAGCTGAATGGCCTTGCCCTCGATCAGCACCGGCTCGAACGCCTGGATGCCGAGGCGGTGGAGCGTGGGGGCGCGGTTGAGCAGCACCGGATGCTCGCGAATGACTTCTTCGAGGATGTCCCAGACGATGGGCTCCTGATTCTCGACGAATTTCTTCGCCTGCTTGATGGTGGTGGCCACACCCATCAGTTCGAGCTTGTGGAAGATGAAGGGCTTGAAGAGCTCGAGCGCCATCAGCTTGGGTAAACCGCACTGATGGAGTTTGAGCTGCGGACCCACCACGATCACTGAGCGGCCCGAGTAATCGACGCGCTTGCCAAGCAGGTTCTGACGGAAGCGACCGCCCTTGCCCTTGATCATGTCGGCAAGTGACTTGAGCGCACGTTTGTTCGCGCCCGTCATGGCCTTGCCGCGACGACCGTTGTCGAGCAACGAATCCACCGCTTCCTGGAGCATGCGCTTTTCGTTGCGTACGATGATCTCGGGCGCTTTCAGCTCGAGCAGGCGCTTCAGGCGGTTGTTGCGGTTGATGACCCGACGATAGAGGTCATTGAGGTCGGAGGTTGCAAACCGGCCGCCATCTAGCGGCACCAGCGGACGCAGCTCCGGCGGGAGCACCGGCAGCACGTCCATCACCATCCACTCGGGCTTGATGCCGGACCGCTGGAAGCCTTCAAGCACCTTCAGGCGCTTGGCGATCTTCTTGATCTTGGCTTCCGAGCCGGTGGCTTCGAGGTCGCGACGCAGGGTATCGATTTCGCGATTGATGTCGATGGTGCGCAGCAGCTCGCGCACCCCCTCGGCGCCCATGAGTGCGCGGAAGTCATCGCCATATTCGGTGCACTTGGCGATGTAGTCGTCCTCGGTCATGATCTGGCAGCGCTTAAGCGGGGTGAGTCCCGGCTCGATCACGACAAAGGCTTCGAAATAGAGCACGCGCTCGATATCGCGCAGCGTCATGTCGAGCACCATGCCCAGACGCGACGGCAGTGACTTCAGAAACCAGATATGCGCGGTGGGCGAGGCAAGCTCGATGTGCCCCATGCGCTCACGACGCACCTTGGCGAGCGTGACCTCGACGCCGCACTTCTCACAGATGACGCCACGGTGCTTCAGGCGCTTGTATTTGCCGCACAGGCACTCGTAGTCCTTGATCGGCCCGAAGATCTTGGCGCAGAACAGGCCATCGCGCTCGGGCTTGAAGGTGCGGTAGTTGATGGTTTCGGGTTTTTTCACCTCGCCGAACGACCAGGAGCGGATCTTGTCTGGCGAGGCCAGACCGATCTTGATCGCGTCAAAGTGCTCTTCTTCCTGAACCTGTTTGAACAGATCGAGCAGTGCTTTCATCGCAGCTTTCCTCCGTGGCTCAGTTGCGCTCGAGATCGATGTCGATACCGAGCGATCGGATTTCTTTCACCAGCACGTTGAACGATTCCGGCATGCCGGCGTCGATCGCGTGCTCGCCCTTGACCAGGTTCTCGTAGACCTTGGTACGCCCATTCACGTCGTCGGATTTCACGGTGAGCATTTCCTGCAACATGTAGGAGGCGCCGTAGGCTTCGAGCGCCCACACTTCCATCTCGCCGAAACGCTGTCCTCCAAACTGCGCCTTGCCGCCCAGCGGCTGCTGGGTGACGAGCGAGTAGGGGCCGGTGGAGCGCGCATGCATCTTGTCATCGACCAGGTGATGAAGCTTCAGCATGTGCATGTAGCCCACGGTGACTGCGCGGTCGAAAGCATCGCCCGTACGGCCATCGTGCAGCCGCACCTGCGTCTTGCTGGGGGTGAAGCCCACCAGCTGGGTGCGCGCGTCGTTGTCCGGATAGGCAATGTCGAGCATCTGATGGATTTCAGGCTCGGAGGCGCCGTCGAAAACCGGCGTCGCAAACGGCAGACCGTGCCGCAGATTCGAACAGAGCTCGACCACCTCGGGATCGGTGAGCGCCTCGAGATCGGCTTTCTGGCCGCTGGTGTTGTAGATGCGGTCGAGGAACTGCCGCAGCTCGACAGCACGCGCCTCGCGCTGCAGCATTTCGCCGATCCGGATGCCCACGCCCTTGGCTGCCCAGCCCAGGTGCGTCTCCAGGATCTGGCCCACGTTCATCCGCGAAGGTACGCCCAGCGGATTGAGCACGATGTCGACCGACGTGCCATCGGCCATGTAGGGCATGTCTTCGACCGGCACGATGCGCGAGACCACGCCCTTGTTGCCGTGACGACCCGCCATCTTGTCGCCTGGCTGCAGCCGGCGTTTGACGGCGAGGTACACCTTGACCATCTTGAGGACGCCCGGGGGGAGTTCGTCGCCTTGGGTCAGCTTCTTGCGCTTTTCCTCGAAGGCGAGGTCGAACTGATGACGCTTCTGTTCGATGGACTCACGCAGCGCCTCGAGCTGGCTCGCTGCGGTTTCATCGGCCAGGCGCACCTCGAACCAGTGATAGCGGTCAAGGTCGGCCAGATACTCGGAAGTCACCAGCGCGCCCTTGGCGAGCTTCTTCGGGCCGCCGTTGACGGCTTTGCCGACCAGCAGGCGCTCGATCCGCTCGAAGGCATCGTTTTCCACAATGCGCAGCTGATCGTTCAGGTCGAGGCGATAGCGCTTAAGTTCATCGTCGATGATCGACTGCGCGCGCTTGTCACGCTGAATGCCCTCGCGAGTGAACACCTGCACATCGATCACCGTGCCGCTCATGCCCGAGGGCACGCGCAGCGATGTGTCCTTCACATCGGAGGCCTTCTCGCCGAAGATGGCGCGGAGCAGCTTTTCTTCAGGGGTGAGCTGGGTTTCGCCCTTGGGCGTGACCTTGCCCACCAGCACATCGCCCGCCAGCACCTCGGCACCGATGAAGACGATACCCGAGTCGTCGAGCCGTGCAAGCTGGCCTTCGGACAGGTTGGAGATGTCGCGGGTGATTTCCTCGGGACCGAGCTTGGTGTCGCGGGCAAGCACCGACAGCTCCTCGATATGGATCGAGGTGTAGCGGTCGTCGGCAACCACGCGCTCGGAGATGAGGATGGAATCTTCGAAGTTATAGCCGTTCCAGGGCATGAACGCGACCAGCATGTTCTGGCCGAGCGCAAGTTCGCCCAGATAGGTGGAAGCGCCATCGGCCACCACATCGCCACGCGCGATCACGTCGCCCTTCTTCACGATGGGGCGCTGGTTGATGTTGGTGTTCTGGTTGCTGCGGGTGTATTTGATGAGGTTGTAGATGTCGACGCCCACCTCACCTGCCACGGTTTCATCGTCGTTCACACGAACCACGATCCTGTTGGCATCGACATAGTCGACCAGGCCGCCCCGACGCGCGGTCACCACGGTGCCGGAATCGACCGCACAGGTGCGCTCGATGCCCGTGCCCACCAGCGGCTTCTCGGGGCGCAGACACGGCACCGCCTGGCGCTGCATGTTCGAACCCATCAGCGCACGGTTGGCATCGTCGTGCTCGAGGAACGGGATGAGCGAGGCCGCCACCGACACGATCTGGGTGGGCGCCACGTCCATGTACTGAACGTTGACCGGCGAAGTGAGCTCCGACTCGCCCGCTTTTCGTACCGACACCAGATCGCCAGTGAGACGCCCCTCACCGTCCATCGCAGCGTTGGCCTGGGCGATGACGTAGCGGCCTTCCTCGATCGCCGACAGGTAATGGATTTCGTCGGTGACGCGGCTGTCCGATGCCTTCCGGTAGGGCGTTTCGAGGAAGCCGTATTCGTTGAGGCGCGCGTAAAGCGCGAGTGAATTGATAAGGCCGATGTTCGGGCCTTCGGGGGTTTCGATCGGGCACACCCGGCCGTAGTGCGTGGGGTGCACGTCGCGTACCTCGAAGCCTGCACGCTCGCGAGTGAGACCGCCCGGACCCAGCGCTGACACCCGCCGCTTGTGGGTAATTTCGGACAGCGGGTTGGTCTGATCCATGAACTGCGAGAGCTGGCTGGAGCCAAAGAACTCGCGGATGGCCGCGCTGATCGGCTTGCTGTTGATCAGATCGTGCGGCATCAGGTTTTCGGTTTCGGCCTGGCCCAGGCGTTCCTTGACCGCGCGCTCGACACGAACCAGCCCTGCACGGAACTGGTTCTCGGCAAGCTCGCCCACGCAGCGCACGCGCCGGTTACCCAAGTGATCGATATCGTCGATCTCGCCCTTGCCGTTGCGCAGATCCACCAGAATCTTGATCACCGCGAGAATATCGTCATCGGTGAGCGTCATGGGACCGATGGACTCGTCGCGGCCCACGCGACGGTTGAATTTCATGCGGCCAACCTTGGACAGGTCGTAGGCATCGGCACTGTAGAACAGGCGGTTGAAGAGCGCCTCGACTGCCTCTTCAGTGGGCGGCTCGCCAGGGCGCATCATGCGGTAGATGGCGATTCTCGCAGCCGTCTGGTCGGCGGTTTCATCAACCCGCAGGGTCTGCGAAATGTAGGGACCCTGATCGAGGTCATTGGTAAAGAGTGTGCGGAACTCGCGGACGTTGGCCGCGCGCAGCTTCTTCAGCAGGTCTTCGGTGATCTCGTCGTTGGCACGCGCCACGATTTCGCCGGTATCAGGATCGACCGCACTCTGCGACAGCGTGCGGCCGATGAGGTAGTCGTCGGGCACCGAGACATGCTTAAGGCCCGCGGTTTCGATCTCGCGGATGTGGCGAGCGTTGATGCGCTTGTCTTTGGCAACGATCACCCGGCCATCGCGATCGGCAATATCAAAACGGGCGATGTCACCGCGCAGGCGGTCGGGCACGAGCTCGAGCTGCGCGCCGTCATTCATGAGGCGGAACGAGTCGAAGACGAAGAAGTGCGCGAGGATCTGCTCGGGATTGAGGCCGATTGCCTTCAGCAGAATGGTGACCGGCATCTTGCGGCGCCGATCCACGCGGAAATAGAGGATGTCCTTGGGATCGAACTCGAAGTCGAGCCACGAACCGCGATAGGGGATGATGCGCGCGGAAAAAAGCAGCTTGCCCGAGCTGTGGGTCTTGCCGCGGTCATGCTCGAAAAACACGCCAGGCGATCGGTGGAGCTGCGACACGATGACCCGCTCGGTGCCATTGATGATGAACGAGCCGGTGTCGGTCATGAGCGGCACTTCGCCCATATAGACCTCCTGCTCCTTCACTTCTTTCACCGTGGGCTTGGCCGCCTCGCGGTCCATGATGACCAACCGGACGCGAGCGCGCAGCGGCGCACAGAACGTGAGGCCGCGCTGCTGGCACTCCTTCACGTCGAAGGCCGAGTTGCCCAGCGAATAGTGGACGAACTCGAGCCGCGCCATCTGGTTGTGCGAGACGATCGGGAAAATCGATGAGAACGCGGCCTGCAGGCCCTCGTCCTGCCGCTCGCCGGTTGACACGGCGGACTGCAGAAACCGGTCATACGACTCGATCTGCGTCGTGAGCAGGTACGGCACATCGAGCACGACTCGCCGCTTGGCGAAACTCTTGCGGATGCGCTTTTTTTCGGTGAACGAATAGGCGGAAGCGTAGGCCATGGGCTCTCCCGGGGCGGGTCAGCGGGGACAACGGAGAACGAGACGAAAACACCCAGCCACCGAACCGCGCATGGCGCGGCCGGTGTCCGGGCGATTCGCTTGCTGCAAGAAAGGAACCAGCGGGTCGTTACTTGAGTTCGACTTTGGCGCCGGCGTCTTCGAGTTGCTTCTTGAGCGCCTCGGCGTCGGCCTTGCTGATGCCTTCCTTGACGGGTTTCGGCGCGCCGTCAACCAGATCCTTGGCTTCTTTGAGGCCCAGGCCGGTGGCTGCGCGGACAACCTTGATCACCTCGACCTTCTTCTCGCCAGCGGCGTTCAGAACGACGGTGAATTCGGTTTTCTCTTCAACGGCCGGGGCGGCAGCGGCGGCAGCCGGGGCAGCCACGGCAACCGCGGCAGCGGCGGCCGAGACGCCGAACTTCTCTTCCATCATCTTGATGAGATCGGCCAGATCGAGCACGGACATGCCGCCGATCGCGTCGAGGATTTCGTTCTTGCTGAGTGCCATGTTGTAACTCCGAAAAATGCTTGAAGGTTTGCAGAATCTGAATGCGTTAGGTGATTCGACTGACGCTTAGGCGGCTGCCTTCTCACGCTCGTCGCGCAGCGCTGCGAGCGTGCGCACGAACTTGCCGGGCACCTCGTTGAGCGTACGGACGAACGTGGCAACCGGCGCCTGCATCGTGCCCAGCAACGTTGCCAGCAGCGCCTCGCGGCTGGGCATGGTGGCGAGCGCCTTGACCCCCCGTGCATCAAGCACGGAATTGGGCAGGGCTCCCGCCTTCAGCACCAGCTTGTCGTTGGCTTTGGCGAAGTCGTTGAGAACGCGGGCGGCCGACACGGGATCGGTCGACATGCAATAGATGAGCGGACCAGCCAGCTGGTCGGTCAGCCCCTCGAATGGCGTGCCGGCGATCGCGCGCCTTGCCAGCGTGTTTTTGAGCACACGCAGGTAAACGCCCGACTCGCGCGCCTGACGGCGCAGCGTTGTCATTGCACCAACATTCAGACCACGGTATTCGGCCACCACGATCGCGGAAGCCTTCGCCACTTCGGCGGCGACTTCCGTGACAACGACGGCCTTGTCTTCTCGATTGAGACCCACGGTCTTCCCCTGGTTAAACGA
>Ga0255234_1000068_pt1 | contig 12214 bp, 3 predicted proteins | sample ColtaT_9_FD_189962 | JGI IMG/M metagenome (GOLD analysis project Ga0255234, IMG submission 189962) | Metatranscriptome of freshwater microbial communities from Columbia River, Oregon, United States - Colum_Colum_RepC_8h (Metagenome... | ecosystem: Environmental > Aquatic > Freshwater > River...
AAGTGCGGAAGACTACGTCTCGGGTACGGTAACCCTGAACCACAGCCGCGGCCCGCTGGCGGAAGAGAGAGCGCTCGGCCAGGATACGGTTGCCCTCGTTCAGCGCCCGACCCACAGCCTCATTGGCCGCCTGGAACTTCGCGGCGCTCTGTGCGACCTCGTAATGCGCGACTGCAGCCTCGCGGAATCGGAGCTGTAGCTCAAACCCGACTTGGGCGTCTTCGTAGGACCCCATGATCTCGGCCAACTCCGTCGGGAGGTTTTCCGCTATCCGGTCCTTCTCCGCGTTTAGGCTGATGGCGGCACCACCCATGGCGATCGACGCGAGCTTCGTCGCGAAAAATAGGCCTGTTCCAATATTCCTCAGGACGCCGCGGGCGGTCGAAAGCAAGTCGTTAGAGAACCCGACAACCTCCGGGACGCCCCCTGCGACGCTATCGAGAACGCCCTGCACAAAGTCAGCCGTCGCACCCATAACGTTCGAGGCGATGTCCAAGTCTGTGGCCGTCTTACGCAGCGCGTTGATTCTTGCCATCGCGGCGGCCTCGGCCGCTCCCGCCGCATCATTCGCCCGCACTCGCTCCTGCAGGAGCGCCAGGTGGGTGTGGAAGGACTTGTATTTCTGTTGGAACCGATCCGCGGCCGCCATGAGCTCGACTTGGGCGACGTACGAGGAAAGCAGGGCCTGCTGCAGGCTGCCCACCACCGGACGTGAACCCAAAGCCTGACCGGTTGACTCAGTCCATTTTTCAGCAAACTGCCCGAAGCGATTGGGGCTGATCTTCAACACGCGCGGCTCGAAAGATGCCCCAGCGGTCTCCTCGATGCTGCCAATGTCAAAATCGGAGAAGGAGGTCGTCTTAAACTCCTTCGGAACGTTCAAAGTTACTGAATATTCTGCGTCAGTCTCGACGAGGCTAGACGGGCGATCGATCAGGAACCAAAGGAACTGGTCGGGGCCGTCGTAGCCTTCAGCGTAGGTCTTGCCCGGACCGATCGCCCCTGAGTACGGCTTACCGAAAACCTCGATCAGCTGACGTTTATACGCTGCCTCCTGGTCCGTGTAAGTCTCAAGATAACCACCGGACTGGTTTTCCTGGCCACGGAGCATGCCGGACATTTTGGAAGCTTGGTCAAACGCGCCCTTGGCGTTCAGAGCAGCCTGCAGGGCACGATCGTAAATCTGCTCAAAGTGCGACTTACCGGCTTTGAGTTCCGTCGGGGAAATGTCGAAAGCGATAGCCCCAGGGCTTAGTCCGAGCGGATTCAGGCGAGCGTTGGCACTGTCGAGGGTGGCTTGCAGTCCCTGACCAACCACCGCGATCTCGTTCAGCGAGGGCACGGTGGTCCGATCGATCCTCTGCACACCCGATTTGTTCGGATCCACATCAAGGTCCGGAAGCATGGAGTTTCCGGTCAACCAGTTGAAGTAGGCGCCTTGGATCGAGCGGGACGCCCACTCGTCGACTCCCCAGAAGCGGCTTACCCCGGAGTTGCTGTTGTAGCGACCGTCGCGGTACTGGGTCCATCCCGGAGCACCGTCCTGGTAGGCCTGCCGGTAGGTCAGGTTGAGGATCTGCTGGGAAGTCCTCGCCACATTGGCGGCGGAATCAACGAACCGCCGTTCATCGTAGTAGTCGACCGTGACGGGCTGCCCCAGAACTGTCACCGTTTCCGCCCGCGGAGACCACGTGAACTTGGGGCTCTGCAGGAGGCGATAGTAGCCCTTGAGCGCCGTGAGATAGTGGCCGTACGCGTCTCCATGGCCCTGCGGGAACAGCCACTGTGCGTCGGCGGCATCGACAGTGCCGTTGGTGGCGGGCCCCGAAGCCGCCTCGCGAATGTTGTAGTTCAGCGCGTAAAATGCCTCCCCGGCGTTGATGCCACGCGTGAAGTTCCAGTACATCCGATTGTAGATCGGCGCCACCCGAACGCCCGGCGCCAGAAGATCATCCCGGCCGCGCAACAGGCCCAATTCTTCCTCCAGCACATTCGAAACTTGGCCTTCGAAGGCGAAGCGCGAGGTGTTGACCGTCGTGATGTTGGATCCCTGGTCCACCGCGATCGTCGAATTGGCGGCGTCGGCAAAGGCTTCATTGCCCAGTACCACGTAGAGGTCGTTCAGGTAGCCCGCGGCGAGCAGCAGCGCATTGTTAGCCGAGGGATCGTCGTACCCGGAATCAATGCTGATCGCGCGGGCACGATTCAGAAGGGTCTCATAGATCTCGATCAGGCCGAAGTTGTTGATGTTGGCCAGTGAGAGAGCGACATTACCCTCCCAACGCTTGCCCGCCTCGGTAAGAACGCTGACGTCGGTGTCGATCGACGCGCTTCCGAAGTTCTTGATCCGCTGATTGAAGGGATTGATCCCTGCGAGGGCACGCTTCACAAATCCCTCAACCAGCTTCGGCTCCGCACACCGTGACCAAGTGCTATCCGGAATAACCAAGCCGCTGCCCGGCTTGGGGCGGTAACGCATCGTAAAATAGTTGTCCCCGAGCATCAGCAAAGGCGTGCTCAGCGGATTCGTGGGTGAGCCTCCCACAGTCACGATGTTGGTCAGGTCGCCATTGGGACGGGACCATGGGCTGCCTGGAGCAATTACCCGATCCGATTCCTGAGCCGCGTGCAGACGAAAGTCCAGAGACTCCAGCGTATTCACCGTCGCATTGGTGTAGAGTAGGATTTCAATCTGGTTGGCACCCGCGCTGAAGTAGCCCGTCGGCAATTCGAACTGAAGCGGCAGACCGCCCTCTTCCTCCTTGAGTAGCGCGGAGGCGGCCGCCGCAGAAGCAGTAACCCCCGGCTTCTTGTAGGTCAGCACCTTGACATTGTTGACATAGAGTTCCCATCCAGACTGCGGCAGCAAGGATGCCGCGCTGAAGATCACCCTCACGGGCACGCCTTGGGAGAAGTCAACGCTCGCCGCCCGCAGCGCGATACCTGGCCGAAGACCACTTGACCAAGCCGTCCAAGAGGAGTCCTTGATGGCCGCCTGGCGGGCGAGGGAGACGGTCTCCGCACTGTCGTAGAGGGCGGAAGTTGGCCTCGCGGTCGCCGGATTGCGGAGCATCTTCCAACCGGTCGACTGAATCCGCGATGTCATCACATACGAATAGACCGACGGCGCCTGACCATCCGCGGCGGGCTGGGCGTAGCGCCACTCGAATTCATACGTCGAGGGGATGCCGCGAAAATCGCCCGTGTGACGGAGAGTCACTTGCTCATCCAACGGATTATCCGAGAAGATCACCTTCATTTCACCCGGATAGAGATCCGGAACGACCCGAATGATCTGCATGTCAACCGGTTCAGCACTTGGCGTAAAGGCGCCGCCACCGCTGAAAAGCAAAGTGACCCAGCCCGCACCGGTCCCCGGAGCGGTCAGCGCATAATTCACTACCGCCGTCTCCGGATCGTTGACCTCAACCAGCGAACGCGAAGTGACGGACTGTGTGAGCGTGGGATCAGCGCGGTAGATGCCTGGGTTAACCGAGTCGGGCCGGAAGGTTTCGACGGTGGCGGCCAAACTGTCGATGGCCGTTGACCAACTGGCCGCATCCGCATCAGACGCGCCGACGAGCTCCCGGAGAACTCGGCGGTCGTCATCTGAAAGCACGTTCAAGTTGAGGTAGGATTCTCCCGCCGGCTCCTGCACAAGCTGGCCCAAAAGAACGAGCGTGCCCGCCCCGCCGCGGAGAGGATCAAAGTAAAAACGCCGCTGAAGGTGAGGAGGCAGGCGTTGGAAGTAGATCTTCCCGGCGTCAGACACCGTGGCGACGGAGGCAGGCAGCTTCAGCAATCCAGCCGCGGCGCCGAGGGGCAGGGTCTTTTCGCGAAAGGAATCATGAAGAACCACGCTCTGCCGGGCATTCGTCGCGTACGACTGCTGATAAAGGACCTGCGCGCTCGTCTGGCCATAAACCGCCGGGAGGCCGGACTTGGAGAGCGTGAGCGTCTCTGCCACCCGCAGCGTGGGAGCGAACTGCGGCCAAGCGGGCCGATAGCTGATTACGATCGGATCTCCCGAGACTTTATCGCCCGAATAGGATCCGCCCGAGATTGGCCGCAGGTACGGCAGTGGAGTTCCAACCGCAGGTTGCGGCGTCAGGCCGGGCACAAAGAAGCCGTCCCGCATGGGATACCAGAACTGCATCCCGAAGGCCGCATTGGTGGCGGACGAAGCATGAGGACCTCGATAGACCCAATCGAAACCCTTCCGGTCCTTGAAGGTGAACTTCTGGTAAACGGTCTTCACCGCCGCCGGTACGCCCGCATTGATGAGGGAGCTGTCGGAACCCGTGGCCAACGCGAACTCCCGGTTCTTTGAAACCTTGGTCACCGGATCCAGCGCGAGCGGCAGCACCGCTATGGGCATCGGAGGCTGCAGCACCGTGCCCGCGATGATCGGGTAGTTGAAGGAATAGGTCGCGTTTTCCCGCACAACCCGGAACGTCGAGAGAGCAGGCCGCCCGTCGGAGGACGAGGTGTAGGTGAGCAAGACGAACTTATCGGAAGTATAGGATGTGCCTGCCGAAGTGTCGTTGAGATCATCCCTCAAGGCGTAGATCACTCCACCCGACATGACGGCGTGCTCCTCGTTGGGGTTGTAGCCGACGGCATTCGGGTCGTTCTGGAAGTAGAGGGAGCCCGCGCCTTCCGCCGCCGTCAGCGGACCGGAGCCCGCATTTGAAGCGAGCACGATCTCAGGGGCACTGGCAGGGAAAGACGTAGTGTAGATGCCTTGCTTGGACGGAACGAAGAATGATCCGAAGACGTTCCCAGGAGACTGAACCTCCTTGTACCACCAAACCTTGAGAATCCGATCCTGAGGTCGGGCATTCACCGGTATGATCGCGCCCTTGGCCGCCTCAACCACCCCGACTGCAGAGGGATCCCGGTAAGCCGAGGGGAGATAATTTCGCCCGGACTCGATGTATCCGGCGGTTGCGTATCCAGACGGGGCAGCCAGCCGCTGCCCAACGGTTGCGGTACTATTGATGGCGGGTCCGTCAGGCTCCTGAAAGGCGTTACGGCTAATTGATTGAGAAAAAAGTCGCACGTACCACACCGCCGAGTCGGACGAGAATTTCAAAAGAGCCCGGTTGTAACCATCGTTGGGTACCGAGACCGTGATGCGCTGACTCAACGCATCCACCGCCGCCTCCTTCTGGTTCAAATCGTCCTGATACACGATCTGGGGGATCTTGCCGGATGTGAGTTGCACCCCCGTGGCGGCTGAGCTGCCTCCCGCTGGAACGAGGTTATGCGCGTAGGACGAAAGGGCGGAGGGCCAGATGAATGAGTAAGCGTTCTTCCAGACGGGCCACTGGATGGTTGGGGCGAAGTTGCTGCTACCCGCAGCCGGCCCGATCTGGGCCGATCGGTTTTCCAACCAGTAGAACACGACCCGATCAGGATCAGTGTTTTCACGTTCGGCATAGTATTCGGTGATACCGTCGGCCCGAAGTGTACTCCCGTAGTAAGCTTGACCCTGCGCAGCCACCGTGACCGGAGACCCCCTCCACTGGTCGCTCGTATCTCCGGGCGAGCCTCCGACCGCAGTCGAAGGCCGAACCCGCTCGCCGATGTCGGTCGAAGCGACGACGGTGGGCATCACCCGAAGGACATCCACCACATCCGCGCCAAGGTACTCACGTTTGACCGACTCACCGGGCAGCAGGGGACCGAGGTATTCTATCAAGATCCTGCCCTCTACATTGTAGGCACGCAGTTCCGCGATACCGCTGTTGCTCTGGTACCACAAGGTTCGCCGCTCCTGGGAGGCTGCCGCGGTATTCACGACCAGCTGACCCGTTTGGGGGTCCAAGTATCCGAAGCTGTAATCAGAGCCGACCAGAGCCGGGAAGTTGCTATTATATACCGGTGAGACCGCCTGAACCCCTTGGGAGGGCAGCACCACCGGCGGCGCGGTGTATTCCTTTTCCGTCCAATACATCCGACGAGTCGGGATGGATGAGGCGCTGGAAACGTTGAAAATCTCCTGGCGGAAGAGGTAGCGAACTTCGGTCCCGCCCGGGACGGTTTGCGGAGCGGAGGTAACCCACGTCACTGACACACGGCCAGCTTGCGAGGCGAACACCTTACCGGCGTGGGGGCTGTAGTACACGGAGGCCGGTGTGGCGGCTGGCGCGAGCTCCTCCGTGATCGCCGTAGCCGTCGCCCGCGTTCCTGAGCCCGGCGGGGCGATGCTGACCACAGGTGCACTGGTGTAACCGTAGCCGGGGGAGGTCAGGTTAACGGCCGTGACCGCTCCCCCGCTGACGACCGCAGCGGCGGTTGCACCCACTCCACCGCCACCGGTGATCGTGACGACCGGCGCCGAAGTATAACCGGTGCCGCCGACATCGAGCCGGATGGAGGAAATCCGGAGCGGTGAACCCACCGAGGAGGACCCGGGCTGCGAAAAGGTCTCCCCTGGCTGGACCGGCCACTGTCGCCAATAGCCCACCTCGGCGGTCGTGGAGCCGCCTTCCCGCGCAAGCGGCGGGAAAATGACGTCCGCAAAAAGATACTTCGGCACACCCGACGCGAATGGGCCGCCAAAGCTTGATCGGACGAGCGCCATCGCGACCCCGGTGATGGCTCCGGACGGATAGGAAGTTCGATAGATCGCGGACGGATACTGAGCGGAAATCGCCCCTGACACCGCGATCCCGGACGATGCCGTCGAGGTTACCTGCACCGCTTTGAATTGCGGCGTGGTTATGGAGGGAGATCCAGCCCCGGGCACCGAAGCGGATGCAACGAAGAGCTGGTTCAGCGAGCCGCGCTTGAGCTCGAACTGCGCCCGGCAGTCGACGCCCGTGAGAACAACCAACAAGGCCATCAGACCCCAAAGGGCCGTTGGTTTTCGGCGCATGGTATTGGTTTCGAATTTTCCCGGTTCCTGAGTGCGGGCTTTCAATTGTCGTAAACGATAACCCGGGCGGAAGTATTAATATGAACAGCAAGCCAGAGCCGGAACTTGCTGTAGGTCGGCTGGTAGCGCACCGCGGCTCCGGACTCCAACTTGTAGCCCGCTAGCGGCAGACGTTCAAATCCAGCGCTGTCGAGTTGCGGGGTCCAGCCGCCCGAGTAGGTGCCATTAGCGTTGGGGAGATTGAACTGGAAGCTGTTCCTGGCCGGCACCGCTGTCACTACACGCCCACCGTTGGGGTCGGGCAAAGAGGCGGAGCCCGCGCCGGTCACTCCGGAAATGGTTACGGTGTTTCCGGTCTGAATGGCATGCCCAGTACGCGTGACAACAGTCACCACCCCGTTTTCGGCCGTGATCGAGTTGATGTTCATGTCAACCGGCGGCCCGCCGTTGTTCACATTGCTAGCATTATTAGGCTGATTAATGTTCCAAGGAGAGGCCAACCCCGGCGAAAGGGAGCCGGGGTAAAAAGTATATAAAGTGTACCACTCGCGATAGCTGTTTCCCAAGACATGGGCCCAGGTCCAATGCGTGGAAAGGTCAGTTATCCCCAGCCAGAAGTAGTCATCGCGCGTCCCGTTCTGCTGGTACCAGACCGACTGACCGGGGATATATTGTCCGGATGTGAAGTCCCCATTGCTCAGCATTCCACGTTGGGTGAGGTGGATGCGGACTTCCGTAACCTCCCACTCGTCGCTCCACTCCCAAAGATTGTTATTTTCCTTACGGTGCTTACCGATGATAAGAATTCTACATCCATCCGCATCATTCCCCAGATTCTCGATATCGATGGGAACAAGTTGGTTATATGTGCCATTGCGATTGGTTTCGTAATCCGGCCGGACCGCCTGGTCGTAAACTTCCGGGGCGCGCCTGATTGCCGCGCGAACCGTCGGATGTAGTTTCGAACGGTCCACCGCGTCGTTCGCCATCTTCTGGATTGTCACCGAGCTGGCCCCGAGCTTCGCATTGGTCACCGCGCCATCCGCCAACTTGGCGGTGATGACGGCAAGATCAGTCAGCTTCGCGGTGGAAATCGCCGCGTCCACGATCTTCGCACCGTTAACCGAGTTATCCGCGAGCTTGGTGAGAGTAACGGCGCCGTCCGTGAGTTTGGTCGCATCGACGGAGTTGGCAGCGAGGTCCACCAAGGCCACGGAACCGTCGGCAATCTTGGCAGAAGTCACCGATCCATCAGCCAATTTCGAGGTGCCGAGGGAGCCGTCCGAGAGAACATTCGCGCCGATCTGGCCACTCGCCAGCTTCGCCGAGGTCACGGCGCCATCCGCGATCTTGCCGGTGGTCACCGAACCGTCGGCGATCTTGGCGGTTTGCACCGACAAATCGGCCAGCTTGGCGGCCGTGACCGCCGCGGTCGCCAGTGCGGCCTCATTGACCGCGGCGGAGCCAAGCATCGACGAAGTCACGCCCCCTGAGGCCACCGTCTCGGCAACGCGTGCCCGGAAGGCGAAAGCCGTGGTGACCACCTGTTGCCGCGGGGAAATCTCCGGATCCGGTGCGGAGGTGCCATCATCGACCGTAACGCCGAGGTACCGCGTACTACCGTTGAAAACATCCGCGAAAACTCCTGTGTTCGTCTCGCCCGCAACGGCGGAGCCAGCGCCGATGAGGACGCTGAATTCACCCGCGCTCAGCACCACGGTCTGCTGCTCGGACCAGAGCCGGTTGGAGGTGGCGGAAGCGGTAGGATCGTTCCAAACGCGAAAGATCATCAGCCGCTGGCCGGTGATCGCGTTGCCGGAGGCATCGACCACCTTGCCACTGTAGCTGATCAAAGCGGGAACGTTGCTCGACTGCGCCAATGCCGCCGAAGTCAGGGCCAGCAGACTCAGGAAGAGGGCCTGGATTTTCATGTGAGTAAAAGTACGGGTTCCAAGGGCTGGAGATCAGGGCGGTTCAGAGGCTCAAGTCAGCGATTTCACTGACGCGGCGGAGCTCAAAGCTTCCAGCCGCAACAATCGGATCCTTGCGCAGGCCGGTGACCGTTTCGACATAGGTCCCCACCATCCTTGATGCACCCCATGACGCGCTGTCGGGGTCGGGAGCTGTGAGTCCGTCGGACGACGAAAAGCTCAGCCTCACACTTCTCGAGACCGTGTAACTCTCGACGCCGGTCGGCAGCGGCTGAAAGCGGGCATCGCGGTTGTCGTGATCCGGGTGGTAGGTATGAACGAAGGGGTTCGTGGGGTCATTGTGGGCGAGCCCGATGGGTCCAAAGTCCACGAAGTTACCCAAGGCAAACGATCCGCCCGAAGCGGGGAGCACAAGATCGAGAGGCAGATGCCCAGCGCTGAGCCTGATGGCCGATGATTTGCGGTCGGCCTGTAACGCCGACTCCCGAGCAGAGAGACCAACCTCCTGGGCGGATCCGGACAATTTTCCGATGCAGATCTGCGAAAGAAGCCGCACGACACCCTTGGCATCGACATGGATGATCAAACGGAGCGGGAAAGAGCGGGCGGTGCTCGAGCCGGAGGAGCCGCGCAAGACAGGATCCACACGGGAAACCTGAACATCACCCACCCAGAGGCCTTGCAGCGAGGAGGCCCGGGCTGAGATCGGCAACGGAACATCGACCAGCTTCCCGGTATCGCGCACGCGGAGGAAGGAGGCGTAAAGGGTGCCGGCAGCCGCGGTCATTTTCGAGCGCTCGGGCCCGAGAGTGATCCGAATTTCCGAAAGCGGCGGGATCGTTTCGGTGAACGCACCCGTCACGGAAGTGTCGGTGGCCACGGTCTCAAGTTGCCCGGAAACCGGGGAGTTTTGCTGGGAATAGGTTCGTCGCAGGAGCGGGACTCGCGCCAACGCTCCGGCGGTTCCCTCTCCGCTTGGGATAGTGGTCTGAGGGGACGTATACGCTGCCGGAACCGGCGCTGAGTCCTCCGGAGTGAGAGTTACGGACATCGCCGTGGACGTACGGTTGCGTAACCGGAAATTGACGAAACTGGAGGTGCTACCAAATACCAGCCCGTCGGGATCCGACGTGATGACTTCCAGCGGTCCCGCGAAATCGCCCGTGACCGCAGCCTCGAACCAATAGGCTTGATTACGATCAAGCTTCTCCGCGGACGGCGCGTAGATCGGCAACGGGTTACCTGGGCCGATATCGCCCCCCACGTACTTGTAGACTCGAGCGTTGGAGGCGATTGCGGCGGGGAAGGTGGCGAAGTAGCTGCTGAGCGTCGGCGCGTCGATGCCGGCAAGCGCGGGAAAGCCCAGAAAGTTCGCGTTGCCCCGCATCCACGCGGAACGCGGAGGAAGGATGCGCTGCGGGATAGTCAGCTGATATGCCTCCGAAGCAGTAACACCGGTAAGCGTCGCGACGGTCGTAGAGCCGTTCAGGAGGGTGACCATCGGGGTAATACCGGCGGGAAGATTGACGCCGCTGAACGAGACAGCGTCACCGGCGAGGAGAGGATTCGGGGTAACCGAGATCAGGAGGGGCGTAGTGGACGATTGTGTACCGACGGTGATGTTGTTCCAAACGAGAACGGTTGCCGTGGCCGGGTCGGCTCCGAAGGAAACCCGGAGCGAGTAAGTGCCCGGCGCGGTGCCAGTCGGAACCGTCCCGGAGACCCTAGTTGCGGTCCGGGAGAGCCCGGTCAACAAAGTGGCGACGGTGGTCGTGCCGTTGAGCAGCGTGATGACCGGCGCAACACTGGTCGGGAAGTTGGAGCCGGTGACGATAAGGTCGGCGCCCCCATTGACCGCACTCGGCGTAACCGAAGAAATCCGCGGCGTCGTCGAGGTCGTGTTGGCGTCAACCTTCAGGTTGGCCCACGTCAGGACGACGCTGCCGAAAGCGGCCCGCAATGTGTACGTTCCACTAGCCGTACCGGCCGGAAGCGTGCCGGTAAACGTGGCCGGGGCGGAGCATTTGACGAGATAGGCCGTCTGGCCGGTGAGCGAGGCCAGCGTGGTCTGGGTGGCGTTACCGCGGATCCACACGCTCCACTCGGGAGTGCTGGCGCTCGGCAGCACCGAGGAGGTCCGGAACTGGGCGGGGTTTGGGTTGGGATTCCAACGCCAGATCTCTTGCACCGCCGGGGCCCCAACGAGGATGTTCTCGATCGTGTCGTGATTGGCGTCGCCGTGGAGGTAGATGGCGTTCCATCCGGCCTTGAGCGAGTAGGAGATGTTCTGCCACTGCGCCTGCGCTACGGAACCGAGCGCCAGGGAGAAAAATGATGCTAGGAGAAATTTCTTCATCGCACGCTCAGCCGGTAGAACCGGGAGGAAGTCGCGGGGGATTTCACGAAAATCGAACGGACGCCGACGTCAGGAGCTTGGTATCGCAGCTGCTCGGAGCCTTGTGCGGAAACCGAGAAAGGCACCTGGATCCAACTCTTCAGATCACCACTTTCCTCGACGGAGTAGACCTTGCCGGTGATGCTGAAGAACTCGAGTTGGACCGACGTCGCCGACTTGCCGACAAGGCGTAGTTCGAAGCGGTCCGTCGGATCCGCAGCGAAGGTGCCCGCTATGTATTCGTTGAAGTTGGAGATCCCGTCGCCGTCGAAATCGCCGTCCCGCGTGATGAGCGAGAGGTCCCAGCCGTTCAGGCCCGGACGGCGGCCGCTGATGTAAAGCTGCCACTCCTCCCATGCGTCGGGCAGCCCGTCCCCGTCACTGTCCTGCCCAAGATTCAGGTCCAGCCGGACCCGCTCGCCGCCAGCGGTGGCGCGCAGGGAGCCGGTCACCCCGATGGGATAGAAATTCTGCCCGTTCATCGTGACCACGACGGATATCAGGCCCCCGGCGGTAACCGCCTTCTCGCTGTAAGTCCGCGTGGAGGGCAGGTTGAGATCGACGCTCACCTTCAGCTCGTAATTGAAGTCGGCCCGCAGGTCCTTGAGCACCGGGGTACGACCGATTTCCTTGCCGTCCCTTAGCAGGATGAGCTCGGCGCCGTCGACCTTGAGGGTCGCGCCCACCTGGTCGCGCACGAGGCCGAAAAGGGTGTAGTGGGGCGCGGGCGGAAACGCGCTGGCGGAAACGCCGAGGCTGGCGATGAGCAGGCACCAGCGCCTCCAGGGGCGGAAAATCATGGGGCGATTCATCGACGAGACCTGCTTCCGGGGGGCACCTCAATCCTAATTCCAAGGATTTCCTCGCCAAGAGGTGACCCCTGGCGCGGGCGCGCCGGGGCCCGTGGATCGACGGCTGTAAACGAATTGATCATCACGGAACCTCGTAGACTTCGATGAGGGCATTGCCCGAGGAATTGCCGGCGCCTGCCAGCTGGGCCGTATA
>Ga0255234_1000070_pt1 | contig 12021 bp, 11 predicted proteins | sample ColtaT_9_FD_189962 | JGI IMG/M metagenome (GOLD analysis project Ga0255234, IMG submission 189962) | Metatranscriptome of freshwater microbial communities from Columbia River, Oregon, United States - Colum_Colum_RepC_8h (Metagenome... | ecosystem: Environmental > Aquatic > Freshwater > River...
ACGAGTACAGGGACGGCCCCGGCCGCTGCTATGCCGTCCAGCGTTCGCCTCATGGCGTCGATGAACACCGCTTCGACACGATCCGGCTCACCGACCTCCACACCGTCTACATAGAAGTGCAGGAGCGTCGTCGAGGATGGCCAGCGCCCAGCGAGGATGACAAAGTCTGGCTTTGATTGCTCGATGAACGCACGTCCGCGCTCATTGCGAGCCTCGCAGGCCGATGCAATCGCAGAATTTCGGCCCCACTCGGCCCCGAAGAGTGGAAGGCAAGCATCCATCGTGTAGTCCACGACCGTGACAGCGGCCGGTGTCGCGAGCTCGTGGAGGAACCCCGTAAAGTGGTTCCCGTGCGAGTCGCCTAACAGGAAGGCGCGTCGCGCTGAGCCGGGAGCCGCGCCGAACGCGCAGTCCTCAGACGGCAGCGTCGTGCTGTTGCGACTGTTTGCGTGGCATGACCCACGCAGTTCCTCGGGTCGGGTACTCAGAGCTCGGTCCATCGCCGCCAGTGGGTCCGTGAGACGCCACGGGAACCCGTCGGCCCCCACGGCGATCGCAGCCAGTGCCACCGTGGCGGCCGCCGGGCCCACGAAGAGGCGCAAAACCGCCGCTTGCGTTGTCATCGTCACGCCGGTGCGAAACGGGGACTCCACGTACCGGAAACTGAGCCAGCCCAAGGCCAACGAAGCCACGACGATTCCAGTTGACCGCAACGGCGTGATGCTGACTTCAGCGTAGTTGATAAATGCGACAATCGGCCAGTGCCACAGGTATGACGAGTACGAAGACCGCCCAATCAGCGTGAAGACGGGCGTCGAGAGCCACCGGTTCGTCACGCCGCCGGCGGCGCGACCCGAGTAAATGAGCGATGCCGAGCCGAGACACGGCGCAAGCGCGTTTACACCGGGAAAGAGCGAATTGTCATCGAGCCACCGCGCAGCCGCCAGGATGGCGAGCAGTCCGGCAACGGACAGGACGTCCGCCGTCCGGCGACTGGGGTCAGGCAGACGATCCCACAGCAACGCTAGCACTGATCCGATACCGAGCTCGTACGCGCGGGCCGGCAGGAGATAGTACGCGGCGCCCAGTGTCGCGTTCGTCATCCACTCTGAGAATGCAATGAGCGCCACGAGTCCAATCAGAGAGACAACCACCAACCGTCGCGCACCGAGTAGCCGGTACAGCCCGACGAGGAGGAGCGGCCACACTACATAGTACTGCTCCTCAACCGCGAGGGACCATGTGTGCAGCAGCGGAACGACTTGAGCATCGCCGCCGAAATAGCCGCCGTATTCACGCCAGAAGAAGAAGTTGCCGACAGAGGTAGCCGTGGCCGCCGCACTCTTTGCGTAGGACACGAGATCCGACGGAAACAGCAAGATAGCGGCAACGGCGCTCGTGGAAGCCAGCATCGCGAACAACGCTGGCATCAAGCGCAGCACGCGCCGACGATGGAACCGCCCAAACGTGAACACGGCTGACGCCACCTCTCGCGAGATGATCCCCGTGATCAGGAAGCCAGAAATGACAAAGAACACATCGACTCCGATGTATCCGCCCGGTGCCACTTTGAGTCCGGCATGGTAGACGATCACCAGCAGGACGGCAATCGAACGGAGTCCATCGATGTCAGGTCGATAGCCAGCTGTCATCGAGACCTTAGCGAGGGAGGACTCAGGCGCCGGCCGCAGCTAGCTGCGCGCGGTCGTTTGCATCGAGGCCGGCCGCCGGTAATCCGCGCGAACGAGGCCGTAGACAACTAGCACCATCGCGACGAGAAGGCCTCCAACTATTCCAGCGAGGCCACGGAACGCCAGTCGCCGCGGATCACGCTCAAGTGGGTACTGCGGCGGCTCGACCACGGAAATCACCGAAACGTCCCGAACCTCGCGGATTCGGACGTCCTCGAGCGACTGGGCCACCGATCCGAGCAACTGTTGCTGCAACGACACCTCGCGCTGGAGACGATCGTGCTCGAACATGAGGCTCGCCGAATTGCGGAACTCGCGGTTCTCTCTAAGAAACGCAGCAAGGCGCCCCTCCGCATCGCGAGCCAGCCGCTCACGCTCCGCAAGGCGGGCCTCGATGAACCGACGCTCTTCCTGTGCCTGACCGCGCCCGATCTCGAGATTCGCTTGGTTCAACGCGCGCAGGAGCCCGCGCGCCAGAGCCTGGGAGACGTCTGGCCAGCGCGTGGTGACCTCCACCCTCACCGAGGCGGTTTCACGAATCTGCCACACCTTGATCCATGTCCGGAGGTTGTGCGCCGCGCGGCGCACCCGCAATTCCTGCTGCGCCGGACCGAGCGGCTCGTCGCCCTTGAGCGGAGAGATCACGTCGACGAGCGGCTGCAGCGGACTCTCGGCTGAAACGCGCACGCTATCGCGCACCAAGCGCTGCATCACCATCGGCGAGAGCGCCAGCTGGATGAGAAACTCTGGGGACGCGGCCTGCCCGCGTCCCGTCAGCCCCGCCAGTTCACCAAGTCCTAACTGGCTCGCGAGCCCGCGGACACGCGCGTCCCCCGCACCGCCAGCCGCTACCGCGATGACAGTGGCCCGCGTCGTGAACCGCGCAGGCCCAAGTACGCCGAGCGCAAGAGAGAGTGCCGCGCCAACGACTGCCAGAACGGCTACCAACCGCCGACGGCCCATCACCGCCGTCCAGAACTCCTCCAGGGAGTAACCGCTCGACACGGGGGCTTGGTCAGTCATAGGTTCGCTCGCGCGCAGGAAGTAAACTCACGCGAGCCGCTGGAAGCCGCTATGCTTTACCGGACCGCGCAGACGCGACATCACGTCGCCGGCGCGCAGCGCGTCGGCCATCTCGCCGAAAACTTCGTGCACGGCGCCAAGATACGCCTCAACGTGCGACGGCTGGTGCGCGAAGCTCGGATAGAAGGCCAACGAGGTGAGGTAGCCGCGGTCCAGCATGCCCTGGATGAAGAGCGTCGCCAACCCCATCCCGAATTCGCCCTTAAACCCGACGTGGCTCAGGGGCGCCATGCCGTAGACGTCAATCTCGAGACCCACCGCCGCAGCAGCGCGACGCCACCCCTCCTGCACCGCGGTGCCCGTGGCGATGAGTGACTTCGGCACCTCGAGGCGACGATGCTTCTCGATCATCGCGAGTGCCGCCGTCGACCCTACCCGCTCGGTCCACATCGTGCTGCTGATGAACGAGCGTTGAGCCGCTTCCATGACGGCGCGACGCCCGATGACGGCCGAGATGGGGTACCCGTTTCCGAGTGCCTTGGCGAAGGTCGCAATGTCGGGATCCACCCCGAACACCCGATGCACGCCACCCGTGTTGAGGCGGAACCCAGACGTGACCTCATCGAAGATGAGCGCTGCCCCCACTCGCGTGGCGGCGGCACGGACACCTTCCAAGTACCCATCCGCTGGCCCAGCCATCCGCGTGGGCTCCATCACGATGGCGGCGACGTTGCCTGAATGGGTGGTGAGCAGCGCCTCGAGTTGGGGCAGGTCGTTGTAAGGGAACGGCACCACCGAGCCGCGCAGGCCGCGCGGGACGCCGGCGGGCTCCAACCCGCGCAGCAGGTGCCCATCGAGCGCCTTTTCCTCGGCAATGTTCGCGGCGAGGTACCAATCTTGCCAGCCGTGATAACCGCAGAAGAGCACCACGTCCTTGCCGGTCGCGGCGCGCGCGATGCGGATGGCCACCGCCATCGCCTCGCCACCGCCGCGGGCGAACCGCGCCATCTCCGCCCAGGGATGCAGTTCAATCAGTAGTTCGGCGAGCTCGACCTCTTCCGGAGAGTTGAGCGTGCACATCGAGCCGTTGCGAATGGCCTCGATGACCGCGGCATCTACGTCCGGATCCGCGAAACCAAGGACCGGTGCCCCTATCCCGTTGGTCGCGAAGTCCACGTACTTGTTCCCCGACAGGTCCCAGCACTCCACGCCCTTCGCCTTCGCGTAATACGAAGGCCACTGGCCCGGGAGGAACATCTCGGGCCGCTTGGAGAGCAACTGCGTGCCGCCCGGTATGAGCGTCTTGGCGTGCTCATATAGATCCTGGCCTGTCATAACCTTCGCTTCAGTCGTCATGTGCGCAGTATGTCCGCAAATGGGTTAGCCGTCAGGGACGGTGGATCAGCGCTTCTGGTGCGTCGCGGCCTCTCGCCGCGCCAACTCAAGGTCAGCCTCAGTCATGAGGCGAACGAGTTCCTTAAATGAGGTGCGCGGCTCCCAGCCGAGCCGCTCCTTCGCCTTTGTGGGGTCTCCGAGCAGCAAATCGACTTCCGCCGGCCGGAACAGGCGCGGGTCGATATCAACCACCGCCTTCCAATCCAGGTCCAGCTGCTCGCCCACCAAGTCGAGGAACTCGCGGACGGAGTGGGTCTCCCCCGTCGCGATGACGTAGTCATCGGGGACCTCGGCCTGCAACATCAACCACATGGCCTCCACGTAGTCGCCGGCGAAGCCCCAATCACGATGTGCGTCGAGGTTGCCAAGCGCCAGGCGATGCTGCAGCCCGAGCTTAATCCATGCCAGGCTCCGCGTGATCTTGCGAGTGACGAAATTCTCGCCGCGGCGCGGGCTCTCGTGGTTGAACAGGATGCCGGAGGACGCCGGGAAGCCGTAGCTCTCACGGTAGTTCACGACCAAGTAGTGCGCGAACACCTTGGCGCAGGCGTAGGGGCTGCGCGGGTAGAACGGCGTCGTTTCGGACTGCGGCGTCTCCACCACCTTGCCGTACATCTCGCTCGACGAGGCTTGGTAGAACCGCGGCGACATCCCGAGGTTGCGCAACCCCTCGAGCAGGCGCACGGCGCCCATGCCCGTGACATCACATGTGTACTCGGGCATATCAAAGCTCACGCGCACGTGACTCTGCGCCGCAAGGTTGTACACCTCATCCGGCGCAACCGTCACCAACACCCGCTGCAGTGAGGACGGGTCCGCCAAGTCCCCATAGTGCAGCTTCACGCGGCCCGTAAGGCCCGGCACCTCTCCGAAGAGGTGCTCGATGCGCCCCGTCGCGAAGCTGCTGGAGCGCCGGACGATACCGTGCACTTCATAGCCTTTTGCGAGGAGGAACTCGGCCAAGTAAGAACCGTCTTGGCCGGTGATGCCAGTGATCAGAGCGCGCTTAGCCACGTCGGAATTCGCTGCGGGAAGGTAAGGAAGGAAGTACGGCCGAAGTCAGCGGAACAACCGGTCAATCACCGTACCGCGCATCGGCACAACCCGATGGTTGGGATAGGCCCCGACGACCGCATGGTCCCCGGGAATGTCACTGTTGATGAGGAACGCATTAGCCCCGACGATCACGTTGCGCCCAATCGTCGACGCGCCCAATACCGCCGACCGGGCAAACAGTACGTTCTCTCCGTGAAAGGTCGGGTACACCCCGCTCTCCACGGCACCGACCGCACAGTTCTGGTATGACACAAAATAGTTGCCGTACCGCGCATTTCCTAGCACGGTACCGACCGGGTGAATCAGCAGGAACACCTCCGGCAGGCTGATGCCATAGAACAGGTCCGCCCCGTGCAGGGACTTGTTCAACTGGAACAACATCGCGGCGACTTCCTCGGGCCCCGCTTCGCGATGGACCGTGTTGCTGAGGTAGTACAGGAACATGGCCCACTGGTCGCCATGCCGGTGGTCGAACAGCGTCTGCTGCCCGTCAAAGAAGTACTTTCGGCGGATCTGCGAGAAACAGCGCTGGACGCGGTCCAGCGTGGTCGCCATGAACGGCTCTAGGTCACGTCCAGCGATTGCCGGACGACCCGGGACGTGGAAATGCGAGAGCTGGTGCGCCACGTAGGGCGCAAACTCGTCGCGCTGCAACGACCATCGCATCGGTCCCGCGCCGGGTGCCACCGTCATGTCAATCGCCTCCTCACACAAGCTTCACGGGGAACCCGAGGTTCTTCAGGAACGACCTCGCCCGAATGGGATTGTTGTCGCCGAAATGGAACACGCTCGCGCAAGCCGCCGCATCGGCGCCGGCATTGAACCCATCGGCCAGATGCTGGAAGTTTCCCGCCCCGCCGCAGACGATGAGCGGCAGCGGGGTCGCCTCTCGGGCCATCCGCAAGAGTGCAAGGTCGTAGCCTTGCATCATGCCATCTTCGTCAATCGAGTTGAGCAGGACTTCCCCCGCACCGAGGCCTGATGCCCGAGCGAGCAGGTCCGCCGCCGCGAGATCGTGGCCGACTCGGCCACTATGAGTGAACACGCGGTGCCCGAGGACCTCGTCTCGCCGCACGTCTACGCCCATGACCACGCACTGGGCGCCGAACATCTCGGCCGTTCGCCGGACCAGCGCCGGGTCCTCCACGGCAGCCGTGGTGATGACCACCTTGTCTGCACCGGCGCGCAGCAGGTCGCGCACGCCGTCGACGCTGCGTACACCGCCACCGACGGCGAGCGGCATGAAGCACTCCGCCGACACGCGTTCAATGACGTCCAGCAGCGCACGACGGCCCTCGCCACTCGCCTCGATGTCGAGGAACACCAGCTCGTCGGCGTTCTGCGCGTTGTAGATCCGCGCAGCCGACACCGGATCGCCCGTATCACGGAAATCGGTGAACCGCTTTCCCTTCACCATGCGCCCGTTGCGGAGCAGGAGCACCGGAATCACCCGGCGCTTCAGCATGTGCCGTCCCAGCTCGAGAAGTTCTCGAGGATGCGCAATCCGTTCGTCTGGCTCTTCTCCGGGTGGAACTGCACGCCGACGACGTTGCCACGTGCGATGACAGACACGAACGGTTCGCCATAATCAGTGCGCCCCAGGGCATCGATGGACGCGAGCGTGCGCACCATGAACGAGTGCACGAAGTAGTAGTCTGCGTTCGCCCGCAGCCCTTCGAACACGGGATGCGGACGCGCCAGGGCCACGGTGTTCCACCCCACATGAGGCAGGCGCTGCGGCGGCGCAGCGGGCATCAGCACGCACTCGCCACCGATGAGGCCGAGGCCCTCGGTTGGATCCGGCTCATTCCCGTGGTCCACCAGCAACTGCATGCCAAGACAGATGCCGAGCATGGGTTTCCCCGACGCGACCGATGCTTGAATCGGCCGCACGAGCTCACGCCCGGAGAGCTCGCGCATGGCCTGGGAGTACGCCCCCACGCCGGGCAGAATCAGGCGGTCCACGGCCTCGATCTCGGCGGCGGTCTTGACGACCCGCGCCTCGATGGCCTGCGAGTCCAGTGCATTCCACACGGACCGCAGGTTTCCCATGCCGTAGTCGACGATACCGATCACTTGGGCCCGCGATTCCGCTGCAAGGCCAAGAGCTCCGGTGCGCGATTCTCCTCGCGATACCAGGCATCGTAGTCCCAGGTCTTGGATGCGTCGACCGTAGCGCCGTAGTCGTGCTCGTACGGCGGCACCTGCGTACCGCGCACGATCTCGTTGAACTCGTCCTCCGAGAGCCCCACATAGCCCAGGAAGTGATCGAGCGACGGCGGGCGCCGGCCTTCGAGCTTCCGGTACTCCTCAGCCTGCTCGGGCGTGAGCCGCCCGTTGCGTAGGTGGAACGCCGAGATCTGCGAAATGCGAGTGTACCCGCGCTTCAGGAACTTGATGTAGTCACGCGACCCCTGCATGAAGCATTCAATCTTCTCGCTCGATGTGTTTAGCTCGTTCGGCACGCCCTCCAGTTCCTCGGACTCCCAACCCAACTCCCGTTTGATGATCTCCGTGTTTTTGACGTAATCCCAGGGAATGAAGCTGCCGAGGCAGATCGAGCAATAGTTAATGGCCTTCAGTTCCTTGAGCGCCGGATACGTGTACGGCAGCAGGTCACGCCGGTCCACCGGATGCTCCCGGGAATTGATCATGCCGTACATGTCGTCCGCGGAGATGCCGAGATTGCGGAACATGTTGAACTTCTTCTCATCCTCGTACTCGATCGTGTCATTCAGGTAGTCGTAGTATGCGGCGATCTCCGAGTGTGGCTCGCCCCAGAACACCAAGGGGACGTTGAACTTCGTGGCGATGCGCAGCGGGTAGGAGTAGATGCCGCTGTGGCAATGCCAGCAGAAGTCCGTCTTGCGGCGGAAGGCCTCAAGCATCACTCGCTTGACAATGTGCCAGTTGGGCGTGAACTCAAGCACGTCGACGCCGAGCTTTTTGAAGGTGCGCTCGTTGTTTCGGGCGATCACCGGCCGCATGAAGCCGTGGTTGAAGCGCACCACAAGCGGCTTCAGCTTGTACTCGGTGACGAGGTAGTACAGTTGGAACGTGCTGTCCTTTCCGCCGGAGAACGGGACGATGCAATCGTAGTCTGACTTCCCCCGGTACTTGGCGATCAGTTGGTCGAGCAAGTTCTTGCGCTCGGACCAGTCGACGGCGGTCTGCTTGTGCTCGGCGGACCGGCAGATGTTGCAGATCCCGGACGCGTCGAACTCGATGGTCTCGTACGTCTCGGGGAGTTGGCAGCGGGCACAGCGGCGGAGGGTTGTCATGGTCACAGGATACAGGGAGCTTAGGCCGTCGCGACAGCGACGAGCGTGTCGGTGGCGTCGATCTTGTTCAAGGCGAGCGCATAGGCCGCTCGTAGGTCAGGCGTCTCGAGCGTCGCGAGCGGGGACTTGTGGCCGCCCTGCCGCCCGTGACGTAGCCACTGAAGGTGATTCGCAACGCTAAAACGCTGGACTCCCTCGATCACGATGTTCCGGAATCCCGCGGCGGTGAGGAGCAGTCGCAGGGACTCGCGAGTGTGCAGCACTAGGTGCTGCGACCATAGCGAGAAGCGCGCGAACGGCTCGCTCGCCAGACCATCCAACAGGAGGTCCCGGGCGTGAGGCACCTCCACGATCAACCGTCCACTGCCATCCTTCGGCAGACGGGCGCGCAACTCCTCAAGCGTGCGCAAGGGCTCCGACAGATGTTCCAAGCAGTGGAACAGGGTGACGACATCAAGCTCACCCGGCACGTCCTCGATTCGCGCGTGACACGCGATTCCGACGCGCGACAGTGCCGTCTGAAACGCCTCATGGATCTCCACCCCAGCCACCGTGCGCGCCAGCGGTGCGGCCATCTTCAGGAAGCGCCCCGAGCCGCAACCGAAGTCGCAGAGACGTCGAGCCGCGAAGAACCGGCTGTAGTCCGCGACGCGCCGCACGGTATCGGCTTGGTCATCGAAGTCGATCCCAAGCGAGTACTCCTCCGGTTGCCCGTCCCCGCAACGATACTCGTCCTCGCCGACATAGGTGCCGTCGAGGAACACGACGCGGGAAACGGTGTCGCGATACACCGTAATGCCGTCGCGATCGCGGGTCCGGGTCGCGAATACCTCAAGCCGGTCTGACCGAATCGCACTGAGGCCCTCGAGGAGCGTGCACATGGACGGCACTCTGCCTGCAGCGTGATCAGACATCACGAGCCGCCCAATGCGAGAGATCTACACGACCCCACTCGACGAAGAACTGCGCGATGTCTAAATCCACCGGCTCGTCGATCTCGATCGAGTGGAACCGGTCCATCGGATAGCCATAGGTCCGCTCGCGATCCGCATACCGTAGCCCGACACGCTTGTAGTAGTCCCAGCGCATCAGGTACAGCGCGCCATTCATCGTGTATTCCTGCCGCTGGTCCTGCCGACGCAGGCCGGCCAGCCCAGCCATCTGGTCGATGATTCTCGTGATGCGCCCTTCGTCGTCCATGGGTCCGACGAAGACCGTCGCGACTTCCGTCGGGCGCATGCCGACCACGACATTGGCTTGGGCTCCGCCATCAGCCGGACTGCGCCATCGAAATCTTCGGAACGGGCAAACGGGGACGACGGCTCCAACAGCATCACCGCGTCATAGGGATTCGGTCCCTCCTGAGACTCGACCCAGTCCATGGCGTGGCGCACGACGTCATCGGACGACGCCGTGTCGGTCGCCAGTTCGGCCGGACGCGTGAACGGCACATCAACACCAAGCGCACGGGCCTCGTCCTGGATCTCTGGATCGTCCGTCGAAATCATCAGACGCGCGCAGGAGGCGGCCCCCTGGGCCGCCCGCGCCTTAAATCCCACGAGCGAAAGGCCACCGATCCGCGCCAAGTTCTTCTTGGGAATCGACTTGGACCCACCGCGCGCGGTGATCAGGTACAGCACTCGCATTGGAGACACCGGCGTCATCGGGGACTCCCGCCGGAAGGGACCAGCGTGCCCGAGACCGCCGCGCGCACCGTCGCCGCGATGCGCGCAATCTCAGCAGACGAGAGCGACGCATGCGACGGGAGGCTGATGCCGCGCGCTGCGGCGTCCTCGGCCACAGGGAGCTGTTGGCCCGTCGCATAGACAGGCTGCCGATGAATCGGCCCGAAGAACGGCCGCGTGTCGATGCCCTCCTGCTTGAGCAGCGCCATCAAACCATCGCGATCCACCGCGGAGTGCGCAGGGTCCACGAGGAAAGAGTACAGCCAATACACATGCTCCGCCGGGGCAACCTCAGCTGGCAGCTGCAATCCTGGCGCGCCTGCGAGCCCGGCGTGATACTCGCGTCCGATGCGGCGCTTGGCAGCCAGGATCTCCTCGATCCGTTCCATCTGTGCCACACCGAGTGCCGCCTGCAAGTTGGTCATCCGGTAGTTGTACCCCAGCACCGGATGATGGTATCGGCGCTCCGGCGACATCCCGTGGTCGCGCAGCATCCGCATCTTGCGGGCCAAATCGGCGTTCCGTGTGGTGAGCATCCCGCCCTCACCAGTGGTCACGATTTTGTTCCCGAAGAAGCTGAAGGCCGCCACATCGCCGAACGAGCCGATGCGCCTGCCGTCGAACATCGAGCCGTGGGCCTCGGCCGCGTCCTCGATGAGGAACAGCCCGTGGCGATCACAGAGTTCGCGCAACGCCGCGAGGTTGGCGGGGTGCCCGTAGAGGTGCACCGCCATGATGGCCTTCGTCTGCGGCGTGATTGCCCGCGCCACGGCCTCCGGATCCATGTTCCAGGTCACCGCCTCGCTGTCGACGAAAACGGGCGTGGCACCGGTATATAACACGGAGTTGGCACTGGCGATGAACGACAAAGTCGGGACAATGACCTCATCCCCTGGCCCGATGTCGAGACCCAGGAGCGCCAGATGGAGCGCCGTCGTGCCATTCGAGACGGACACGGCGTGGGGGACCTCGCAAAACTGCGCGAAGATCTCTTCGAACTTGGTGACGAAGCGACCAGTCGACGAGACCCAGCCGGTAAGCACGCATTCGCTGACGTACACCAACTCACGCTCGCCCAGCAACGGGGCCGCCACGGGGATGTGCGTCCGTTGGTCGAAGGTCGCGACGTCGACGACGCGTCGGTCGGCGTCGAGCATCGGAATGAGGCGAATGCGCTCGCTGAACAGCGCTGCAAGGTCGCGGGGCGCGGTGTCCGCGCTGGCGGTCACAGCGGTTTGGCTGCCGAGCCCGCGAATCGGCGACTCTAGCCCGGTGCCGGCGAGCAACGCTCGGCGCACATCCCCGTCCGTCAGCAACGCGTCGAAGGCACCGGCGTCGTCCACCACCAACGCCGCCCCGAGCCCACCGCGCTCGATGGCCAACATCGCCTGGCGTAGCGTCGCCCCAGCGGCGACGGTCATCCGGTACACGGTCTCTTTGGTTGCGACCAGCGGCCGCGAAAGTGTTGCAGTCATGTACGCTCTAATTGGAAAGACCGCGGGTGCCATCAAACCACGCCCGATGCTCGGCGGCCTCGGCGACCGAGCCGAAGACGGACTCCAGCACTACTGGACAGGCGACGAAGCGGGGATCGCGAGTGAGGCACAGCGCCCAACTGCCCGCCTCGAGCGGGCGGTGCTGATCCGCGTTCCCATCATTCTCGTGAATGTGCAATCCGCGCACCCACGGGGCAACGGCATCGACAAACTCCTCGCGGTCGAAGCCTAGGGTTTGCGCCGACACGTTCAGGTGACCGACGTCGAGCAACAGCCCCACTCGGGGATGGTCAATCGCGCGCAGGAACTCCACGATCTCCCCTGCCTCCGCGAACAGGAGCAGCGTGTTCCTGCCATCGACGAGATTGCGTCGGTCGACGACATTCGGCTCGAT
>Ga0255234_1000073_pt1 | contig 11876 bp, 10 predicted proteins | sample ColtaT_9_FD_189962 | JGI IMG/M metagenome (GOLD analysis project Ga0255234, IMG submission 189962) | Metatranscriptome of freshwater microbial communities from Columbia River, Oregon, United States - Colum_Colum_RepC_8h (Metagenome... | ecosystem: Environmental > Aquatic > Freshwater > River...
AAGAAATTGAACCCCTCTGTGGGAAACTGCGCACACCATTGGTCAAAAACAGGATTGTTTTTTCGCTGATAGTCGTGGATGGTAGTGGCCCATTCCGTAAATTTGGCATTGGAGATGCGGAACAAATCACTGATATCGGGCCTATTCATGGTGAGTGTTTTGGGGTTGATGCTATCCTGTAACGGGGGCAAAGATACAATTCCTTCTCCGCCCACGTTGGATTTGAAAGGGATTTACCCGTTTAATAGTGGTTTTGGGTACGACAGTTTTGTGGAGGTAGAGGTGGCGTTTTCTGATGCAGATGGCGATATTGGACTGGAGGATTCGGATACATTGTTTCCATTCGGCACGCGTGATCCGGCGCATTACAATTTGTTGGTGTATTATCAGGATAAGAAAAATGGCCTTTGGCGATACCCCATGAATCCGTTGTTGGGTGCAACAGATACTTTGGTACTGCATCAAAGACTGAAAAATATGACGCCCTCGGGCAGAAATAAAGGCATTCACGGAAATCTTACGGTCGTGATTCCAGCGCGGCCGTATCAATATCGCGGCGATTCGGTTCGGTATGAGATTCAACTGATGGACAGGGCCCTTCATCGAAGCAACAAAATCATAACACCGGCAATTTTTTTGCAACACCCATAAATCCAATTTAATTTGATATTTTCGTGGTTCGAAGGTTTTTGGCATGCAGTTTGACAATCCCCTACAAATGATGAAACGAATTTTAATATTGTGCTGTGCGATGATGGTGGGCGCCTTGGGTGCTCAGAAGTCGAAGGATATTGGATTCGTGGATTCGGATGTGATTTTGGCCAAAATGCCAGAGTACAGAGCGGCCCAAAAAGATTTGGATGATTTGGGTGCGAAGTATCAGGGCGAGGCACAGCAACTGCAGACCGCTTTGGATCAAATGATTCGCGATTTTCAAAGCGAAGAAATTTTGTTGACCACCGACCAACGCCGTCAGAAAAAGGAGGCCATCGCTGCAAAAGAAGCCGAACTCATTCAATACAGAGAAGCCAAATTCGGTCCCACCGGAGAATTATACCAAGAACGTGCACGTTTGATCAAGCCATTGCAAGACAAGGTCTATGATGCCGTTCAAAACGTGGCGAAGAAAGAGGGATATGCGTATATTTTTGACAAAAGTGGCGGCGCATTGATGTTGTACGCTGACCAGAAGTACGATAAAACCTTGGAGGTAATGGAAGCATTGGGTATCCCCACGGAGGAATTGCCTGGGGCTCCGCAGACCCCTGCCAAGCCCAATACCCAAAATAGGGGAGCCGCGCCAATGCCCAATGGTGGAAACAATGGCGGTGACGCTGAAACCCCTGGCGGGAACTAATCAAACAAATAATAATTACAGGATACATGAAAAAAACCATTCTTTTTATCGCCATGACCATGCTTGTTGCGTTGGGCTCTGTGGCTCAGGCACAAAAAATCGCTACCATCAACACTGCCAAGGTGGTAGATACACTTCCTGAAAAGGATTCAGCATTGGCACAGTTGGCCAGAATCGAGCAGGGCTATGCCATGCGTTTGCAGGATTTGGAAATGGAAATGCAGAACAAGGAAAAAGACTATCAGGCCAAATTGGCGATGAAAGCTTCTCCTGCGCAGTTGGAGTTGATCCAAAAGAGTTTCCAACGTTTGCAACAAGAGGCTACTGAAACCCAAGAGGCATACAAGTCTGAGATTCAATCAGAGCAAGCCAAGTTGTATCAACCCATTTTGGATGCGGTGAAAAAGGCAACCGGTGAAGTAGCCAAGGCGAAGGGTTATGCCCACGTGATCGACAATTCAACAGGTTCTGTTGTTTGGAGTGCGAATGCGGCCGATGATCTTACCGGTGCAGTAATTGCTGCTATGTTGAAGAAATAATTCAGAACATCTTATATTTGAGGACTGCCGTGAAAACGGCAGTCCTTTTATTTTGTAGGCATTGGTAGATCAAACAAGCACAGCAGGCATGGATTTAGCGCAGGGCAAAATCGGAATTTTTGATTCGGGTTATGGCGGACTAACCGTTATGCGGAGTATCGTTGATGCGCTGCCCCAATATGATTATTTGTATTTGGGCGATAATGCCCGGGCGCCGTATGGCAATCGTTCTTTTGATACGGTATATCAATACACGTTGGAGTGTGTGAATTGGTTGTTTGACGAGGGTTGTGATTTGGTCATTTTGGCTTGTAATACAGCATCTGCCAAGGCTTTGCGACAGATTCAGCAGGTGGATTTACCCAAGCGTGGCGATCACAAACGGGTTTTGGGGGTGATACGTCCAACCACCGAGCAAGTAGGGAGTTTAACTGAAACGGGTGTGGTTGGTGTGATGGGCACGGAGGGCACGGTGAAGTCGGGGTCGTATCCGATAGAGATTGCGAAATTTTTCCCGGCGGTAGTGGTGGAGCAAGAGGCCTGTCCGATGTGGGTTTATTTGGTAGAGCACAATCAACGCAGGGGTGAGGGGGCAGATTATTTTGTGAAGCAGCATTTGGATCGAATTTTTTCGCGCAACGGAAAGATTGATACATTGTTATTGGCTTGTACGCATTATCCATTGTTGCGGGAGACGATTGAGAAGTTTTTGCCCAAGGGGGTGAAATTGATTTCACAGGGGGGATTGGTAGCGGAGCGTTTGGTGGATTATTTGGGTCGTCATACCGAGATGGAGGCGCGCCTTCGGCGCGCCGGTTCCCGGAAATTTGCCACCACCGATGATGCCCCAACCTTTGAAATCCAAGCCTCGCTTTTTTTCGGTGAACCCGTTCATGCCGAACATGTGGAAATTGGTCACCTTTGATTGGCCTTTCCCCCTTAATTTTGTTGAATGCAGCCCGCACATCTTACCGATGTATTGAAATCGCTTCCGCACAAACCTGGAGTATACAAATACTTCGATTCGGAAGAGGTGATTATCTATGTGGGTAAGGCCAAAAACCTCAAAAAACGCGTCAGCAGTTACTTCTCTAAGCAACATCACGAAAACCGCAAAACAGCCATCCTCGTGAGCAAAATTCAACGGATTGAATTCACGCTGGTGGATACCGAGATGGATGCCTTGCTCTTGGAAAACAGTTTGATCAAGGAGTTTCAGCCTCGGTACAACATCTCCCTCAAAGACGATAAAACCTATCCGTATATTCGGGTTACAGCCGAGCGCTTCCCCAAAGTGTTTCCTACCCGAAATCCTGTGCGCGATGGCTCCGAGTATTTCGGTCCCTACGCCAACGTGAAAATCATGCATACGGTGTTGGATTTGGTCAAGAAGTTGTATCCCACCCGCAATTGTAATTTGGTGATGTCGCCGGCGAGCGTAGCCGCCGGCAAACACAAAATTTGCATGGAATACCAACTCGGTAACTGTAAAGGACCCTGTGAAGGCTATCAATCAGAATCGGCCTACAATGAAGACATTGCCCATATCAAATATTTACTCAGAGGACATCTGGGCGAGGTAAAGCAGCACCTCAAAGGGATGATGATGCGGGCCGCCAACGACCTGCTTTTTGAAGAAGCCCAAGATTACAAAGAGAAACTGGATTCCCTTGAGCGATATCAATCGAAAAGTACCGTGGTTAGCACCACACTCGGCGATTTGGAAGTGTACAGTATCAGCAGTACCGAAAAAGTGGCCTTTGTGAACTTCCTGCGCGTGAGTCAAGGACTGATCGTAGTGAGTAGGAATGTGGAAATTCGCAAGAAATTGGATGAGTCAGACGCCGAACTCCTCGAAGCCGCTGTGGCGGAAATGCGCGCCCAGTATGGCGATAATTGCAAAGAAATCGTACTGAGTCAACCCCTCGAATTAGAACTCGATGGCGTGGGTATCACCGTCCCCAAACTGGGCGATAAGCGACGTTTGCTTGAACTAAGCATGAAAAACACCCTCTTGTTCAAACAAGAAAAACTATCGCAATACGAAAAACTCAATCCCGAACTTCGAGTCGATCGACTCATGGAGCAGATGAAGAAAGACCTTCGGTTGAGTGAGATGCCCAAACATATCGAGTGTTTCGATAACTCGAATTTTCAAGGAACCTATCCAGTGAGTGCCTGCGTGGTGTTTAAAAATGGCAAGCCAGCCAAAAACGAGTACCGACATTTCAATGTGCGCACCGTGGAAGGTCCCGATGATTTTGCCACGATGAAAGAAGCCCTCACCCGCAGGTATACCCGATTGCTGGAAGAGAAAAAGCCCTTGCCACAGCTTATCGTGGTGGATGGGGGTAAAGGACAGCTCAGCGCCGCCGTTGAAGCACTCAAAGCCATCGGTGTATACGGGAAATTGGCCGTGGTGGGTATCGCCAAGCGATTGGAAGAAATTTATTATCCGGGCGATCCTCTGCCGATGTATATCGATAAGAAGTCGGAAACGTTAAAAGTGATTCAACACATGCGTGATGAAGCACACCGTTTCGGCATTACGCATCACAGAAGTCGGCGCGATAAAGGCACACTGAGAACCGCGCTCACCGAAGTGCCTGGTGTAGGAGAGGAAACGGCACGTGCTCTTCTGAAGCATTTTAAAAGCGTTACCAGGGTAAAAGAAGCCAGTGTAGATACCCTCGCGGGCGTGGTTGGTCGTGCCAAAGCCAAAATAATTGTGGATTTTTATCAAGGGATCGCTACGGAAAGTGATGATCAAGTAGTTTTATGATGATTGATTGATATGCAAAAAGATACAGCCACATACATACTATCATGTTTGCTTGAAAAGGCCCGAAAAGAGTCATTTTCTTGTGTCTGTTTGAGCAATGATTTCAATGATCCCCACGGAAGGTGGCAGTATTTGGTAGGGTATGGCATCGCGGCAACAACCCATGACCTTTCTGACGTGGATTTGATGTCGGATACCCCCTGGTTCGGCTATCTTTCTTATGACTATAAGAATTTCGTGGAGCCAATGTTGCAGACACAACATGAGGCATTGTCTAAGTTCTCATTGGTGAAATTTGTGCAGCCCCAAACATGGGTTGGATTGGATCGAAATGGCCAGTTGCATGGAAATGCGGATGGTTTAATTTTTTGGGAAGGTCTGATGCGCGAACAGCCATCAGGACATGAATCACCAGACGCGGGGGTTACGCCATTGCCCCAACTTCAATGGGAAGCCCACACGCATAAAGAGGATTATTTGCAGCACATCGCCCAAATCCAAAACCACATCAAAGAGGGTGATTTTTACGAAATGAATCACTGTATTGCGTTTTCTGCACAAGCGGAAATCGACCCTTACCAAACATTTGCTGCGTTAAACCGAAGGGCGCCAGCGCCTTTTGCTTGTTTTGTTAAGGATATCGACCAATACCTGTTGTGTGCAAGCCCTGAACGGTATATGTGCCTCCGAGACAAAGTCCTGATTTCTCAACCCATCAAGGGGACGCGGAAGCGACAGGAAATATCACAATCAGTGCAAACGCAAATGGATGCCCAGGCGGTGTTGTCGTTGAAGAATTCGGAAAAGGATCGCGCAGAAAATATCATGATTGTTGATTTGGTGCGCAATGATTTGTCAAGGGTGTGTGTGCCTGGTAGTGTGCATGTGCCTGAACTCTGCGAAGTGTACACATACTCACATGTTCACCAAATGATTTCCACCGTGGTGGGTCAACCCAAGGCTGGAGTAGGTCTTAAGGAGATCGTACACGCGACTTTTCCAATGGGAAGCATGACAGGGGCTCCGAAAATTGCAGTGATGCAGCATACAGAGCAATTGGAGAATTTTTCCCGTGGATTGTATTCAGGCAGTGTGGGATATGTTTATCAGGGTGAAATGGACATGAATGTGGTGATCCGTTCCCTCGTGTACGATCCAACCAAGCAACGATTGTCTTACGCAGTGGGTGGGGCGATCACCATTGATAGCGACGCTGTTGAGGAATACCAAGAATGTCAAGATAAAGCAGCAACGGTGCTGTCGATCTTCGGCTGATCAAGGCTCGAATTTGTATCCCACGCCTTTTACGGTGTAGATGAATTTGTCATCGAGCTTTTCGCGGATCTTGCGAACGTGCACATCGATGGTGCGGTCTACTACCAACACCTCGTTGCCCCATACATTCTCGAGGATTTCGTCGCGACTAAATACTCTGCCGGGACGAGAAGCTAAGAAGGCCAACAATTCAAATTCTTTGCGGGGTAATTGTAAGGCTTTTCCATTGTATTCAACCACGAAACGCTCGCGGTCAATTTTGATGGTAGCAAAGTCGTATTTTTCGGGCTCAGGAGTTTGAATGGCATTACCGCGGCGTAGTATGGCTTTTACACGACTCAATAACACGCGGTTTCTTACCGGCTTGGCGATATAATCATCGGCGCCTGCCTCAAATCCCGCCAATTCAGCGAATTCTTCTGATCGGGCTGTAAGAAAGATTACAGGGATGTTTTTGGTTTCGGGATTGTCTTTGAGCTGTCGGCATGCTTCCATACCATCCATGACCGGCATCATGACATCCATGATGATGATCTCAGGCTTTACTTTTCTCGCTTGCTCAAGGGCTTGCGCACCATTTGCGGCAACGTGAACTTCAAATCCTTCTTTTGCCAGTGAATGCCGAATGAGCTCAAGGATATCTTGCTCATCATCAACTACTAAAACTTTAGGCATTCCTTTAATCATGTTATTACAAAGGAATTGATTTGATGTTAATTATCAACTTCCTTTGTATTAAGTTTCTATTAACTAAACCCTAACATAAGGTTTGGTGACAGCGTGTTATTTGTTAAAGATCTCAGCAAGCTTGGCCTCGAGTTCTTCACCACGCAATCCTTTGGCGATAATTTTGCCTGCAGGATCTAGCAAAACGGTGGCTGGAATACTTTTGATATTGTAGGTCTGTCCAGCAGAACTACTCCATCCTTTCAAATCACTCACGTGTCTCCAAGTGAGTCCATCTGCCTCAATGGCCTTTTTCCAACGCAATGGATCTTGATCCAAGGAAACGGCATAAATCTCAAATCCTTTGTCCTTGTACTTGTTGTACATGATCACATTGTTGGGGTTTTCTTTTCTGCATGGACCGCACCAGCTAGCCCAAAAATCGATCAATACATATTTGCCTTTTAATGAGCTTAATGCGAGGTTTCCTCCTTCGGGCTGTGCCAAGTTGATTTCTGGAGCCATGCCACCAATCATCAAGCGGGCTTCTTCGTTGAATCGTTGGATAATGGCCTCGGTGTATTTGCTGTTGGGGTTGGCTTTTGTGGCAGCGTCTTTCGCCACAGTTAACAACTCGATGGTGGGCTCTTGTACCACGTTGAACTGCAAGATGAAAAATGGAATAAAGCTCGCTGTTTTTGATTGTGCGAATTTCAAAATATCTGCATTTCTGGCAGTCATGGTTGCATAGTAGTCGTTTTGCAACTGAGACATTCTCTGAAATCCAGCATCGGTGTTTGGGTTTAAGCTGCTCGCTTCGGTTTCCAACGACTTGATTTTGTTGATATAGCCCTCGTTCAATTTGAGCAAGTCTTTCAAGGCCACACTCTCTTCGATATTTTTTCCCGAGAGTGAATAACTCAAACTACTCGCTGTGGCATCGGCCATCACATTGATTTCGGTGCTGTTATCAAGCGCCAAGTAAATCATCTGTTTTTCGCTAACAGATAGCGCACAGAAAATAAGTTCTTTCGTGCTTCCTTTGAGTGTGAAATCGCCTTTTTTATCGGTCAATACGCTGTCGATGAAAATCAAGTTTTCCGGCGTCATTTCGTACAAAGCCAATTTGTGGTTGGGTTTGTTTTTCAAGTTGCCTTTTACGGTATACCCTTCATTCGCCAATTCAAGTGAAGAGGAGCGGGGGGTGATTAGGTCCGTGAACCACGTATTTACATCTTTTTTAACCTTTTCTGCGTTCAAATCAGAACATTGAACCAATACCAAAGAGAGGACCAACAGTCCCATTGAGCGTAGAGTACTTTTCATCGTGCGCATGTTTTCCAAAGGTAGCAAAAATCGGCCCAAATTTTTAAAGGCCTTCGTTACTCGCCTTCTGGCCTTGGATTTTTTGCTTTCCACTGTATTTCAAATTCGTTGGGAGGTACCGCATTCTCCAAGTGGTGTTCGCCAATTTTCGTTCGGACCAATCTCGATAAATACCCGCCAGCGTTCAGCGCCTTTCCGAAATCAAAGGCCAAAGAGCGGATATACGTTCCTTTGCTGCAACGAACCCTGAAATCAATCTCAGGCATTTCGATGCGGGTGATTTCAAAATCGTAAATGGTGATGTTTCGCGATTTTAGTACCGTAGTATCACCCTGTCTTGCGAGTGTATAAGCCCTTTTTCCATCAACTTTTAAGGCTGAAAACAAGGGTGGGATTTGTGAAATTTCACCCAAAAACTGTTGGGTGGTTGCGTAAATGAGCTCGTGGGTTATGTGTTCCGTTGGGAAATGGGCATTGGGCTCCGTTTCCATGTCGTAACTCGGCGTAGTTGCTCCCAAAGTAATTGTGCCTTCGTACTCTTTTTCGGCATCCTGAATTGCTTGAATCCCTTTGGTTTGTTGTTCGGTACAAATAATGAGTAGGCCGCTGGCCAAAGGATCTAAGGTTCCTGCATGCCCCACTTTTTTTGCCCGCGTAACATATCGAACCTTTTTTACTGCCTGAAACGAGGACCAGCCATAGGGCTTGTTGATCAGTAAAATTTCGCCTTTCGGTCGTGCATTGGGGTTGGTGTTTTCCTTCATCAGTCGGTTATTGAACGACGAATTTGAACGTTTGCGAATCTGACTCCGCACCCCAACTGCCCGCTTTTAGATCCAAGCGCAAGATATAAATGCCTTTGGGTAAGCCTAATGTATGCAATGCATAGCGATGGGTCCCAGGTTCTAGCGATAGGCTGAAACTTTCATCGCCCGGAATGGCCAAGGTTTGATTTGTACTCGGCGATTTGGCTGCAACCAATTTTCCATCCATCGTAAAAATCTGTCCTGTGATGCTCGCATAGGTGCCGTTCTGAATTTCAATTTGCAAATTCTCAGTGGTCGGCACAGGAAATACGCGCACTTCGGCAATTGGGTTGTCGTACACTGTATCTTTCACCTTCACTCTCGCCACATAGGCAAACATGCTGTTGGTTTTGCCCCAAGATCCCACCAAGTAGAATACGCCTTTTTCATTGAATTTGGCTTGGATTCCCTCGTAATCACCCCAACGCTGTTCCGCCGGTTTGATGAATGTGTAATTGATGATCGACTGTCCCTTTTTCAAAATCTGGTAATCGCTGTACTCACCATAGCGGTTGATGTAAAACGCACCTGTTCCGGGGAAATGCTTGCGTCCTGAAAATACCGATGTAACCATCATCGAAGGGTCGAGAGGGTCACTTTCGCTGTTGGGTTCCATGCCAGCAGCTGCCACTGCAGGGTATCCAAAGTCTAAACTATCGTTGGTGTATAAATGGGCTTTGATGGATGCGCCGCCCTCGTTCCATCTTTTTGGCGCCGTGGCATGCATTCCTATTTTGCCTTTCTCCTTCAGTGCACCAAATGAGGCCATTTTTCCACTGGGTAGGGTTAAGTTGTAAATGCTTCCATGCATAATATGCGCCTGCATTGTGTTAAAATTCATGCAGTTTTGAAAATAATGGATTTGTGACCCCATCCTCACACCACTTAATACACGCGCGTCGTTGGTCCGCAACCGAAATGCGGTATCGGGGACCAAAGCGCTGGAAGGGAAGCCGTATTTGATTGGACTTTTGAATACCCCCAATTCGTAATTTGCCTGACCGCTTCGCAATGTGTTGGTGATTCGATGCACAAATACAGTGTCGTTCTGTTGGGCATAAGGACGTACACTCAAGAAGTAGTTATCAACCCCACCGGGCATCGGACCATTTTGAATCGCGCAAATACTCCAAATGGAAACGCCATCGTATTTGATGTTGTGAAAGAAGTTCTTGTTCAGCGTATCGCCACGGTATCCATCGTCTTTGTTCAATTGCCAAATTACAGCCTCAACGAATCCTTCTTCCCAAGAACTGCCATTGTGCAGCAAGTTTACGGTGAAAAATAGGTCTTCTTTGGTTTGACTCACAATCGGGTAATCGCTCCAAACTGTGTCCTGAATGGGTGTACCAGGGACTTTGTAAACATACCATGGCTTTGTGGGGTCGTTGCTGCTGGAAAATCCTACGACAATGAAACTCGTCTTGTCTGTGGTTCCATGCATATACAATACAATATAGCGATCCGTGTAGGGGTCATAGACTACCCGTGGGTCATAAGTGCGATTAAGGGTAGGGATGGGGTCTTTTTTGATGTTGGGATTCAGTGCGAAATTCTCCAACGTAAATGCTTTGATGACTTTGCCGGTGTCGTTGTGTATGCGAATGACGGTATTCATCACACTCACAATTTTTCCGTCGTTTCCTACCGCAATGTGGTTGTCGTTGGGAGTGCCTGCCCCTGGAGGAACATCTGTGCCGCGTTGAGAAAGGGTGGTTATGTCACCCCCAGGAGTGGGGTTGTCGTTGATGATGCCTCTATTTTCGAGGGTTTTCTGATTGAGCTTTGCAGTGCGCGCCGCATCCACTTGTTTGCGAAGTGTTTCGTTGATGCCCGTAGGCATGGGCATTTCGCCGGCTTTATCGATAGGAAGTAAAAAAGCATCCGCTGCGGTGGCCGGATCAAAAATGTGCGACAGCATCGTTTTGTGGTTACGGATGATATCTACAGTAGGACCATTCTGCGCAAAGATGCAGGGGGAAAGTATGGCCGAAGCCAAAAAAACGAGAAGGCGTTTCATTGAGTGCAATTTACGGAAAAAATGGGAATGCCGATGCTTGAAAACTACCACGCATTGACTTCCATCTCCAATTCGATGCCGAACTTTTGGAAGATGTCTGCCTGAATTTCCTTCGCCAAAGCGATGATTTCTGCGCCTGTGCCACCGCCATAATTCACCAATACGAGGGCTTGTTTGGCATGAACGCCAATTTGATTTCGTTTGAAACCTTTCCAGCCGGCCTTTTCGATAAGCCATCCTGCGGGCACTTTTGTGAGTCCTTCACCTGCCGGGAAAGTTTTGATATCGGGGTATTGGACGGTCAATGCGGGGATGATTTGGCTATCAACCACGGGGTTTTTGAAAAAGCTGCCGCAATTGCCAATTTCTGCGGGGTTGGGCAGTTTGCTTTGTCTGATGTGAATCACGGCATTGCTGATGTCGCGGATGCTGGGCTCGGAAATACCCCAACCATCTAGGGTGGCCTGAATATCGCCGTATTGGGTTTTGATCACCGGTTGTTTGCTCAATTTGAATTGAACCGCCGTGATAAAATACTGTCCTTTTTTCTCGCTTTTGAATACACTGTCGCGATAGCCGAATGCACAATCTGAGTGATACAGTGTGTGAAAGGTGCCCGTGGGGATGTGAAACGCGGTGAGGGCATGAAAGGTGTCCTTGATTTCAACGCCGTACGCGCCGATGTTTTGAATGGGCGATGCACCCACTGTGCCGGGAATCAGACTGAGATTTTCCAATCCGCCCCAACCTTTTTCAAGGGTGTACAAAACCGTTTCGTGCCAATTTTCGCCACCGCCAAATTCCACGATAACATGGTCTGAGTTCTCCTCAATGATGGTGCGGCCTTGAATGCGATTGTGCAACAGCAATCCCGAGAAATCTTGCGTGAATGTAATGTTACTGCCGCCGCCCAAAATGCCAAATGCCTGCTTCTCGAACGCATGTTTTTGAAACAGTGCGGTTAGGTCTTCGGGTAATTCGATGGGTAAATATTGGTGCGCAACGACATCAAATCCAAAGGTATTGAACGCCTTTAACGATTGGTTTTGTGTGTGGAATGGTTGAGTCACGGTCCGCAAATGTTGGTGTATTGGTATTGGTTTTA
>Ga0255234_1000075_pt1 | contig 11712 bp, 7 predicted proteins | sample ColtaT_9_FD_189962 | JGI IMG/M metagenome (GOLD analysis project Ga0255234, IMG submission 189962) | Metatranscriptome of freshwater microbial communities from Columbia River, Oregon, United States - Colum_Colum_RepC_8h (Metagenome... | ecosystem: Environmental > Aquatic > Freshwater > River...
GATCAGGTGGTTCGCGGCTCAACCGTGCTGCCCCACGGCACCGGCAAGCAGGTCCGCGTGGCGGTATTCGCGGACGGCGCCGACGGCGAAGCGGCGCGCGCCGCGGGCGCCGACGTCGTTGGCTTCGACGATCTGGCGGAACAAATCAAGCAGGGCAACATCAACTTTGATGTGGCGATTGCAACCCCGGCCTCGATGCGCATCGTCGGCCAGCTCGGCCAGATCCTCGGTCCTCGTGGCCTGATGCCTAACCCCAAGGTTGGCACGGTAACGCCTGATGTGGCCGGTGCGGTGCGTAACGCGAAAGCGGGCCAGGTGCGCTACCGCACCGACAAGGCCGGTATCGTGCATTGCCCAATCGGCAAGGCCTCGTTTGAGGTCGCGGCTCTGAAGGCCAACTTCGAGGCTATTTTGGGCGACCTGCGCAAAGCCAAGCCAAGTACCTCCAAGGGTATCTATCTCCGCCAGATCACGATCTCCTGCACCATGGGGCCGGGCATCCCGGTCGACCGGGCCTCAGTTGAATCGGCCTGATCGGCACGCAGCAACAAGAATTTTCCAGGAACTTTGGACTGCCGGCCTGCGCCGGCAGACGTCAAAGACCGCAGGTCTGACCGTCCTCAGGGAGCTCTTGGCTATGTCGGCCAATGGCTGCCCCGATAAGCCGGTTCGGTTAATTCGCCTCGCAAGGGCAACCTGCGCAGACGGTGCTCCAGTAACAGGTAATCACCTGCCCGGACGCCGTGAAGAGGGCGTCGGCGACCTCCGCCGACAACCAAAACGGCGTGGCGCCCCGCTAATCGCGGGGCACTGAGCCAGGAGAAGTAGATGAGTCTGACTTTAGAGCAAAAGCAGTCAATTGTTGCCGAAGTCAATGCCGTCGCCAGCACCGCCCAAGCCGCAATTGCGGCTGAATATGCGGGTCTGAGCGTTGCGCAGATGACCGCTCTTCGCGTTCAGGCCCGTGCGGCCGGTGTCTTCGTCAAGGTGGTTAAAAACACCCTGGCGCGGCGCGCCGTAGCGGGTACTGCGTTCGAGTGCCTTACAGAAAAACTGGCCGGTCCGCTGTTGCTGGTTTTTTCTGCCGAGGACCCGGGCGCCGGCGCGCGAGTGGTTCGCGACTTTGCCAAGGACAACCAGAAGCTCGTCCCCGTCGCCATTGCGTTCGGGGGGCAAGTCCGAGGGCCGGAAGACCTTCAGGCGCTTGCCACGCTTCCGACGCTCGATGAAGCCCGTGCACGCCTGCTTGGCATGTTCCAGGCACCCGCGAGCCAGTTGGTACGCACCCTGGCCGAACCCGGCGCCGCATTCGTGCGGGTCCTGGCGGCCTACCGCGACCAGCAACAGGCTGCTTAAAGCACATCCACCTGAATATTGTTTGAGGAGTTTCCCACATGGCCCTTTCTAAAGACGAGCTGATCGACGCGCTCAGCAGCCTCACCATTCTTGAAGTCACGGAACTGGTTTCCGCGCTGGAAGAGAAGTGGGGCGTTTCCGCCGCCGCAGTCGCGGCTGCCCCCGTGATGGTCGCCGCCGATGCCGGCGCCGCCCCCGCTGAAGTCAAGGAAGACTTCGATGTTGTGATGACCAGCTTCGGCGAGAACAAGGTCAACGTCATCAAAGCCGTTCGCGCCATTACCGGTCTTGGCCTGAAAGAAGCCAAGGACATGGTCGAAGGCGTGCCTTCCGTCGTCAAGGAAGCGGCCCCCAAGGCCGAGGCCGACAACATCAAGAAGCAGCTGGAAGAAGCCGGAGCCAAAGTCGAACTCAAGTAAGTTCGATGCGGCCATCGGCCATCGCGCTGCACCGCCCGCTCTGCCGCTCACCGCGGCAGACACGGGCGGTGTTTGCGCTTTCGTCATCGGTAGGAAGCGTGTCGCGGATCTGCTGCGCCGCGCGTTCCCGTGACAGTGTTGTCAGGTAATCAGAGGACGAACATGCCCTACTCATACACCGAGAAAAAACGTCTGCGGAAGGACTTCGGAAAGCGCCGTGCGGTGCTGGAAGTACCCTACCTGCTCGAGACCCAAATCGAGTCCTACCGTAACTTTTTGCAGGAATCGGTGCCGGTCGATCGGCGCGAGGACAACGGTCTGCACGCAGCGTTTCGCTCCGTGTTCCCGATCGAAAGCTACTCTGGCAACGCGGTCCTCCATTACGACAGCTATCGCCTAGGCACGCCGATTTTCGACGTCAAGGAATGCCAGGTTCGAGGCCTGACCTACGCAGCATCGTTGCGCGTGAAGGTCCGCCTTGCGCTGTTCGATCGCGAAACTTCCGGCCCGGACCGCGCCCCGCGCGAGATCAAGGAACAGGAAGTCTACATGGGCGAACTGCCGCTCATGACCGAGAACGGCACCTTTGTGATCAACGGCACGGAGCGAGTCATCGTCTCCCAGTTGCATCGCTCGCCCGGCGTTTTCTTCGACCACGATCGCGGCAAGACCCACTCTTCCGGGAAATTGCTGTTTTCGGCACGGGTGATCCCTTACCGCGGATCGTGGCTCGACTTCGAATTCGACCCCAAAGATCTCGTCTTCGTCCGCATCGACCGCCGCCGGAAAATCCCGGCCACCGTCCTCTTGCGGGCCCTCGGTTACAACGCCGAGCAGATGTTGGAAATGTTTTTCGAACGCGACCAGATTGCGCTCGACGATAAGAAGCTTACCCTTACGCTGGTCGCCGAGCGCCTCCGCGGCGTCACGCTGGACTTCAACCTGCAGGATGCTGCAGGAAATGTGCTGGTCGAAGCCGACCGGCGCATCACCGCGCGGCACATCCGCGACATCAACCGGGCCGGGATTGCGGCCATTGATGTGCCGCGCAGCTTTGTCGTCGGGCGCGTGCTGGCGCGCGACATCGTCAACAAGACGACGGGCGAAATCATCGCCGAAGCCAACGCCGAGATTTCCGAGGATTTGCTGAACAAGCTGGCCGCTGCGCGCGTCGGCATGATCGAAACCATCTTCGCGAACGACCTCGATCATGGTGCCTACATTTCTGAAACGCTGCGCGCTGATTCCACCCGCACGCAGCTGGAAGCCCAGGTCGAAATCTACCGCATGATGCGTCCCGGCGAGCCGCCGACGAAGGACGCTGCAGAGAATCTTTTCAAGAACCTCTTCTTCACGCAGGAGCGCTACGACCTCTCGGCCGTGGGCCGGATGAAGTTCAACCGTCGAGTCGGTCGCCCGGGCAGCGAAGTGCCGGAAATCCTGCTGGACGGCACCTACTTCTCTACCCTGCTCGCCAAAGATCTGAAGAATCCTGACGAAGCCACCAACATCTCGATTTCAAGCGTGCCCAGCGAACTGCGGCGCCTGCCGGCGCTGGCGGCGATCAAGGACGGCTCGCGCATTCCGTTTGGTCAGGTCAAGAAAGCCCTGCTGGAGTACGGATCCGATATCGTCGACGTGATGAAGACGTTGGTCGACATCCGCAACGGCAACGGCTCGGTCGACGATATTGACCATCTGGGCAACCGTCGCGTGCGTAGCGTGGGTGAGATGGCCGAAAACCAGTTCCGCGTGGGCTTGGTGCGCGTTGAGCGCGCGGTCAAGGAGCGGCTTAGTCTGGCAGAGTCCGAAGGCATCATGCCGCAGGAACTGATCAACGCGAAGCCGGTATCGGCGGTCATCAAGGAATTCTTCGGGTCCAGCCAGTTGTCGCAGTTCATGGACCAGAACAACCCGCTCTCCGAAGTCACGCACAAGCGTCGCGTCTCGGCGCTCGGCCCAGGCGGCCTGACGCGCGAGCGCGCCGGCTTTGAAGTGCGCGACGTGCATCCCACGCACTACGGGCGCGTCTGCCCGATCGAAACGCCTGAAGGCCCGAACATCGGCCTGATTAACTCGCTGGCGGTTTATTCGCGCACCAACAAGTACGGCTTCCTCGAAACCCCGTATCGCAAGGTCACCAACAACACCGTCACCGATGACGTTGAGTACCTGTCGGCCATTGAAGAAAGTCAGTACGTCATCGCGCAGGCAAATGCCACGCTGAACGAAAGCGGCATGCTGGTTGATACGCTGGTTTCTTGCCGGCACCAGAATGAATTTGCACTGCTGTCGCCGGACCGCGTCCAGTACATGGACGTCTCCCCCATGCAGATCGTATCGGTCGCCGCCGCGCTGATTCCCTTCCTGGAGCACGACGACGCGAACCGCGCGCTCATGGGATCGAACATGCAACGGCAGGCGGTGCCTACCCTACGGACCGAAAAGCCGCTGGTCGGAACCGGCATCGAGCGTGCTGTGGCGCAGGACTCTGGCGTTACCGTGTCGGCGCGTCGCGGTGGTGTGGTCGACTTGGTTGACGCTGCGCGCATCGTCGTGCGCGTCAACGATGACGAGACCAAGCCTGGCGAGTCCGGTGTCGATATCTACAACCTCACCAAATACACACGTTCCAACCAGAACACCTGTATCAACCAGAAGTCGCTGGTCAAGCCGAACGATGTCGTCGCGCGGGGGGATGTGCTGGCTGATGGTCCGGCTACCGATCTGGGTGAACTCGCGCTCGGCCAGAACATGCTGGTCGCGTTCATGCCCTGGAACGGTTACAACTTCGAAGACTCGATTCTGATTTCGGAACGCGTGGTGCAGGAAGACCGTTACACCAGCATCCACATTGAGGAACTGACCTGCGTTGCGCGCGACACGAAGCTCGGGCCGGAGGAAATCTCCGCCGATATTCCGAACGTGAGCGAAGGTGCGCTGGCCAAGCTTGATGAATCCGGCATCGTCTACATCGGCGCCGAGGTGCACCCGGGCGACATTCTGGTTGGCAAGGTCACGCCGAAGGGTGAAACCCAGCTGACGCCGGAAGAGAAGCTGCTTCGCGCCATCTTTGGCGAGAAGGCCTCCGACGTGAAAGACACTTCGCTGCGCGTGCCGTCCGGCATGAGCGGCACCGTGATCGACGTCCATGTGTTCACGCGCGACGGGGTTGAAAAAGATGCGCGCGCGCTGGAAATCGAGCGCGCGGAACTTGCTCGCGTCAAGAAAGACCTCGACGACCAGTTGCGCATCCTCCACGAAGATATCTACCAGCGCGTTGAACGCCTCCTGCTGGGCAAGAAAATCGAAAAGGGTCCCCGCGGTTTCGGCGGCGCCACTGACAGCCTGAGCGCTGAACAGCTCTCCGGTCTGAAGCGCGAACTGTGGTTTGAACTGCGGACTTCCAGCGATGCTGTAAACGAACAGATCGAGCAGCTCGCCCGCCAAATCGAGCGTCACAACGAAGAATCGGCCGAGCAGTTTGAAGAGAAGCGACGCAAGCTGACCTCTGGCGATGACCTGCAGCCCGGCGTGCTGAAGATGGCCAAGGTTTACCTTGCGGTGAAGCGTCGTCTGCAGCCCGGTGACAAAATGGCCGGCCGCCACGGTAACAAGGGTGTTGTGTCCATGATCGTGCCGGTCGAAGACATGCCTTTCATGGCCGACGGTACGCCAGTCGACGTCGTCCTTAACCCGCTCGGCGTGCCCTCGCGTATGAACGTCGGTCAGGTATTGGAAACGCACCTGGGCTGGGCCGCACGCGGTCTAGGACTCAAGATCACCGGCATGCTGACCTCGATGGCGGAAACGCGAGAGCTCCGCGACTTCCTCGGCAAGGTCTACAACGCCAGTGGTCGCCAAGAGACCCTCGATGAACTGACCGACGGCGAAATTCGCGAACTTGCCCGCAATCTGCAGGCCGGTGTGCCGATGGCAACGCCGGTGTTCGATGGCGCGCACGAGCCGGAAATCAAGCACATGCTGGAATTGGCCGGACTGCCCCGCAGTGGCCAGACTCGGCTGTTCGACGGTCGGACCGGGGATGCCTTCGACCGCGAAGTCACCGTCGGCTACATGTACATCCTGAAGCTGAACCATCTGGTCGACGACAAGATGCACGCGCGGTCTACCGGACCGTACAGCCTCGTGACCCAGCAACCGCTGGGCGGCAAGGCGCAGTTCGGCGGCCAGCGTTTCGGGGAAATGGAAGTCTGGGCGCTCGAAGCCTATGGCGCGGCCTATACCCTGCAAGAAATGCTTACGGTCAAGTCCGACGACGTCAACGGCCGTACCAAGATGTACAAGAACATCGTGGACGGCGACCACAGCATGGAAGCAGGTATGCCCGAGTCCTTTAACGTGCTCCTCAAGGAAATGCGCTCGCTCGCGATCGACATCGATCTGGACCGCGAATGAACGCGCAATTGCACACCGCTAACGTACCGACGAAGGGGTAATCAACGTGAAAGACTTACTCGATCTGTTCAAGAGCCACGCGCACGTTGAGGATTTCGACGCCATCAGCATTGGCTTGGCGTCACCGGAGAAAATCCGTTCCTGGTCTTATGGCGAAGTCAAAAAGCCCGAGACCATCAACTACCGCACTTTCAAACCCGAGCGCGACGGCCTGTTCTGCGCCAAGATTTTTGGGCCCATCAAGGACTACGAGTGCCTTTGCGGCAAGTACAAGCGCCTGAAGCATCGCGGCGTCGTGTGCGAAAAGTGCGGCGTGGAAGTGACGCTGGCCAAAGTTCGCCGCGAACGCATGGGGCACATTGACCTTGCGAGCCCGGTCGCTCACATCTGGTTCCTGAAGTCCCTGCCGTCCCGAATGGGCCTGCTGCTCGATATGACCCTGCGTGAGATCGAGCGCATCCTGTACTTCGAGGCCTACGTGGTCATTGACCCGGGCATGACCGAACTCGAGCGCGGCCAACTGCTGTCCGAAGACGCCTATCTTGAGGCCATCGAGCAGTACGGCGACGACTTCGACGCCCGGATGGGCGCCGAGGCGATCTACGAGCTCCTCAAGTCGGTCGATTTGAAAGTTGAAATCCGCCGCATCCGCGACGAGCTACCGCAAACCACCTCCGAGACCAAGCTGAAGAAGCTCACCAAGCGTCTCAAGTTGATGGAAGGCTTCGATCATTCCGGTAACCGTCCGGAATGGATGGTGATGAAGGTGCTACCGGTGCTGCCGCCGGAGCTGCGCCCGCTGGTCCCTCTGGACGGTGGCCGTTTCGCAACCTCCGACCTGAACGATCTCTATCGGCGGGTGATCAACCGCAACAACCGCCTGAAGCGCCTGCTTGACCTCAACGCGCCTGACATCATCGTGCGCAACGAAAAGCGCATGCTGCAGGAAGCGGTCGACGCCCTGCTGGACAACGGCCGACGCGGCCGCGCCATCACCGGCACGAACAAACTGCCGCTGAAGTCCCTGGCCGACATGATCAAGGGCAAACAAGGCCGGTTCCGTCAGAACCTGCTCGGTAAGCGCGTCGACTACTCCGGTCGCTCGGTGATCGTGGTCGGTCCGACGCTCAAGCTGCACCAGTGCGGGCTGCCGAAGAAGATGGCGCTCGAACTCTTCAAGCCCTTCATCTTCAGCAAGCTCGAACGTCGTGGGATGGCGACCACCATCAAGGCGGCGAAGAAGCTGGTGGAGCGCGAAGGGCCGGAAGTCTGGGACATCCTTGAGGAAGTGATTCGGGAACATCCGGTGCTGCTGAACCGCGCACCGACGCTGCACCGACTGGGCATTCAGGCCTTCGAGCCGGTACTGATCGAAGGTAAGGCAATCCAGCTGCACCCGCTCGTTTGCACCGCCTTCAACGCGGACTTCGACGGTGACCAGATGCCGTCCACGTGCCGCTGTCGATCGAAGCGCAGCTCGAAGCGCGCAGCCTGATGATGTCGACCAACAACATTCTCTCGCCCGCCAACGGCGACCCGATCATCGTCCCCACGCAGGACGTGGTGCTCGGCCTGTACTACATGACCCGAGAATCTGAAGTCGCCAAGGGGCGCGATATGAAGTTCGCGGACATCGCCGAAGTGCATCGTGCCTACGAAACAGGTGCTGCGTCGCTGCACGCCCGCTGCAAGGTGCGCCTGACGGAGACCACTATCGCCGCTGATGGGCAGGAAACCGAAACCACCACGCTGGTCGAAACGACCGTTGGCCGGGCCTTGTTGTCTTCGGTGCTGCCGAAGGGGCTTCCGTTTACGCTGATTAACAAGCCACTCGACAAGCGGACCATCTCGCGCCTGTTTGACGCCTGTTACCGCAACGTTGGTCTGAAAGACACCGTTATTTTCGCCGACCGTCTGATGTACACCGGCTTCCACCATGCGACTCGCGCGGGCGTCTCGATTGGTGTCGACGACATGGTGGTCCCGGACGAGAAGAAGGCCATCATCCAGCAGGCCGAAGATGGCGTGAAGGAAATCGAAGACCAATACGCGTCCGGTTTGGTGACCACTGGCGAGCGCTATAACAAGGTGGTCGACATCTGGTCGCAGACCAACGACAAGGTAGCGAAGGCGATGATGGACAAGCTCGGAACCGAGCTTGCCACCGACGCCAACGGCAAGCAGCTGAAGCAGAAATCGTTCAACTCGATTTATATGATGGCCGACTCGGGCGCCCGAGGCTCCGCCGCGCAGATCCGGCAGCTTGCCGGTATGCGTGGCCTGATGGCCAAGCCTGACGGCTCGATCATCGAAACACCCATTACCGCGAATTTCCGTGAAGGACTGGACGTGCTCCAGTACTTCATTTCCACGCACGGTGCGCGTAAAGGCTTGGCGGACACCGCCCTGAAGACCGCGAACTCCGGCTACCTGACTCGTCGTCTGGTGGACGTTGCGCAGGATCTGGTGGTGACCGAAGTCGACTGCGGGACCCACAACGGCATTCAGATCGCCTCCCTCATCGAGGGCGGTGACGTGGTCGAAGCGCTGCGCGACCGCGTCCTTGGTCGCGTACTGGCCGAAGATGTGCTGCGTGCGGGCAACGAAGTCGTGCTGGCCCCGGCCGGCACCCTGCTTGATGAAACATGGGTACAGCGTCTGGATGAAGTCGGCGTCGACGAAGTCAAGGTGCGTTCGCCCATCACCTGCGAAACGCGCTACGGTGTCTGCGCGATGTGCTACGGCCGCGACCTGGCCCGCGGGCACCGCGTGAATGTCGGTGAGGCTGTTGGTGTTATCGCCGCCCAGTCGATCGGTGAGCCTGGCACGCAGCTGACCATGCGTACCTTCCACATCGGTGGTGCCGCGTCCCGGGCCGCCGCCGTCAGCAGCATTGAAGTGAAGTTCGGCGGCACCGTGCGCCTGCAGAACATCAAGGCCCTGAAGCGGGAAAATGGGACGCTGATTTCGGTCTCCCGCTCCGGCGAACTGGTGGTTGTTGATGAAATCGGCCGTGAACGCGAGCGCTACAAGCCGCCCTACGGCGCGACCATCAGCGTTCAGGACGGTGGGTCGGTCAAGCCTGGCCAAAACGTCGCTAACTGGGACCCGCACACCCATCCGATTATTACGGAAGTGGACGGTGTGGTGCGCTTCAAGGATATCGTGGAAGGCGTGACGGTCACCCGTCAGGTCGACGAAATCACCGGCCTGTCGAGCATCGTGGTGACCGATCCCAAGCAGCGTGGTTCCTCGGCGAAGGATCTGCGGCCGATGATCCAGCTGGTGGACGCCAACGGCCGGGAAATCAAAATTCCCGGCACCGAGCTCACCGCCCAGTACTTCCTGCCGCCGAACGCGCTGGTCGCAGTTGAGGACGGCATGCAGGCCAAGGTGGGTGAGGTCGTGGCGCGTATTCCGCAGGAATCCTCCAAGACGCGCGACATCACCGGCGGTCTGCCGCGCGTGGCCGATTTGTTTGAAGCCCGCAAGCCGAAGGAGCCGGCAATTCTCGCGGAAGCCAGCGGCACCGTGTCATTTGGTAAAGACACCAAGGGCAAGCAACGTCTGATCATTCGTGCGGAAAACAACGAAGAAATCGAGACGCTAATTCCGAAGTGGCGGCATGTCACCGTGTTCGAAGGTGAGCACGTGGAGAAGGGGGATGTGATCTGCGACGGCTCCCCGGACTCGCATGACATTCTCCGCCTGAAGGGTGTGCCCGAACTGACCCGTTACATCGTTAACGAGGTGCAGGAGGTCTATCGCCTTCAGGGCGTGAAGATCAACGACAAGCACATCGAAGTCATCGTTCGCCAGATGCTGCGCAAGGTTGAGATCACCCTGCCCGGGGAAACCCGCTTTCTCGCCGGCGAGCAGACCGAGAAAGAGCGGCTTTCTGAAGAAAACGAGCGGATGGCAAAAGAGGGCAAGCAGCCTGCCTCTTGCCAGCAGATGCTGTTGGGTATCACGAAAGCCTCTCTGGCTACCGAGTCGTTCATCTCCGCAGCGTCGTTCCAGGAGACCACCCGTGTCCTCACCGAGGCCTCGGTATCTGGCAAGCGGGACGAGCTGCGCGGCCTGAAGGAAAACGTCATCGTGGGTCGGCTCATTCCCGCGGGTACAGGCTTTGCCTACCACCACGACCGGCGCCGGCAACGGCGCCCCGGGGCAGAGGCACCGAACTTTGCGTTTACTTCACCGCTGCCGACGGCAAATCAGGTACCTGATACGGCCGTTGCCGACGATTCTGCGGCGGAGGCATAGCGAGGTCGTTGACACTCAGGAAGGCGGGTCAATATAATCCCGCTCCTACGACAGGCCGCGGTCATCGGGCCTGTCGTTTTTTTCGCACCGGAAAATCCCGAGTCCTACTTGCCGATGCCGCCCTCCCGGGCGGCGACCATCGGCCGTCGGGTTCAGTTACGGTGTAAAGCGCCCACCCTTCCGGATGGCGCGAATCGAATGGTGTGAACGCAGCAGAGGCGAAATGCCTCGGTGGCGTAGTCGTCGGTAAATTGCACAGGCCCGAACCAGGGCCGGAGATGGAACAGGCACATGGCCACAATCAACCAGTTAGTGCGCAAGCCCAGACGTACCCAGCGGACCAAGAGCGCCGTCCCGGCACTCGAGGCCTGCCCCCAGAAGCGTGGCGTTTGCACCCGTGTTTACACCACGACCCCGAAAAAGCCGAACTCCGCGCTGCGAAAAGTAGCCCGCGTGCGCCTGACCAACGGTCAGGAAGTGACGACATACATCGGTGGTGAAGGCCATAACCTGCAAGAGCACTCGGTTATCCTGATTCGTGGCGGCCGCGTTAAAGACTTGCCCGGTGTGCGTTACCACACCGTGCGCGGCACCTTGGATACCTCAGGCGTGAACGACCGACGTCAGGCTCGTTCCAAGTACGGCGCCAAGCGCCCGAAGGCGGGTAAGTCCGCGCCGGCCGGCAAGCCCGGTAAGAAGTAAGCGCCGAAATTAACGAAATCTCAGAGACCCTGAAGCCATGTCCAGAAGACGCGTCGCCGCCAAACGAGAAATCCTGCCCGATCCCAAGTATTCGGATCAGGTGCTGGCCAAATTTATCAACATGGTCATGTCCGACGGCAAGAAATCCACTGCCGAGAAAATTGTCTACGGTGCGCTGGACGAAATGTCCAAAAAGGGACGTGGCGAACCGGTGGAAGTCTTCAAGCAGGCCCTGAGCAATGTCGAACCGCGCGTTGAGGTTAAGTCCCGCCGCGTCGGTGGTGCGACCTACCAGGTGCCCGTCGAAGTTCGCCCGAACCGCCGCAGTGCGCTTGCCATGCGCTGGTTGGTCGACGCCTCCCGCAAGCGCGGTGAAAAGTCCATGGGACGGCGCTTGGCTGGTGAGCTGCTTGACGCCTTCGAGAACCGCGGCTCTGCGGTTAAAAAGCGCGAAGACACGCACAAGATGGCCGAAGCGAACCGCGCCTTCTCGCACTACCGCTGGTAACCGGGACTAGTCGTCAGGAATAGCACCCGTGTCGCGCACCAC
>Ga0255234_1000086_pt1 | contig 11070 bp, 10 predicted proteins | sample ColtaT_9_FD_189962 | JGI IMG/M metagenome (GOLD analysis project Ga0255234, IMG submission 189962) | Metatranscriptome of freshwater microbial communities from Columbia River, Oregon, United States - Colum_Colum_RepC_8h (Metagenome... | ecosystem: Environmental > Aquatic > Freshwater > River...
AGGCTTAACCCGAAACAAAGGAAAAATCATGGCTACTGTTTCAATGAAGGAAATGCTGAAGGCGGGTGTCCATTTCGGCCACCAGGCCCGTTACTGGAACCCGAAAATGAAGAAATTCATCTTCGGTGCGCGCAACAAGATTCACATCATCAACCTGGAGCACACTGTTCCGGCTTTGAATTCAGCGCTTGAGCAAGTGCAGGCACTGGCGGCTCGCAAGAAGAAAGTACTGTTCGTTGGTACCAAGCGCGCGGCTGGCAAGATCATCAAGGAGCAGGCTGAGCGTGCCGGCATGCCCTATGTCGATCACCGCTGGCTTGGCGGCATGCTGACCAACTACAAGACCATCCGTGGGTCCATCAAGAAACTCCACGATCTCGAGACTCAGGCTCAGGATGGCACATTCGACCGCATGACCAAGAAGGAAGCGCTGATCCGTCGCCGTGCGATGGAAAAGCTTGAGCGCAGCATTGGCGGCATCAAGGAAATGGGCGGTCTGCCTGACGCTCTGTTCGTAATCGACGTTGATCACGAGCGCATTGCCATCACCGAAGCCAACAATCTTGGCATTCCCGTTATCGGCATCGTCGACACCAACAGCAATCCAGATGGCATTGATTACCCCATCCCCGGCAACGACGACGCCATTCGCGCCATCGAGCTGTATGCTCGTGCTGTTGCGGACGCGTGCATCGAAGGCCGTGGCGATCTGAACGTTGTCACAAGTGACAGCGAGTTTGTTGAGGTCAGCGACAGCGTGGCTGCCAGCGAGCAGACTGGAAGTGCAGCAGCTGGCGCATAAGTCCGCCTGACAAGCAGAGGAGCGTCAGCGATGACACCTCACTCCCCAAGCGAGGCCGCTGGCCGAAGATAGAGCGGCCATCGCTGGAACAGGGAGAAAGAAGAGGGGCTTCGCCCCTTTTTTTTTAGCCAGTTTTGACACATTGAATTCACCTTGGAAATCGACAGAGGCAAACAAATGGCAGAAATTACAGCAGGCATGGTCAAGGAGCTGCGTGAGCGCACCGGGCTGGGAATGATGGATTGCAAGAAGGCATTGGTGGAAGCCAATGGAGACATGGAAAAGGCGATCGACGATCTGCGCAAGGCGAGTGGCCTGAAGGCTGCCAAGAAAGCCGGCCGGATTGCTGCGGAAGGCGTGGTGCTGACCAAAGTGTCGGACGACGGTAACTTCGGCATCATCGTTGAAGTAAACAGCGAGACGGATTTCGTCGCTCGCGACGAGAATTTCCTGAGCTTTGCGAACAAAGTCATCAACGAAGCCTTTACACGTCGAGTGTCAGATGTAGCCGCGCTGATGGCGGGCGATCTTGAAAAGGTGCGTGAAGCTCTGGTGCAGAAGATCGGCGAAAACATCAATGTACGTCGCATCCAGATCGTAGAGTTCAAGAACCCCAATGTCGGGATCGTGGACACCTACATCCACAGCAACAATCGTATTGCTGTCGTTGTTGCACTGAAAGGGGGAGACTCTACCCTAGCCAAGGACATCGCCATGCACGTGGCCGCTGTCAACCCGCTGGTTGTCCGCTCGGAAGACGTGCCAAAAGAGCTGCTTGCCAAGGAATCCGAGATCTACTCTGCGCAGGCACGTGAAAGCGGCAAACCTGAAGAGATCATCGAAAAAATGATTCAAGGCAGGCTGCGCAAGTATGTAGCGGAAGTGAGCCTGCTGGACCAGCCTTTCGTGAAGGATGGCGAAATAACCGTAGCTGCCTTGCTGAAGAAAGCTGGCGCCGATGTGGTGAGCTTCATTCGTTATGAAGTAGGTGAAGGCATTGAGAAGGAAGTAGTCGACTTTGCATCGGAAGTGGCTGCTGTAGCAGGCCTGTAAGAACGTCAATCGGCAGTACGGACAGGATGGCATGCTCATGGTAAAAGCTGAAAAGAAATACAAGCGCATACTCCTGAAACTGAGCGGCGAAGCCTTGATGGGAGATGCCGATTTCGGCATCGATCCCAAGGTGCTTGATCGCATGGCCGTGGAAGTGGGGCAGCTGGTAGGTCTGGGAATCCAGATCGGCATGGTGATCGGCGGGGGCAATCTGTTTCGAGGTGCTGCGTTGAACGCTGCGGGAATGGAGCGTGTTACCGGTGACCACATGGGCATGCTGGCCACTGTGATGAATGCATTGGCCATGCGGGACGCTCTGGAGCGTGCCAGCATTGCCACCCGCGTCATGTCGGCCATCCCCATGAGTGGGGTCGTTGAACACTACGATCGTCGCACCGCCATTCGCCACCTGCGTGCCGGCGATGTCGTAATTTTCGCAGCGGGCACTGGCAATCCGTTTTTCACCACGGATTCTGCCGCGTGCCTGCGTGGCATCGAAATTGACGCCGAGCTTGTGCTCAAAGCGACGAAAGTCGATGGTGTCTATTCCGCGGATCCGCATCTTGTGCCGGACGCGGTCAAGTTTGATCGCCTCACCTTCGACGAAGTGCTTGAGAAGAAGCTGGGTGTGATGGACCTTACTGCAATTGCCCTGATTCGTGAGCACGATATACCAGTGCGGGTATTCAACATGAACAAGCCCGGTGCATTGCTCAACAATGTGATGGGGGTGCCTGATGGCACTACCATAGAGAATCCCTGAACAACTCGAACCATTCTCAATTCGCCCGCAACAATGGGGACAGCACGATGATCGACGACATTATCAAAGATGCCGAACAGCGCATGGAAAAAAGCGTTGTAGCTCTGGAAACCGCCTTCAAGAAGATCCGTACGGGCAGGGCACATCCCAGCCTTCTCGACACCATCATGGTGCCTTACTACGGCGCCGACACGCCCCTGAATCAACTCGCCAACGTGACGGTGGAAGATGGGCGTTGTCTGGTAGTGGTGCCCTGGGAGCGACCGCTGATCGGTGAAGTGGAGAGAGCAATCATGAAGTCGGATCTGGGGCTCAATCCGTCCAACAATGGCGAGTCCATTCGGGTGCCGATGCCGGCGCTTACCGAGGAAACGCGCCGCGAGTATACCAAGCAAGCGAAGGGCGAGGCTGAGAATGCCCGCGTGGCCGTGCGCAATATCCGGCGAGATGCCAATGGTGACTTCAAGGATCTGCTCAAGGAAAAGGCCATCAGCGAAGACGACCAGCGTCGCGCGGAAGAGCGCATTCAGAAGCTGACCGACAAGTTTATCGCTGCTATTGATGCCAGCTTCAGCGTCAAGGAATCAGACCTGCTCTCCATGTAGGAGTGTCACTTCAACTTAGAGACATAGATTTCTGATGCATAACTCCAGCACACCAGTACCCCATGCGGGCCAGCTTCCACAGCACGTGGCCGTCATCATGGATGGCAACAATCGCTGGGCACGTGTCAACGGATTGTCAGGATCGGCAGGGCATCGGGCTGGCGCTGAAGCAGCCAAGCAAATTGTCTATTCCTGCCTCAACCGCAATATCAAATATCTAACGCTGTTTGCCTTCAGCAGTGAGAACTGGCTGCGCCCCAACAAGGAAGTCAGAGGCCTTATGGCGCTCTTTCTCGCAGTCCTCAAGCGCGAGGAAATCAAGCAGCTGCACAATAACAATGTGCGGCTTTGCTTTATTGGAAATCGCGAAAGCTTTGCGCCCGTTCTGCAGGCCCATATGCGAGAGGTGGAAGAGCTCACGCGCCATAATACTGGCACCGTGGTCACTGTCGCTGCGGATTACGGTGGACGATGGGATATTGCTCGGGCTGCCCGACTGCTGGCTGAAAAGGTTGAGCAGGGAGCACTGAAATCCAGCCAGATTGATGAGGCGGAATTCCAGAAGTTCATTTCCCTTGCTGATTGTCCGCCTCCAGACCTGTGTATTCGCACTGGCGGGGAGAGTCGAATCAGCAATTTTCTGCTCTGGCAGTTTGCGTATACGGAACTTTATTTTTCTGAATGTTACTGGCCGGATTTTGACGATGCTCAGTTTGAGCTCGCTATGGACGACTACCGCCAACGTCAGCGCCGCTTCGGCCATCTGGATAAGCCTTCGCACAGCGATGAACTGCCGGCCCAAGGGAGTTCCCGAGGTGCTTAAGACCAGAGTCATCACGGCATTGGTGATGCTGGCGGTGCTGGTCGCGGCGACTCTCTGGACAACACCTTTCCAGTTCGCTCTCTTCGTCAGCGGTGTACTGCTGGTTGGTGTGATGGAATGGACCAGGCTCATGGGCTTGCAGGGCGCATTTGCGCGCGGTGCCTACCTGCTTGGTTTCATTCTCATCATGTTTGTGCTGGCGCTGGCAATCGGACTTCGGCCCGCCGCACAGACTCTCTCCCAGCCAGTGGTTATCGGTGTTACCGGCCTGGGCCTGTTGTTCTGGCTCTATGCGTTCACTCTTGTCAGGTCCTTCCCTGCAACTCAGGGGCAGTGGGCAACCCGCTCCCGTACGGCCGTCATAGGACTGCTGACGCTGTTCCCGACCTGGTGCGCCCTTGTTCAGCTCAAGTATCTCAATCAAGCTGGCTATATGGTCTTCGCTGTCATCGCGCTGGTAAGCATTGCGGATATCGGCGCATTCTTCGTAGGCAGAGCGTGGGGGCACAGCAAGCTCGCGCCGCATGTAAGCCCCGGCAAGTCCTGGGCAGGATTCTGGGGCGGCATGACGGCATCGGTGGTTCTGGCCATTCTGTTTCTCTATCCGATCCATAAGTATGTACACCCTGTCAGTGTCGTGAGTTCGGCCTTGTTGATTGCCACAGCTACTGGCGTTGCGGTATTCAGCGTTCTGGGAGATCTGTTCGAGAGCATGCTCAAGCGCAGTCAGGGCATGAAAGACAGTGGCACAGTGCTGCCGGGGCATGGCGGCATTCTCGATAGAATCGACAGTCTTACCGCAGCAGCGCCTGTCTTTGTGTTCTTCCTGCTGGTGCTTTTTGGAGACTGGGCATGGCAATGACAGATACGCCGGTATCACTGCTACCCCTGTCGCGCCGCAGTCTCAATATCGCGTTGCTCGGCGCCACCGGCTCCATCGGCAAAAGCACACTGGAAGTCATCGCGCTGCATTCAGAGTATCGGGTCTTCGCACTGACAGCCAACCAGAACGTTGAGCTCATGCTCGCGCAGTGTCTGCGTTTTTCGCCGCGGTTCGCAGTCATGGTGGATGAGGACGCCGCTGAGCGGCTGGCGCAAATGCTGCGCTCGCGCGACAGCGCAACCGAGGTGCTGGCAGGCCCGGACGCACTGGTGACTGTCGCTTCGCACCCTGATGTCGATACCGTAATGGCTGCCATTGTTGGGGCGGCCGGGCTGCCCTCTGCGCTGGCCGCCGTTGAACATTCCAAGAAAGTGCTCCTTGCCAACAAAGAGGCACTGGTCATGGCTGGCGATTTGTTCATGGGGGCACTCGCAGCCAGCAATGCGGTGCTTCTGCCAATCGACAGCGAACACAATGCGGTGTTTCAGTGTCTTCCGCCCGATGCGCGCGGCAATGGCGGCGATCTGCGCCAGCAAGGAGTGCGACGCATAGTGTTGACTGCTTCCGGTGGTCCTTTTCGGGAATGGCCTGCCGAGGCCCTCCATGCAGTGACTCCCGAGCAAGCCTGCAAGCATCCGAACTGGAGTATGGGTCGCAAGATTTCAGTTGATTCTGCCAGCATGATGAACAAGGGACTTGAGGTCATCGAGGCCTGCTTTCTCTTTGGCGTTGGACCGCAGTTCGTCGATGTCTTGATTCACCCGCAGAGCATTGTTCACTCCATGGTGGAGTATGCCGATGGGTCGGTGCTTGCGCAGATGGGCAGTCCCGACATGCGCATCCCGATTGCGCACAGTCTTGCCTGGCCCGAACGCATCCTGTCTGGTGCTCCGTATCTGGACCTGACAAGGCAGGGCAATCTGCAGTTCTTCGAGCCTGATCTCGCGCGTTTTCCCTGTCTGCGACTGGGTATGGAAGCCGCTCGCGCAGGAGGAACTGCTCCTACAATTCTCAATGCAGCCAACGAAGTGGCCGTAGAGTCTTTTTTGAACGGCCAAAGCCGGTTCACGGACATTCCTGCTATCATTGACGGCACTCTGGAACAAATGACTTGTCGCAAAGCAGACTCAGTCGATATGATTCGGCAGGTCGACGAGCAAGCCAGAGCCCTCGCGCGACGCTTGATCGGAACACAATGACGGCAGGCAGATTCAGGGCTTCGCGTGCCCCCGCGAAATCAAGCCCACCACGGGCGGAGTGCGCCAAATCTGCATTCAGAGGTCAAACGCGTTATTTACCATGGCTCAAGAACTCCTGATCAACATCGCGGCATTGATCGTCACCCTGGGTGTCCTGGTGACGGTGCATGAATTTGGCCATTTCTGGGTTGCGCGCCGATGCGGTGTAAAAGTATTGCGCTTTTCAATCGGATTCGGCAAAGCCATCAAGACCTGGGTGGGAAAGGATGGCACTGAATATGTGATTGCACCGATTCCCCTCGGTGGGTATGTCAAGATGCTCGGCCAGGAAGACACTTCAGTGGCAGACAACGGTGCCATTTCCGAGTCCGAGCGCAAGCAATCATTCTCCTGCAAGCCTGTATGGCAACGCATGGCAATCGTGGCTGCAGGACCGGCAGCCAACTTCCTCCTGGCCATCGCCGTGTTCTGGATCATCAACGTCAGCTACGGTTTGACAGGCTCGGCGCCGGTACTTGCGAATGTTGCAGAAAACTCTCCCGCCCATCGCGCAGGCTTGCGCGCCGGTGATGAAATCGTGGCGGTCGACGGTGAGTCCACCAGTATCTGGCAGCACGTCACGATGCAGCTGCTTGCACGGCTGGGGGAGACTGGCGAGCTGAGCATCGACGCCATTCCGGCGGGTGAGTCTGCTCCCCGTACCTTCATCCTGCCGCTGCTCAACTGGCAGTCAGACACTGCAGAGCCCAATCCGCTTGGCTCACTCGGCCTGGTACAGTATGAAATTCCACCCATCATTGAAGGTCTGGTCGCCGGAGGTGCTGCGGAACGCGACGGTCTGCTGGCAGGTGACCGTTTGCTGGAAGCCAACGGTCGTGCCATCACCGGCTGGGTACAGTGGGTGCAATTAGTACGAGCAAGTCCGGAACTGCCATTGTCCGTTGTTGTCCAACGTGGCGAAAATCAGGTTGCGCTGACCCTGGAGCCGGACAGCACCGTTGCCGATGATGGCAGCACGATGGGCAGCATCGGTGCTTATGTCCGTGAATTCGATCTGTTTGCGAGCCTGTCGCCGGAAATGATCCGTGAAGTGAACTACAACGCCTTCAGTGCGTTGATACCTGCATTGCAGGAAACCTGGGACAAGTCGGTCTTTGTGCTTGATTCCATGAAGAAGATGGTCGTGGGTCTGATTTCCGTCAAGAACATCAATGGCCCGATTACCATCGCCCAGGTCGCGGGGGAGACAGCAAGTTACGGATTGGAAGTTTATCTCGGATTTCTTGCTGTGCTGAGTATCAGCCTCGGGGTGCTGAACCTTCTGCCAATTCCTGTGCTCGATGGGGGGCATCTGCTTTACTACGCAGTGGAAGCAGTAATCCGGAGACCTGTGCCGGAACGCATTCAGGCCATGGGCCTGCAACTGGGCCTGCTTATCATCTCGGGCGTCATGGTGTTGGCTGTTTATAACGATGTCAGTCGTCTCTTGTGACACCAGGGATTCTGCGCATTACTCTCTTTCCTATTTGAAAAAAATTACATGACCAGAAAGCTTTTAAGTACTTTGATTCTGTCCGGAATTGCCTCTACAGCTGCCTATGGGCAGAACTTTGTGATTGAAGACATCCAGATTGATGGTCTGCAGAGAATTTCTTCAGGCGTCGTTTTCGGGCTGTTGCCAGTGGGCATTGGCGACGAAGTCAGCGATCAGGTGCCCGCTGAGATCATCCGTGCCATTACAGCCTCTGAATATTTCGAAGAGGTAGAGGTGGCGCGTGAGGGCAATGTCCTGTTCATTTCGGTGCTCGAGCGGCCATCTGTCAGCGAGATCAACATTACTGGCAACCGTGTTTTGAAGACTGAAGACATCCTTGAGAACATGGCCACGGCAGATATTTCCGAGGGCGGCATTTTTACCCGCGCAACGCTCGAAGCCATTCGTCAGGGAATACAGGAAGTGTATTCCGGCCGGGGCCGTTATGGCACAACCGTCGATATCGAAATTGAAGAGCAGCCTCGCAATCGCGTTGCGATCAACATGACGGTGAATGAGGGGGAAGAGAGTCGCATTCAATACATCAACATCGTCGGCAACAATGCTTTCGAAGACAAAGAATTGCTGGCCTTGTTCGATCTGGGCCTGAAGCCCTGGTACAACCCCTTCAGCGGTCGCAACAAGTATTCCCGAGAGCAGTTTACCGGCGATCTGGAACGCTTGACTTCGCATTACATGGACAACGGCTACGTGCGATTCAATGTTGACTCCACGCCTGTTTCGATCACTCCTGACAATGAGCAGATCTATATTACGATCAACGTCACTGAGGGTGAGAAATACGTCGTCAATGAGGTAAATCTCGCTGGCGACCTGGTCAATGCCGAGGCCATATTGCGTGCTTATACCGTTGTGGCGCCAGGGCAGACGTTTTCCCAGGCACTGGTAACGGCAACCGAAGAGTACATGACTCAAGTGCTTGGCAACTTTGGTTATGCGTTTGCTGAGGTCAATGGCGAGCCGCAGATCAATGAAGAGGATCAGACAGTCGATGTGACGTTCTTCGTCGAGCCGGGCAACCGTACCTATGTCAATCGCGTGAATTTCGTCGGCAACACCGCGACAGCCGATGAAGTCCTGCGTCGCGAAATGCGCCAGCTGGAAAGTGCTCCCGCGTCGAGTCAGCTCATCGAATTGTCGAAAGTGCGACTGGAGCGCCTGGGCTATTTCTCGACCGTTGAAGTCGAGACCATAGAATTGCCTGGCACTGACGATCAGATCGACGTGGAGTACACCGTCGAAGAGCAGAATTTCAGCAATATATCCTTCAGTGTTGGTTCAGGCGGGGGCGGCGATTTCTTCATCAGCTCGTCCCTCGAGGCTCAGAACTTTCTCGGCACGGGGCGCACCGTCGGAATTGGCGTGAACAGAAGTACATTTCAGAAGAGCCTGAACTTCACTTATCTGGATCCGTATTTCACGGCAGATGGCGTCAGTCGTGGGTTCAATCTCTTTTTGCAGGAACAGGATTCGCCCTTCAATATCGCCAGTTTCTCGACAAAGTCCTATGGCGGTTCTTTCAATTTTGCATATCCCATCAGTGAGGTACAGCAGATTGGCTTCAATGTGGGGTACACCCACACAGAGCTGAGTTCCGGCGGATTCACTGTGCAGGAAATCGAGTCCAGCCCCCAGCTGTTCGACGGAGTGGATCTGTTCATTCGCAACCCGGCCAATCCCAATCCCTTCGATGGTCCAGTGATAGATGGCGTGACAGGACTCGTCAGTACGTTGCCGAAGCAATACCTGAATCTGAGCAACGAACCGGGCTTCATCGACAAGCAGGGAACCGTATTCGACAATTTCACGTTTTCAACGAACTGGCTTCGCAGCACCCTCAACAGAGGCCAGCTGCCTACGGATGGCACTTTCCAGCAATTGTCACTGGAGCTGACGACGCCCGGCAGTGATCTTGAATATTACAAGCTTAATTATGCGGCGCAGTTCTATCAGCCGCTGTTCGGGGATTTCGTACTGGCATTGCGCGCCAATATTGGCTACGGAGACGGGTTTGGCAAAACGGACGGCCTGCCATTCTTCAACAATTTCTTTGCGGGCGGGCTGGCACAGAACGGCGTTGTGCGAGGATTCGACGAGAACAGTCTTGGTCCTCGCAGTACGGACCCGCAGCGCTATCTCACTGGCAATGCCACGCTCAAGCGCGATGAAAACGGCAACATCATTCGCGATGCACTGGGTTTTGCAGAAGTCGATCCCGAAGTATTTGGCTATGAGACCACCCCGGTACTGGATGCCAGTGGCAACCAGCTGCTTGATGCCAATGGCAAGCCCGTGGTGCAGCTGGCGGTTGAAAGTGTCGCCCTCAATCAGGAATTGGACGCGTTTGGGGGTAATATATTGACAACTGGTAGTGTAGAATTGCTCTTCCCGATCCCGTTCGTCACCGACCGCAGCAGGGTACGATCCTCTTTGTTCATTGACGCCGGAAACGTTTTTTCGTCAAATTGCACAGCAAGACAGAGTCTGCAAAACAATTGCAGCAACTTTGATGTGGGTGAAGTCCGCTATTCGATGGGCCTCAGTGTGACTTATCTGTCGCCTTTTGGTCCGCTGACTTTTTATGTAGCCAAGCCCTTCACCAAGGATGAATTTGACGACGAGAAGAACTTTGACTTTACCATTGGTGCCGGTTTCTGACGGGCATGCAACACAACAAGAACATGGCAGTGCCCAGTTGCTGTCGATCAAGACATTCGGAGATATAGAACGTGAAAACCTTTATTAAAGCAGTGGCAGTAGCAGTAGCATTTCTGGCGGCGGGCTCCGCGTTCGCTCAACAACCGGTTGTAGGCGTTGTAAATCTGGAGCAGGCGCTTTTCAATTCAACTGCCGCGCAGGAACTGCAGGCAGTCATCCAGGAAGAATTTCGCGACGACCAGACCCGTGCCGAGCAGCTGAATACGGAATTGACCGAACTTGTTGAGCGCGCTCAGCGCGATGAGTCCATCATGAGTGAAGCCGAGAAGCGTCGTGTAAGTTCAGATGCTCAGGAAAAGCAGGTGCAGTTGCAGATGATATCGGAACGAGTGCAGGCGGCCTTGCAGGAACGCAATCAGGCTTTCATCGAAAGCATGCGTGAAAATCTTGGCAATGCCATTCAGGCGGTTGTTCAGGAAGGGGGCTACAACATCGTGCTCAACGCAGACAGCGTCGCGTTTTTCGACAATACCTATGACATCACGGCAAAAGTTACGGCGAAACTGAACGAGCTTTCTCAGTAACCTCGGCGCTGACAGGGTCTCACCAGGTGAGCAATCAAACTGTCTTTACACTTGGTGAGTTGGCGGGCCTGCTGGAAGTTCCGTTGCATGGAAACCCGTCGATTCAGATCACTGGCCTCGCCACGCTGAAAAGCGCCACGGCAGG
>Ga0255234_1000089_pt1 | contig 10954 bp, 3 predicted proteins | sample ColtaT_9_FD_189962 | JGI IMG/M metagenome (GOLD analysis project Ga0255234, IMG submission 189962) | Metatranscriptome of freshwater microbial communities from Columbia River, Oregon, United States - Colum_Colum_RepC_8h (Metagenome... | ecosystem: Environmental > Aquatic > Freshwater > River...
GTTCCATGGTTGTTTTTCTACAAAAATATAATTTGCATGATAATACCATCGCTTTATTTTGTTAATTCCTACCTTCGAATATGAAACGCATCGTACTCTCGTTTGGATTGTGGTGTGCCATTGCTACCATAGGCAACGCTCAAGATTCGCTGATTCGGAGAAAAGTACTCACCCATTTAGGCTTATTTTCTGCCTCAGGAAGTTCTCTTGTGGCTTTACAAAATGTATGGTATAAACCCCATCAAACTCAATCGTTCCATTTTTATAACGATGGATCGAATTGGATGCAAATGGATAAAATGGGACATGCTTTAACTGCCTATGTACTTACCGAGCGAATCAATAGCCTTCATCGTTGGTCTTCTGGCTCTTATAATCCATGGGTCGGCGCAGGTTATGGGCTTACGTATTTAGGTATCCTTGAACTTATGGATGGTTATAGCGGGGGTTGGGGGTTTTCTTGGTATGATGGGCTTGCTAATGGCCTAGGTGTTTTTTTTTTCCTTAGGTCAAAATTGGCTCTGGAACGAACAAAAATTCCTGCCTAAGTTCTCCTTTAGTCGATCACCTTATGCGATGTACCGTCCTGAAGTTTTAGGAAAAAATTTAGCCCAACAAGTATTAAAAGACTATAATGGACAAACCTATTGGTTATCCATTCCGCTACGTAATTTTCTGCCATTTCCTGAAAAGTTGAGATTTCTATGCTTAAGTTTGGGTTTGGGTTGCGAAGAAAAGCTTGTGGGAGATAGCGATTCATGGCAACAGTTTAACGCATACCGCGAGTTTGTTTTTTCGCTGGATATAGATTTGCGGCAGGTAGCTCCAAATAGGCCTGTATTAAACAGAATTCTGTCAAGTATAAATTATGTCAAAATCCCATTTCCAAGCCTTGTTTTTTCAAAGGAAAACAAACCTTTTCGTTGGATATACTATTAAAAAAAAAAGGCTCCCTAAGGAGCCTTTAACGCATTTTCTTTACCTTATTGTTTTACAACTTTTTCGATATGAGTAAGGTTATTCAACGTAACTCGGAATGTGTAAACTCCTGTGCTCAATGCGCTGAGGTCGAATTGTTGACCGTTTTTCGCATTTGATACGCTTAGAATAAGTTTACCTTGAGCATCGTACACATTTGCTACCGCTCCTTCCGCTGCCGGCAATTCCAATGTGATGAAATCGCTGGTAGGGTTAGGATACAATCCAATGATTGCAGATTCTGGGAAGAATATACCTACCTGATCAACGATCAAGCATTCAGAGGTATCTGAACATCCATTGGCATTTGTAACGACCACAGCATAACTTCCATTGGCTGTTGCAACCAATGAATCGTTGGTCGCATCAGCAATGATTTGACCCGTTGCACAGTTGATCCACTGGTATGACATACCGGCTGGAGTAGCAACTAGAGTAATAGGATCAGCGGCTACAGCAACGGCATTAGGTAATGCGTTCACCGTTACGGTAACGTTATCGGTGTTGTCACATCCGTTAGCACCTGTTCCTGTTACAGTGTATGTAGTGGTACTTCCAGGAGCAAATGGAACACCATCAATAATGTTGTTGTTCCAAGCATAGCTTACGGCTCCCGTTGCACTCAAGGTTACGAAATCACCAGCACAAATGGTTTGGTCGTTTCCAGCATTAACCTGCGGCAAGGCCATTCCGGTAATGACAACCGTATCTGTGTTAGTACATCCATTGGCACCTGTAGCCGTAGCAATATAGGTTGTTACTCCTGCATTTACATTGAAGGCAACGCCGTCAAGGATGCCGTTGTTCCAAACTACGGTACCATTTGAAGTCGCTGTTAAGCTTGCGCTTGAACCTGTACATACCATCGCGTCGTTTCCAGCATTGATTGTAGGTAGTCCAAGGATACTTATGGTTGCTGTATCGTTGGATGCACCACATTGATTAAAGGCAACATATACGAACGTTACCGTTGATGGGTCATTTAAGTCAGCGTTGTAAACAACGTTTGCATTAGAAACGTTAGGCGAGAATGTCCCTCCACCGTTCGTACTTGACCAGAATCCACCAAAGGCACCCGTTGTAGTCGCATTTAGCGCAACGGTTCCATTCGCACATGCATTGGCACCACTTGTTAATGATATACTTGGTGTAGTGTTAACCGTAACCTGTATGGAATCTTGGTTAGTACATCCGTTTGCACCAGTACCAATAACGGTATAGGTTTGGGTAGTATTCGGGAAGAATGTTACCCCTTGGAGTACGTTATTATTCCACTGATAGCTGTTAGCACCCGTCGCAGTTACGGTAGCTCCCATACCAACACAGATTGCGTAATCTTGACCTGCGTTTACGTTTGGCAATGGAAGTACGGTTACGGTTACGGTATCCACGTTGATACATCCGTTAAGATCAGTTCCCGTAACAACGTAGTTATTGGTTGTGGTAGGGGTAAATGGCGTATTGTTGATAACACCGTTGGTCCAAACATAGGTGCTTGCACCTGCTCCAGATAATACTACCGGTGTGTTCAAACATACGGTTTGGTTGTTACCTGCACTTACGTTTGGTAATGGGTTAACAACGATAGTAACCGTATCCAAATTCACACAACCGTTACCATCAACACCATTCACAATATACGTGTTGGTAGCATTCGGTGTAAAACTAACTCCATTGGAGATGCCGTTGTTCCATGTGTAGGTTGTTGCCCCTGTTGCCGTTAAAGAGGTAGATTGACCAATACAAATCGCTTGGTTATTTCCTCCATTTACGTTCGGCAAGGCATGAACCGTTACCGTAACTAAAGTACGAGTAAGCGAAGAACATCCATTAGCTTCCCCTTGAGCATAGAAATTATAGACGCCAGGGGTTAGGGTATTCGGTAGAACACCAGTCCCTACGGATTCTAAACTAAATCCAGTTCCTTGTTGGGTACCTGCTGTTGGAGCATTCCACCAAGAAACGTTAGAAACAGATGCAGGCATTGTATAGGTGACTATCAATTCTACAGAGCCAAAGAAACCAGTTCCTGGAGGATAAGTATTCTGTAGGGTAACAGTAACGTTTCCACCATTATTACCAATCAAGGTTGGGTTTTGTGTATACGGCCCTGCATTGGTCACTTGTCCAATTACGTTAGCAAGAACAGTATTATTAAGGGTTGATGCACCAGACAACGATATGTTGTAATCAGCTGGCCATCCACCGGTAGCGGTTGTTACATTGTTAACACTAAGCAGGGTTCCCGTCACGTTTGCTCCTGCTGGTAAGGTAACGTTTTGTGTAAACGTTTGAGAACCACCTTGACCTTGAGGGAAGAATACATTGGTTGCCAAGAAGAAGGTGTCTACAACTACTTGGGTTTGACCCTGAATGGTTGCTGTTGCAGAAATGATTTCAGAAAGATCGTTCACACAAGCATTTCCATTAGCTGCGGATACAGGAGCATTGATAGACCAAGCAGGTTGGCCTACGGTAATGTTGTATACCGAAGAAAGTAAGTTATTCGCATCTCTAATCACAACCGTATGATTACCTGCAGGAAGGTTTGTAGGAATGGCTCCGAATGGTCCGTTGTTTACGGAGTAATCAAATGGTCCAGTTCCGCAAGTAAAGTTCGTTGCAGTAAATGAACCGTTAGCCACCCCATTACAGGTTGCATTAACGGCCGTTATTGTAGCAGAGACATCCGCAATATTAACGGTAACAGGAACCGTGGTTGCACTGTTACAAGCGCCAAGGGAAGTTCCCGCATAGAACATGTAGGTTCCATTGTTTGATACAGGCATAACCGATGTACCTACCGTTTCAAATGGAGAACCAGTTCCTACGTACGCACCGTTTGAGCTTGCGTTGTACCAATTAATAACATAGTTCGGTTGAACCGGAAGGGGTACAATGTGCGGTGTTGTCAAGTTTGGTGGCCCTTGGAAGCTAGCAGGTGTTCCAGAGAATATTACCGCACCAGCAGCATTGGTTATACTATAGGTACACTCATTAATCCATGAACCGATGGCATTAAATTGCGTGGTAACAGCATCACCACCGCTCACCGTAAAGGTTGCAGTACCGTTAAATCCAAATGGTAGGGTAACGCCGTTCAATACTGGTACACCGTTTACATAAACATTAATGGTGTTGTTGTTCCATCCATCCCCAAAGGAATCAAAGAAATTTAACGTGTATGTTTGCGTACCGAGGTTTACCGGAGCATTTGCAGCAATAAATAAACTATTAGTACCTGTACATCCATTGTATACCGCTTGAGGAACAGTTGGCGCTGGAGGAATTACGTTATCAACACCTACCGTGATATTGTAAACTGCCGAAAGCAATAGGTTTGCATCTCGTATTACTACCGTATGAGGTCCCGCAGCCAAGTTGGTAGGAATCGCACCGAAAGGTCCGTTGTTCACCGAGTAAGAGAATGGAGCTGTACCACATTGGAAATTGGTAGCAGTAAAGGTTCCGTTCGTTTGTCCAATACATGTGTTGGAGGCTGTTACGGTTGCAACTACATCGGCAACGTTTACGGTTACAGGTACTGTAGTACTGTTACAAGCACCCAAGGATAATCCAGCATAGAAGGTATACGTACCTCCAGTGGTTGTCGGCATTACCGTAGTACCAACCGATTCAAAAGGAGAACCAGTACCGACGTTAGCACCGTTTACGCCTGCATTATACCAGTTTACAACATAATTAGGTTGAGCAACTCCAGGCACTTGGTATGGTGTTGTTAAGTTCGGTGGACCAACAGCACTTGCAGGTGTTCCAGAGAAAATGACGTTACCATTGTTGTCTACAATGTTATAAGTACATTCTCCAACCCAAGAACCAATCGCATTAAATTGAGTGGTAATCAAACTTCCTCCCGTTACGTTAAAGGTTAATGAACCAGTGGAACCGTTCGCCAAGGTAACACCATTTAATACCGGGTTACCGTTTACGTTAACGTTGATTGTATTACCGTTCCATCCATCTCCAAAGGAATCAAAGAAGTTTAAAGTATAGGTAAAGTTGTTGTTTACCACAGGACCTCCTGCTTGCAAAAGTACGCTGTTTGTACCTGAACATACATTAAATATGCTTTGTGGTACTGTAGGCGCTGGAGGAACGATAAGATCTACATCAATGGATATAGTATCTTGGTTACTACAGTTTGGCAAACTGGTTTGGCTCGCTATTAATGTGTATACTGTTGAAACGGCTGGGTTGAAGGTCCACCCTGTAATCTCGTTTCCAGAGACACCGGCAGCCGGTGACCAAGTAAAGGTGTTATACGTTCCAGCCCCTGTAGTTAAACCAATGGCCGATGTACTCGAACCAACACAAATAGAATCTAGCGTCGAGGCAAGGGTTAATGCAGGACCAGGAGTAACGGTAATGGTTACGGGGGTGCTGGTGGTTTCACAACCAGTTAACGTATCTTCTACGGCAACATAAAGTGTAGTTGTATTTCCGATATTTAAACCGTAGGTGTTAGCTGGAGAACTTTGCAATGCGTTTGCATTCACTGCAGAAGCATACCAATTATAGTTTGGTCCAACAAAACCATTTACATCGTTGGCAGTTGCCGTAGGAACCTGAATACCACAATGTGCACTGTTGGTTACCGTTGGAGGTAAAATAGCAGGGTATACCGTTATGTTGTTCGTGGTATCGGTATTGATACAGCCGGTCACAGGATCGGTAGCGGTTACAATGTAATTTACCTGTACGTTCCCTGGACCAGGGTTAGTTGCTGTTGTGGTTGCATTGGCTCCTGTAACTACAGGGTTAGCATTCCAAGAATAAGTGAATGGATTTACCGGTGGAATTTGAATATTTACCTGGTAATCTTCTGTTTCTCCTGATCCCATAGAAATACACGCACTGGTTGCCCCATTTGTATTGAATGCACCACGTGAACGAATTCTCATACCGGTTAATCCAGGTTGAGCATTGGCAGGAATGGTAACGTTAATGGTGGTAGTGGTATTCGACATGTTGGTCGATACTTGTTGCCATTCAGAGGCAGCATATACGCCATCGCGGTTATAGTCAATCCAAACCGAAACAATAGCACCTGCGTAAATTCCAGCTGGACCTACCGTCACGGAAAGTGGATAGGTTTGCCCAGCATTTACCGTGGTTGTTAAATTGGTAGCGGTGTAGTTCGGGAATCCCGGTGGCTGATTAGCAGCACTGTTATAGTTTATCGTGTTGAAAAGCACGTTGTCTATCATTGAACCTGCTCCTCCAGAATTGGAAGTTGCACAATATCCCGCAGGTAGGGTTTGTGGGCCGCTAATAAAGCTTGTTGCTGCTAAATTGACGGTACCGTTGTTACAAACACCTAGAGGACCAGCTGTTGCAGATGAGATATTAGGTAAAGCATTTACGTTTAAGGCTAGGGTTGAGGTTGCAGTACAAACACCGTTTGTTCCGGTAACTGTCAACGTGTAGGCACCTGGTGTGCTTGGAGTTATCGTTTGTGCAGCTCCCGCAATAGGGCTGTTAAATCCAGAACCATTGTATGTGTTAGCATCCCAGGAATAGGTGTACGCCGGGTTCGCAATAGAGGAACCATTAATGTTAATGCTTTGTCCGATACAAATGTCCGCCGTCGCTCCTGGAGTGATAACGATTGGATCAGGGTTTACAACCGTTACTGTTAGGGGCGTAAGGGCACTGTAACATCCATTCGTACCCTGTTCCGTTACATAATACGTAGTAGTGGTATTGATTGGAGTTTGAACAGTAGTATAACCTGGTACATTGTTCGCGTATTGAATTAACAGGTTATCAATGGTAGCTAACATGGTAATAGCACCCGTTCTACCAGAGATGACATGTGACCACGTTGCCTTATTGGCGGCTAAATACGCTGCAGGCAACTGAACCCCATTGAAAATAGTGGTTGCACCAACTGCTAAAGAGAGTTTACCAGCGTTATCAATCGAAATTGACACGTGGCTTGTATCGTTCACCCAAGATATATCAGTGGAATAGGCCAAAACACCGGGTGTTGTGTTATCAAACGATCCTGCTGTATTGTTATACAACAAGTAAATACCTTGTGCATTTGGCATGGCTGCTCCGTAGGCATCAAAACTGATTTTTAGTTTAGAACCAGATCCTTTTTCTTGCGTTGGCGTTATAGCGTTCGCATTAACATCATCCCCAAAGCTGTACGAGATACCATCCGCTCCAGTTGACGTTATAAGATCAAAGTCAACCATATAGGCTGAGGCATTCACCCCGGCTGCCACCGTAAGTCCACCTACCTGGTTCGTTACGTTGTCAAAAACTTGTAGTTGTCCAGGGTAGTTCAAAAGGTTAGCAGAACCAGACAAGGTACCTCCAGCGGCAACGGTTGCGCCACCAAAATTCTCTGAGTAGAAGGTCGAGTAGGCACCCGTTGGAGGCGTCTGAAGCATTACCCCATTCGTGGCGGCATTGAACCAGAAGAATTGACCATTTCCGTTCGCTCCTGCGGTAGATACTACGCTAGCGGTAGGCGTGCCTAAACCACACTGCGTACTGTTCGTAGCTGTAGGAGCGCTAGGAGAAGTGTTTACCGTTACTGGAGTCTGATACACCTGCGAACATCCGGTAATTGGATCTTGTATGTATACTTGGTAAGGAGTAGTGGTAACGGTCATTTGATTTGTAGATGGGGTGTTAACCGTTACACCGTTTAATTGGGCAGTTGCTGGGTTTCCAACACCATTTACAGACCAGTTGATGATATAGTTAACGGGTGGGTTAAATCGCCAAGCTTGAGGGCTAGTAGATGGAATGGTCGCTGTTTGAGCCTGCCAATAGTTAGGGACGTTAGGAGATACAGAACAGTTCGGTGCGGCCGCACCAATGGTTCCGGTTGGGTTATTCACCCCAATGGTTTTACCTGCGGTAGAAAGTACATTGGTAGCTACGATTTCAACTTGTCCTGTGGTTTCCTTCAATATGATTTGGAAATTCACGGGGGTAGTAGGGCTACCAAACTGCCATACTTGGTAATTAATAACAAACTTACGGTTAGGGGCAATACCTGCAGTCCAATAATTCACGTTTGCTCCAGCATATCCATTGTGTAAATCGTGAGCACATCCGAATATCGCATTCGTTGGATCTAATGCATTTGGTAAAGCACCAATCGTAAAGTCACCTAGGGCGGTTGCGTTATAGGCTCCAAATTGAAGGACACCATTGGTACCAACATTAATAGTGGTATAGTTGGTCCCAAAATAATTAAAATTGAATCCGATTGGAATAGCGCCCCATCCTCCATCGTCTAGGCTCCCCGATGTTTGGGGAACAGTTGCCACACCGTTAGTTACAAGGTAGTTGGCATTTGGAGGAACTACTTGTGGGTTAGGGGTAATACATACAGCAGAAAAGTTACCTGGGGTTATTCCTGAAGCTAATGCAACCGTTCCACCATCGCAAAGTACGTTTGGTGTTGCCGTAGGAGTGATGGCAGGGAAACCATAAACCCCAAGTGAAATAGGATTGGCATTGTAGGTACAACCGTTGGCGGTAGCTGCCAAGAAGAAATCTGAGGTTTCTGTTAAGGTAGCGGTAGTTACGGCCGTAGTTCCAGGGGCTATTACGGCACTAGGTTGGTTGGATGACCAGTTGTACGAGATTGAAGGGTCATTTGGTGTTGCGGTTAAGGTTACACTACCACCGTTTCCACAAAGGTTAGGAACCGAAGCAGTGAAACTAATAGGTGTTACGTTTACCGTAACTGGTGTTCTCGGACCCTCACAGGTACCGTTGCTTTCTGCGACATAATAGGTTGTCGTGGCACAGTTTGCTGGAGTAGTAAATGAGGCACCCGTTCCTATGGCTGTTCCGCCAAAAGGTACAGCGTACCAGTTTAAAGTTCCTCCAGTTCCTGTAGCGGTAAAGTTAGCCGTTACCCCAAGCATTACGGTTACGGATGCTGGTGCAGCTGAAGGTGCCGCGGGAGAACCATTGATTGTAACTACTTGGACACCGGAGAAGGTCGCACCATTTTTGATAATACTAACGACTCCTGAAGTACCAACGCCTGCGAAGGCATCAATTTGAGTTGGTGAAATGATGGTAAAGTTTGCTACAGGAGTTCCATTGATCAATACACTGGTTACACCGTTAAGGTTCGTTCCTGTAATGGTAAATTGTCCAGATCCCGCACACAATGTGAGGGGAGAAACATTGCTTATGGTTGGAGCATTCGTTCCCCACGCAAAGAAGTCGTCTCCGTCAAGTGCAATGGGTCCTGGAGCCACTGTGGGCGTAGTAATTAAACCTGTTGCAGGAAGGGCGCCGGATACACCGTAGGCCGCACTTACAACATTCCAGGCTCCTGAAAGGGCTGGCGCTTGGTTTACAAAGGTTTGGTCTTGCGTAGATGTAAGACCGTCTTGAGAATTGAAACGTAACGTTACGGTGGGGTTAATTCCGGAAATTCCAGGATTGGATTGAAATGAATTAGCCTGTAAACGGAAGGATCTATTTCCGAATGCAAGCCCTGTACCTGTTGTAAGAGCATTAGACGGAGCCCCCATTTCGGTAACAGTGATTTTTGTAATATCTGAACCGCCACTCACACCCGTAGAACCATTCCCGGTAAATGCGGTAAAGGTTGCGCTGAATGGGAAATTGTAGGTAGATCCTACTGCTCCCCCACCTCGTCCAAAGATGGCCATGGAACCGTTTTGAAGGTAAGCATTACTTGCTCCGAAAGTACTGGTAGTACCTGCATATCCATTCCAGGTACAAGTTAACGTATTTCCGTTTAGGTTTAAAATATTACCTGTTCCATTTGGACTAGCTGTTAATGTTAGGGGAGCGGTTCCAATTAATGTTAGGTTGTTTGCCAAATTCAAACCAAGTCCACCGGTTGATAAGGATAGGGAATTGATTTTTCGATTAGGCGGGAAAATGGTAGCATCGTTTTGTACCGCGACTGTAGTTACAGGGGTAAAATTCGCAATGGTAACATTATACAAAGCAATTCTTGCAGTTGGAGCAGTCGCAGCCGTAGTAAAAGTTCCTCCAGCAGCAGTCCCACTAACGGTTCCAACACCAACTGTGGGAGCCGCCACGTAACCATACCCTGCGTTCGTAACGGTAAAGCTTAAAAGCTGTCCGTTCGATCCAATGTTCGCCGTGGCTGCGGGCCAACAGTTGGCAGGCCATGCGATGGTTGCGGTTCCTGCTGAAAGTGAAATGGTCGGTGGAACTGAGTACGTTGCCGTGGTGGTGTTAAGGTATACAGAAACGACTTTTCCTTGATTCACCGTTACCGTAAAATTAGCACTTGATAGTGCCGTTCCGGAAATTAGCGTACCCCCTACAACGTTTACGGTTGGAGCTACTGTATATCCTGATCCAGGATTGGTAATTAAATTCAATGCTGTCGGTCCAGAGAAACCAACCGTGGGTGCAACCGTGTAGTTGAGACCACCATTTGAAGTAAATATATTTCCAACACCAGAGGAGGCTTGTGGATCTCCACTAGCTAAACTTGCCCCTTGATCGCTGTTAATTGTTAAACCGCCACTAAAGGTTGCAATTCCTGACTTCTGTAATGCACTAGCAGTAAAACCACCAAGGTTGTACAACACGACAGGGGTCGCCGCCGCACCAGAACCCGTTGCACCCGTTGCACCGGCACTGAAAACTAACGATGGTGCAGTAGCGCTGTTCCATCCGCTTCCTGGGTTGGTAATGGTAAGGCTTCTTACTGTTTGCGTAGCGGGGTCAAAATTAACGCTCACTTTGGCCGCTGGACCAAGGTAGCGGAAATTACCAACCGTTCCAGCAACGTGGGTAGGCATGGTAGTGGTGGCTGTAGCAACTACCGCCTGATACCAATTGTCGCCATAGAAATAAGGTGTGGTTAAGCTGAGGGCACTATTGTACGGGACATTTGTACCTAAGGTGCCTAGTGTTCCTATATATATTAAGGTCGGTCCACTTGTAGTAAAGGTGGCATTTA
>Ga0255234_1000094_pt1 | contig 10440 bp, 2 predicted proteins | sample ColtaT_9_FD_189962 | JGI IMG/M metagenome (GOLD analysis project Ga0255234, IMG submission 189962) | Metatranscriptome of freshwater microbial communities from Columbia River, Oregon, United States - Colum_Colum_RepC_8h (Metagenome... | ecosystem: Environmental > Aquatic > Freshwater > River...
CAGAAACAGCCGAACAATGGTTTATATCCGACCAATTCCCCGACCCACCGATCCAATAATAGGTCAAGGCCTCGCTGGAAACGGGTACAAAAAATACCGATAGAAAAACGAAGACCCGGAAAAAAACAGACATGAAATCGAAGGTTTGGTGCAATAAATTTACGCCAATAAGGAGACAAAAAAAGGCCGCAACTTCCGTTGCGGCCTTCGCTTATTCAGAGGCTCTCTTGAGCGAACTAAAGGCTTAGTACAAATACATGTCCACGCGGCGGTTCAACTCAGGCTTATCAGGAGCCAAGGTTGCCAAATCACCGACTTGGATGGTAATCATGTTGCTAGCCACTTTAAACTTGCGCATGATGTAATCTTTTACACCTTCCGCACGATCACGGCTCAACTTCATGTTGTAGTCCTTTGAACCGGTCATATCTGCAAAACCAACCAACATGATTTTCGAACCCTCTTTGTAACCTGCCATGAAGGCATCAATGGTTGCGAAGTACTGTTGATCAATCTCGTCGCGGTCAAAACGGTAGTAAACCGATACAATGTTCCGGATACTTGCAGCACCACCATTCATCTGCGAAGCTACTTTCTCGTCCTCCAGCATCTTGCGTACCAAAGGATCCAAATCAGCGCGCTTCAACAAAGAAGGAATTGTTCCTTCCAACTTTCCAACACGCTCTTCCACTTTCTTCACTGAACCTTCAACAGCCTGCACAGAAGCCTTGGTGGCCAAAGGATCTAGCATATCCTTGCTCAAAACTTCTTGGTTGGACATCGCGACAGACTTACCGCCTGACTTATTGCCCAGCGTCCAGATCATACCTACGTTCAAGCGGGCGTACATGTCGTTGTTGTTCACACCGAATCCATCACCGTCGAAATTGTCGTTAACAACAGACGGCATAGATGCAGATAGGTTCCAAGCCATGCCCGACTTCGTAGGAATGCGGTATCCCAAAGTAGGTGTAAAGGCGAAAGCCACATCGCTCAAGCTAGCGTGCATGGCCAAATCGACCAATTTACGCTCAGCCGAGTAGGCACTAACACCCGCCAAAGCCTGAATGTACAGATTGTTAAAAGGATTCTTACCCACATTGAATGGGCGGAAGTTAATCCCCACCATTGGACTGATGCTGTTGGTGGTGAATTCTTCTACACTGTTTACACCTGCCACACGAGAATAATCGAGCGTAACTACGGTGCTCAACAAAGGATTAACCGCATACAGATGACCCACATTCAAATGGATGGGAGCATTTGCCCAATCCGTAGAAAACGGACCGTGAATGCTGTTATTATCGCCACGCTCAACACCGGCCATATTAACACCCACATTGAACATCATCTCATGGCGCAAAGCCTTGGGAGCTTCTTGGGAGAAAGCACTGGTAGCCAATGAGGCCACCAGTGCAAAATTCAGAACTTTATTCATGTTCGTTATTAATCAATTTTGATTACACGCTCAACCTGACTCAGATCACCGCTCTTGTTAGAGAGAATCACCTGGTACGTTGCAGCAGGCCATGCACTCATATCAATCGTGTGAGACAAAGATCCACGCTCCATGGTAGCCGTGTAGATTACCGCGCCGCGCATGTCAACTACCACGATGCTCATGGCTTCTGGCACTTCGAAGCTCGTCGCTACCGTTACAACAGAAGCAGTAGGATTCGGGAACACGCTTACCGACTTGATGATCTCGTCGTTCGACAAACCGTTGGCAGATACCACGAAACCATTCGACTTCGCGCTGCAACCATACAAGTTGGTCACACGTACCTCGTAGTTGCCTCCGCTTGTGAAGTTATACTGCTTGTTCACAGCACCTGCAATCGGAGCACCGTTCTTGAACCACAAGTATGCCGCACCACTCAAGCTAGACTCGATGGTGGTTGCGCCCACCTGAACAACAGAAGGCTTCGCTTGAGCAGGAACAACCGTGATGGTAAACGTACCCGTCTGCGTGCACGAATTGGCATCCGTGTAAACAAAGTTCAGTGTGTAAGTGCCTGCAGCTACCAAAGAAGGACGGAAAGTCGTTCCACCATCCGCAACTCCAGCACCGGTGAACACCAATCCCGTTTGGCCATTGGTCAAGTTAACAGGACCATTGTCAGCACACACTTGGTTCACAGTAGGCAATGTGTAAGTGCCCAATGGCAACACCGTCACGTTGAACGTGTGGGTAGTCACATTGCCTGACTGATCCGCAAACTGCCAAGTTACCGTCGTGGTACCTACAGGGAACAAGGTTCCACTTGCATAACCAGAAGTCATCGTAGCCGTGTAACCACAGTTGTCCGTTACCTGGTAGTTGTAATTGAATACCGCATTACAAGCGGCCAACGATACCGTCTGAGGAGCTGAAACAATAACCGGAGCCGTAGCGTCAACTACGTTGATCACCTTGGTCGTGGTAGAGATGTTGCCAGCGGCATCACTCGCAAAGATGGTTACAGAAACCTGACCCAAATCAGCGCATGTGAAGACGTTTGGTGTGATTACCACGTTCGGGTTGGTCGTACAGTTGTCAACTACGGTGCTCACAAGTGCAGCAGCCGTGATGGAAGCTGTTCCGTTCGCACCCAATTGTACCGTAGGAACCGAAGCAACCGTAGTCACTACTGGTGCAAGATTATCTACCACATTCACCTGAATGGTTACAGGAGTAGCGTTACCGCTTGCATCCGTGGCCGTTACCGTCACCGTGTTTGCACCGATATTGGCACAAGAGAAGGTATTCGGTGTAACCGTGATGGTCGATACTGCGCAGTTGTCGGTAGCATTGGCAACCAATGTGGCTGCGTTCACCGTTGCAGTACCAGTCGCATTCAAAGCAACGTTTACAGGACCGCTAACCAACGTCAACAAAGGAGCGGTGTTGTCTACAACCGTTACAGCGATTTGTGCCGTAGCCGTATTGCCACTGCCATCTACAGCCGTCACCGTTACGTTGTTTACGCCCAAGTTAGCGCAATCAAAGGTCGACTTGCTGAATGTTAGCGTAGGAGCACCGCAGTTGTCCGTAGCTGTAGCAAAACCAGCAGGGATAGAAGCGTTGCCAGCTGCATTCAACGGCAGATTCAAAGTAGCACTGGTCAAAGAGATCGTTGGGTTGATGGCATCGACCACCAATACGTTCTTAACCATGGTTGAAACATTACCCGAAGCATCGGTCGCCGTGATCGTCACAGGAACGTTGCCTTTACCGGCGCAATTCACTACCGTAGGAGAAATCGATACTACAATAGCACCGGAAGCGGTACAGTTATCCGTTACAGACTGCATAACGTCAGCTACCAGGATGGTCGCACTGCCCGTTGCTGACAAAGGCTTGGTAACCGTTCCAGGTACGACATTGATCGTAGGAGCGATTCCGTCTTGAACCGTTACAGCAACGTTTGCAGTAGTTACGTTACCTGAAGCATCCGTAGCACTTACAGCAACCGTATTGTTGCCCAAGTTCGTACAGTTAAATACGCTAGGTGAGTACGTAACCGTTACAGGAGAACAGTTGTCCGAAGTGCTCACTACAACGGCATTCTGAGCCAATGTAGCCGAACCAGCCGCATTCAAAGTCAACACCACGGGAGTAGAAGGAGTGGTCAAAACAGGAGCCGTGTTATCTACTACAGTAACCGCTGCCGTGAAGGAAACAGAATTACCGTTTGCATCGGCTGCAGAAACCACTACCGAATTCACACCCAAGTTTGTGCAATCGAAGTTGTTCTTGCTCAAGGTTACCGTTGGCGTACCGCAGTTATCGGTAAGCGTTTGGATAACGTTAGTCGGAGTGATCTGACCGTTACCAAATGCATTCAATACCAGGGTGAAAGGCTTCGTAACCAAGGTAGGAGCCAGTTGATCACGTACTTCAATCGCCTTCGTAACCGTCGTCGTGTTGCCCGAAGCATCCACGGCGGTAACTGTTACCATCACAGAACCTACCTGGCTGCAGTTTACGCTCACAGGAGAGTGCGTAACTGAAATCAAGTTAGCAGGGGTACAGTTGTCTTGAATGTCCTGAACAACATCTGACAAGCTAATCAAAGCAACGCCATTTGCATCCAAATTCTTCGCAGCCACATTGGATTTCAATGCAACAACGGGAGCAATCTGATCAAGTACCGTTACCGTAACCTGACGCGTGCGAACATTGCCAGCAAAGTCAACAACACTTACATTGATCACTTGAGGCGCAACCACGTCCGCACAGCTGAAGGTAGAGTCGCTCAAGATTACAGAAGCGATACCACAATTGTCGGCCATGTTGGAGATCAAAGAGTTCGCAGTAACAGAGGCGATACCGGAAGCATTCAAAGTAACCGTGCGCGTAGCATTGGCCAAAGTCAACGAAGGCTTAACCGTATCCAGAACCGTTACAGCAGCGGCCAAGGTAGTGGCATTGCCATCATCGTCGGTTGCAGTGACATTCACACTGTTCACACCGCGATCAGCGCAGCTGAACACAGACTTGGACAACGTGTAAGTCAAGTTCTGGTCGCAGTTGTCTGAAGTAGCGTTCACATTTACTACGGCGCTAGAAACAAGCTGAGCTTGACCCGCTGAATTGAGGTACAGCGTAGCTGATTTCGTTGTCAAAACAGGCGCTACCGCGTCAACCACATTCACTTCCTTAGAAAGAACCGTTGTATTGCCTTGAGCATCCGTAGCCGTGATAACAATAGAAACTACGCCCTTGTCCGTGCAGTTGAACGAAGACTTGCTCAACGTTACGTTGCTAACAGGGTTGGTGCAGTTATCGGTTACGGAAGAGGCCAAAGTAGCCGCAGAAATCGTCGCCGTACCAGCAGCATTCAACGTTACCGTAGGCATTCCTGACACCAAATTAATGGTCGGAGCAGAATTGTCCACAACCGTTACGTTGGTGGTGTAGGTATTGCTCAAGCCGTTTACGTCGAGTACGGTAACCGTAACTTGACGAACACCCAATTGAGCGCATGAGAAGGTATTCGGGGAAACGATCACCGTATCCACCTCACAGTTTTCATTAATGGCCTGAAGTACATCCGTGGAAGTCACATTCACATTTCCAAGGGCGTTTACATACACCATTGCAGAAGGCTTCAACACAGCAGTAGGCTCCGTGGTGTCGGTTACAGTGACAACAGCGGCCACACTGCGGCTATTGCCCCAACGATCCGTAGCCGTCGTAACCAACTGGTGTACACCAACAGGTACCAACATTAGGTTGGTAGCGACTGGGTTTCCATTCATGCTGTAAGTGGTGGTGATATCACCAGGGCAGTTTTGACTTCCACCGGTATAAGTAGGAACAGCCCAAGTCACCAACTGCATACAATCATTCTCTGGAGCAAATACTGAAATCGGAGCAGTTTGAACCGTTGCAAAGATTGGAGCAACTGTATCTACAATACGAACAGAAGTTGCAAAAGGAACTTGGTTGCCACTTGCATCCGTTACAAAACCGGTAACTGGGATAACCGTATTGGCATCGGCACAGTTGAACAAGTCACGTGAGGTAATCGTACCCGTGAATGAACAGTTGTCCGTAGTTGCAGAATCGATGTACTGCCAAACCAAGTTTGATGGAGCACCACTGGTGGCATTGAAACGAATGCGAGCCAAGCCGTCCGCGCCCAAATAGATACGAGAAGGAGCAGAACGAACCACAACAGTTGGATCCACAGCATCAACCACATTCACTTGGAAAGGCAATTTAGAACGGTTTCCGAAAGCGTCTGTAGCAATCAACGTATCCCAATTGGACCCTCTCTGAGCACAAGTGTAAGGATTGCGCTTGTTGCTCAATACAAAGGAACAGTTGTCCGAAACGCGTGAATTGAATTGTGACAAATTCACAACGGCAGTACCGTTGGCACCCAGTGAAAGGGCAACAGGGTTGATTGGTCCAGTGATAACAGGAGCAATCAAATCACGTACCGTAACTGAAACCGTTACTGTGTCTTTGTTGGTTGTCGGGAAATTGCGGTCGGCTACATACAACTTCAAGTTGAATGTCTTACCCACAGAGTCGCATGTCAAGGCAGGAAGCTGAGCCGAGTAGTTCAAACGTCCGCAGTCATCCGTAGATGGAGTCAACCAGGAAGCAAACGTAGGGTTGTGCGTGCTCGTTGCTGTTGAACCACCGTCGCTGCGTCCGCGCAACAAGAAGGAGCCCGTAGCGTCCAAATTCACAATGTAGGAAGCGGCTGTTGTTGCAGCTACTGGCTTCACGTTGTCGGCAACAACAACCGTGAAGTTCAAGAAGCTGAAGTTTCCGCTTCTGTCTTTGATGGTCGCCGTCATGGCATTGACACCTACGTTCTCACAGAAGAAAACTTCACGTGAAATAGCGGCGGTCAAAATATCCAAAGCGCAGTTGTCAGAGGCAACAGGAGCCGAATAATTGGCCGCTCCGGGGGTGCCGTAACCGGTTACCAATACCTCAGCAGCAGTAACCGTTGCAATGCCATTCACCAAGTTAACGTAGAACGTATCGCGAACCAGGGTAGGACGAATGCGGTCCATGACACGTACTGGTACATTGAACACGCGGGAATTACCAGCGATGTCCGTTACCGTAACGCCCACTGAATATACACTGTTAGCTACATCGTACTGAGAGAATCCATTACCATCCAAAGTGTACTTCACGTCGGCACAGGTAAAGCTCGTACGGCTTGCACTGAATGTCAGGCCGCAATCTGAAATGTTATCCAGAACATTTCGCTTGATCCAAGAACGTACCGTTGGGTTGAACGTGGCATTTCCTGCAGCATTGACGAATACCGTATCCTCAGCGGGAGTAACGTTCAATGGCAAACGAGGACGAATGGTATCCATTACCGTTACGCGGGCACCAACAGCAGCACTGTTCAAGTTAACGTCGGTAATCTTCAAGAAATAGAAGTTGTCGCCCAGGTTATCGCAATCGTAGGTGCGAGAAACCGTTGGAGTGATTTGATTCGCAGAATCCAACAAACCACGGGTTAGACTTACTGCCTCTTGATCGTTACATGGATCCGAAGAGGCGCTGTCCAAACCAAAAGGATTGGTGTTTACGTTGTAAGGGTTGGCGTTGACGGTAATCGAAGCCGTTCCTGTACCACTTTGTGGCAAGTAATAGATGGTGTTCTTTGGGAACACTTTTGGCGCCCACAAGTCGATCACGAAAAGACTCAATGACTTCGTATCGGTATTGCCGTAAGCATCCGTAGAAACAACGGTAAACGTACGCAGTCCATTGGGGTTAGAAGGCAGAGAGCGGAACAAGCGGCTCACGTCCAAGCAAGTCAACTGACGCTGACCGTTCGATGCCAAAACGCCATCTACAAACAAAGCATTGGTCACAGGGCCGCAGTTGTCAGTAACTGAGGCAATGTAATCGATCGCTGAATTCGAAATCTGGTTGCTACCGGTATTGATGGCAACCATACGCTGACCCAAGCTGTCCAAACGGATGGTGTCTCCATTTGCACGGTTCAAGGTCAAAACAGGATTCATGTTGTCGACCACGTTGACGGTTTTGGTTACTACCGTCGTATTGTTTTCGGCATCCTTAACAGTGACCGTTACCAAACGGCCGGTTGCGATGTCGTTGCAATTCAATGTCAAAGGAGCCCAAGTCAAAGAGGTTACTCCGCAGTTGTCTGTAGCACTCGCTACAATATCGCTCTGCTGGATGGTGTAAGACCCTGCAGCATTCAACGCACGGGTAACCGTACCCGCTACCAAAGTAACGGTAGGTGCTGCATTGTCTACCACTTCAACGGTACGTGTCGTAGTTGACACATTGCCAGAAGCATCCGTTGCAGTCAGCGTAATGGTCTGAATGCCCTTGTCAGCGCAAGTAAACTGCAACTGAGATGCCGTCAAAGCAGGAGTGCCGCAGTTGTCCGTGGCAGAACCCAATTGGCTAACGGTCAAAGAAGCGGTACCGTTGCTGCCCAGAACTATGGTTGGACGCGTAGATACGGCCGTCACCGTTGGAGCAATAGGATCGACAATATTTACCGTTACGGTACCCGTCGTTACGTTGTTGCTCGCGTCACGGGAAGTAACGGTTACAACCGCAGAGGTTCCATTTGAACAGTTAACCGTAGTTGGGCTAAAAGTGATAACTGGCTGTGCAGTGCAGTTGTCTGTAGAAGAAACAAAAACATCTGACAATGAAATTGTCGCAGAACCATTTGCACCAACTTGCTTGGTAATCGGAGAGGCAACAAGGTTCAAAGAAGGAGCCAATTGGTCGGTGATGGTAACAGTCAACTGTACGTTGCGCACATTGCCGCTGTTGTCTCGTGCAAATGCATTTACCGTGTTAACACCCAAGTCGGCGCACGTAAACAAGGTCTTGCTCAACCACAGGGAGTCGATACCGCACTCGTCAGTGGCCGTTACTGCTGAACTTGTCAAGATATTAACCGTACCGTTTGCGCCAAGGGTCGCATTCTGGTTGGTTACTGTAATGATAGGCTGCGTTACGTCTACAACACGTACTTGAGCGGTGCCGGAGCTCGTATTGCCAGCGGCATCCACGTTCGTTACGGTCAACGTGAAGGTTTGGTTGACATCCGCGCACGTGAAAGTGTAGCGAGGAGTCACCGTCTTACTAACAATACCGCAGTTGTCATAGCTAGTAGGATCCAAAGCACCTGGAGGTACCGAGATCTCACCGTTCAACATATTGTTCGTGTACAAAATGTAAACGTAGTTGATGGTGTTCGTTACAGGGGCTGTTACATCTGTAACAGTCAGAGCAACTGTTTTCGGAGTAGAGGCATTACCCGACTGATCCAATACACGGTAGAAAATGGTACGAGCGCCTACCTGCGAGCAGTTAAAGGACAATGAACTCACCCAAGGACCCGTAGCGGACAAGGCCAATTGCTGCGTTTGAACAGAGCAGTTATCAGTCGAACCGTTCTCCACCAAGTTAGGAGTGACGATGGCTACACCCTGACCATTCTGGTTTGCACCAGACACAGTACCAATGGTGCGGCTTAAGGAAGCAACCGCATTGGCAACAGGAAGAATGTTGTCACGCAACACCAGGTTTACCGTGCCTGTGATGGCATTGCCATTAACATCGGTAACGGTGTAAGCTACAGACACAGGGGTGTTCACGTTGGCACATGCCAAAGTTGCAGGGGTGAAAACAACGGTTGGTGCACCACATGCATCGGCCGCCGTAAAGAACGTACCTGCATTCAATTGAACCGAGCCGCTAGCTCCGTACGTACCGCTCATCAAAACCTCGAACGTATTCGGAGTGTTCTGTACTACATGGTTCCAAACAATCGTCGGATTTGTAGCGTCGATAACGTTAACAACAGCCGTTGCCGTTGAAACGTTGCCACGAGCATCGGTCGACGTGATGGTCACCGTCTGAAGACCGACGTGTGCGCAGCTGAATGAAGAAGGAGAAATGGTCGTCGTAGGATTGGCCGTACATGCATCGGTTACGGTTGCGAGGTTCGCCAAAGTCACCGTTCCGGTGCCGCCCGCAGACAGAACCAAATTGTAAGGAGATGCGGAGGTTGCAGAAACCGAAATAGCAGGAGCCGTAACATCCGTTACCGTCAGGGTAACTGGCGTCGTGCTGGACTGTCCGTTGGACGGATTCGTAACGGTCAGCGTAAGGGCTACAGGAGCTCCAACGTCTGAACAGTTGAATGAAGTACGGTTAACCGAATACTGCAAGTTAGCAGAACAATCGCTGAACGAGCCATTGTTGAATGCATTGATTTGCGCCTGGGTCAATGTCAAGTTGCCCGAAGCGTCCAACGCAATCGTTTGGTTCTTGCCAATCGCCGTAGGAGCGGAAATGTCATAAACCCGTACCCAGAAAGAGCGCGGATTGATGGTATCCAAGTTACCGGCTTGGTCGGTAGAATAATAGAAAATCTGGATGGGCCCCAAAGCAACATCCGCACAAGTGAATACACCGCGCGAAATGGTCATTTTGGGATACTTCACAGAAGTATAGGGAGCCTGAGGGGAAGGAGGCCCAACAGCGCCCAAACGGGTTGTACCGCAGTTATCTCTGGAGTGTGCAATAACCACATTGCTACCACCGCCTGGATTGGAAGGGTTGCCGCTGTAGGTGGACGCCGCAGGGATGACCACTTTAGCAACACCATCCGCCAAATTGGACGGGGTGAAGTAAGCTACGTTACCGGAGTCACCGTACACATAAGCTACTGCCTGACCGCTGGATCCTTGTGGGACGGTAAGGCGTAATTTGTAGGGATCCGCTTGTGTTCCGGCACCAAAGCCGCCTAGGCTTGGTTGGACAACAAAAACCTTGGGTTTTGTTACATCTGTAGTACACGGCAACGTAGTCTGGCCAAAAGAAAGCTGGCCCAACGCTGCAATAACAAATGTACCTAACGACAGTACGAGTCGCTTCATGGTTGTGGTATTTAGGATTGTTGCAAAGGTAGAGCA
>Ga0255234_1000100_pt1 | contig 10306 bp, 2 predicted proteins | sample ColtaT_9_FD_189962 | JGI IMG/M metagenome (GOLD analysis project Ga0255234, IMG submission 189962) | Metatranscriptome of freshwater microbial communities from Columbia River, Oregon, United States - Colum_Colum_RepC_8h (Metagenome... | ecosystem: Environmental > Aquatic > Freshwater > River...
AAAGGGACGCAACGTACGTTGCGGCCCTTCGCTTTGTTATCGCCTACCTAGGCTTAACGAACGCTAATCAAATCAATACAAGTACATGTCTACACGGCGGTTCAGCTCAGCCTTGCCTGGAGCCAAAGTAGCCAAATCACCAACTTGAATGGTAATCAAACTAGAAGCAACCTTGTACTTGCTCATAAGGTAATCTTTAACGCCTTCCGCACGATCGCGGCTCAACTTCGTGTTGTACTCCTTAGAGCCGCTCATATCGGCAAAACCAACCAACATGATCTTAGAACCTTCCTTGTAGCCAGCCATGAAACCATCGATGGTCGCAAAGTATTGCGCATCGATTTCATCGCGGTCAAAGCGGTAGTATACGGAAACAATGTTGCGAATGCTCGCAGCTCCACCGTCCATTTGATTTGCAACCTTCTCGTCTTCAAGAATCTTACGAACCATTGGATCCAAATCGGTACGCTTCAATAAAGCTGGAATAGTTCCCTCCAACTTACCTACGCGCTCTTCTACCTTCTTAACAGAACCTTCAACTGCTTGTACTGAAGCTTTGGTAGCCAACGGATCCAAAAGATCTTTGCTCAAAACTTCTTGGTTTGCCATTGCTACAGACTTGCCTCCAGACTTCTTGCCCAAAGTCCAAACCATACCAACGTTGATTCGTGCATACATGTCGTTGGTATTCATTCCGAATCCGTCGCCATCGAAATTATCGTTAACCACAGACGGCATAGATGCAGATAAATTCCATACCATGCCGGATTTCGTTGGAATACGGTAGCCCAAAGTAGGTGTAAATGCAAATGCAGCATCCGTCAAGCTCGCGTGTAAAGCCAAGTCTACTAGCTTTCGCTCAGCAGAGTATGCAGAAACACCTGCCAACGCCTGAATGTACAAGTTGTTGAACGGATTCTTACCAACGTTGAACGGACGGAAGTTGATACCGACCATTGGGCTAATGCTGTTGGTGGTAAACTCTTCCACACTGTTCACACCAGCCACGCGCGAGTAATCCAAGGTTACAACCGTACTCAACAAAGGATTTACGGCGTACAAATAACCCACATTGAGGTGCAACGGTGCATTGGCCCAATCCGTAGAAAACGGTCCGTGAACACTGTTATTGTCTCCGCGCTCAACTCCCGCCAAATTGACGCCTACGTTGAACATCATCTCGTGACGAAGTGCCTTTGGCGCTTCTTGAGCGAAAACACTGGTAGCCAATGAGGCTACCAGTGCAAAATTCAGAATTTTATTCATCTTCGTAATTAATCAATTTTGATGACACGTTCAACCTGGCTCAAGTCGCCACTCTTATTGGAAAGAATCACCTGATAAGTAGCCGCTGGCCAAGAATTCATGTCAATGGTGTGCGACAAGGAACCGCGCTCCATTGTTGCCGTGTAGATAACCGCACCGCGCATGTCTACTACGGTGATGTTCATCGGCTCAGGAACCTCAAAGCTGGTAGCAACCGTTACTACAGAAGTAGTTGGGTTCGGGAACAAGCTCACCGACTTGATGATCTCATCGTTAGACAAGCCGTTCGCAGAGACTACGAAACCATTGGACTTCGCGCTGCAACCGAACAAGTTGGTCACACGAACCTCGTAGTTACCGCCGCTCGTGAAGGTGTACTGTTTGTTAACAGCTCCTGCAATCGGTGCGCCATTCTTGAACCACAAGTAAGCGGCTCCGCTCAAGCTGGATTCAATAGTGGTTGCACCCACCTGAACAATTGATGGCTTAGCTTGTGCTGGAACCACCGTAATGGTAAAGGTTCCCGTTTGCGTGCAAGAGTTGGCATCCGTGTACACAAAGTTCAATGTGTAGGTACCCGGGGCAACCAAGGACGGACGGAACGTAGCTCCTGCATCCGTTACACCAGCGCCCGTGAAGACCAAACCGGTCTGACCGTTCGTCAAATTAACAGGACCGTTGTCCGCGCAAACCTGATTCACAGAAGGCAGGGTGTAAGTTCCCAAAGGCAACACCGTTACGTTGAACGTGTGGGTGGTTACGTTGCCAGACTGATCTGCAAACTGCCATGTTACTGTTGTCGTTCCAACAGGGAACAAGGAACCACTTGCATAACCAGCGGTCATTGTTGCCGTGTAACCACAATTGTCAGTTACCTGATAAGCATAGGTAAAGGTAGCATTGCAAGCAGCCAAAGTCACGGTCTGCGGTGCATTAACCAATACCGGAGCTGTAGCGTCTACTACCGTTACCACTTTCGTGGTTGTAGAGATATTACCTGCAGCATCGCTGGCGAAGATGGTCACAGAAACCTGACCCAAATCCGCACATGTAAACACGTTCGGAGTGATTACCACGTTCGGGCTAGTCGTACAGTTATCAACTACAGAGCTGACAACAGCAGCAGCAGTAATTGAAGCCGTTCCGTTTGCACCCAAAACGATGTTTGGTACAGTCGCTACAGTAGTTACTACTGGGGCCAGATTGTCAACAACATTCACCTGAATGGTTTGCGCAGTAGCATTGCCGCTGGCATCCGTTGCCGTAACCGTTACCGTGTTGGCGCCAATGTTCGCACAAGAGAACGTATTTGGCGAAACGGCGATGGTTGTTACCGCACAATTGTCTGTTGCGTTTGCTACCAAACCAGCAGCATTAACCGTGGCCGTACCGGTAGCACTCAAGGCTACACTGATTGGACCGTTCACCAAAGTCAAGGCAGGGGCAGTGTTGTCCACAACCGTAACCGTGATCTGAGCCGTTGCAGTATTGCCACTACCGTCCACTGCAGTTACCGTAACGTTGTTCACGCCAAGGTTTGCACAGTCAAACGTAGACTTACTGAAGGTCAAAGCAGGTGCGCCGCAGTTGTCCGTTGCCGTTGCAAAGCCAACTGGGATGGAAGCATTGCCAGCCGCGTTCAATGGCAAGCTCAACGTGGTGCTGGTCAAAGAAATCGTTGGGTTGATGACATCAACAACCAATACATTCTTAACCGTCGTTGTGGTGTTGCCACTTGCGTCAGTCGCGGTGATGGTAACAGGTACGTTGCCCTTACCGTTGCAGTTAACTACGGAAGGAGTGTACGTCACTGCGATCGCACTGGAAGCAGTACAGTTGTCCGTAGCCGAAGACATAACGTCGGACAGTAGAATGTTCACGCTACCTGCAGCTGAAAGCTGCTTGGTTACCGCCGCAGCTACCACGTTGATCACCGGAGCCGTTACGTCTTGAACTGTTACGGATACGTTTGCAGTAGTCACGTTGCCGGACGCGTCCGTCGCTGTAACAGTAACCGTGTTGTTTCCAACGTTGGTGCAGTTGAACACAGAAGGTGAGTAAACCACCGTCACAGGCGAACAGTTGTCGGAGGTGCTTACTACTACAGCGTTCTGAGCCAAACTTGCAGTACCAGCAGTACTCAAAGCAACCACTACAGGAGTAGAAGGTGTGGTCAATACAGGAGCCGTATTGTCGACAACCGTAACAGCAGCAGTAGAAGAAACGGAATTTCCGTTAGCGTCCACCGCAGTTACAACTACGGAGTTTACACCCAAATTCGTGCAGTCAAAGTTGGTCTTGCTCAAGGAAACCGTAGGCGTACCGCAGTTATCCGTGAGGCTGTTGATTACGTTGGTTGAAGTAATCTGACCGTTGCCAAAGGCATTCAAAGCCAAGGTGTAGGTCTTCGTAACCAAGGCAGGAGCCAATTGGTCGCGAACTTCAATCACCTTCGTAGCAGTGGTTGCGTTACCAGAAGCATCTACGGCATTAATCGTAACCGTAACACTACCTACCTGCGTGCAATTGACACTTACAGGAGAATAAGTAACCGCAATCAAGTTGCTTGCTGTGCAGTTGTCCGTGATGCCTTGAACAACATCGGTCAAGCTGATCAAAGCAATACCGTTTGCATCCAAGTTCTTAGGCGCTACAGTAGACTTAACCGTAATTAGCGGAGCAATAGGGTCTACTACAGTAACCGTTACCTGGCGTGTACGAATGTTACCAGCAAAGTCTACAACACTTACGTTAACCACTTGCGGAGCAACAACATTAGCGCAGTTGAACGTAGAATCGCTCAAGATAACCGAAGCGATGCCGCAGTTGTCTGCCATGTTGGAGATCAATGAGCTTGACGTAATTGAAGCCAAACCGTTAGCACCTAAGGTTACCGTACGTGCAGCACTTGCCAAAGTCAAGGATGGTTTAACGGTATCCAAAACGGTCACCGCAGCTGCCAAGGTAGTGGCATTGCCATCGTCGTCGGTAGCAGTTACAGCTACACTGTTCACGCCGCGATCGGTGCAGCTGAATACAGACTTAGAAAGTGTGTAGGTCAAGTTCTGATCGCAGTTGTCGGAAGTTGACAAAGCATTCACTACTGCAGCAGAAACCAACTGCGCCTGACCGGAAGCATTCAAGTAAAGTGTTGCCGGCTTAGTGGTCAAAACAGGTGCTACAGCATCAACTACATTCACTTCTTTCGAAACCACAGTAGTATTGCCTTTACCGTCGGTAGCAGTGATCACAATAGATACGACACCTTTATCGGTACACGTGAATGAAGACTTGCTCAAAGTCACGTTGGTCACCGGATTGGTGCAATTGTCCGTAACCGAAGTAGCCAATGTAGCCAAAGTGATCGTAGCAGAACCAGCAGCGCCAAGAGCAACTGTCGGTGTAGTGCTGACCAAGTTGATGGTTGGAGCCGTGTTATCTACAACGGTAACGTTCGTAGAGTAGGTATTGCTCAAACCATTTACATCCAGTACCGTTACGGTTACAGCGCGCAAGCCCAACTGACCACAAGAGAACGTATTCGGGCTAACAATTACCGTGTCTACCTCGCAGTTCTCGTTGATGGCTTGCAATACATCGGTAGAAGTAACATTTACATTACCGTTTGCATTCACAAATACCATGGCCATTGGCTTGAGTACCGCGGTAGGTTTAGTAGTGTCGCGTACTGTGACAACAGCAGCTGCACTGCGGCTATTGCCCCACTGGTCTGTAGCTGTAGTTACCAACTGGTGAACACCAACAGGTACCAACATCAGATTGGTGGCAACAGGATTACCGTCCATGAAGTAGGTTACCGTAGGAACGTTCGGACAGTTCTGGTTAACGCTGCTGAAAGTAGGTATCGCCCAAGTTACCAACTGCATACAGTCGTTTTCAGGAGCAATTACTGTGATCGGCGCCGTTTGAACCGTGGCAAAAATAGGAGCGACTGTATCAACAACACGAACCGAAGTGGCAAAAGGAACCTGGTTACCGCTAGCATCCGTTACTAAACCAGTAACAGGAATTACTGTATTGGCATCAGCACAGTTGAACAGATCACGAGAGGTGATGGAACCTGTGAAGGAACAGTTGTCCGTGGTTGCTGAATCGACATACTGCCATACCAAGCTAGAAGTTGACCCGCTAGTGGCGTTGAAACGAATGCGAGCCAAACCGTCGGTGCCCAAATAGATACGCGTTGGAGCAGATTTCACAACAACCGTTGGGTCAACTGCGTCTACAACGTTTACTTGGAACGGAAGACGAGCCTTGTTGCCATAAGCATCCGTAGCAATCAATGTATCCCAGTTGGATCCGAGTTGCGCACAGGTATACGGATTGCGCTTGTTCGACAGAACGAAGGAACAGTTGTCCGAAACGCGAGAGTTGAACTGAGACAAGTTCACAACGGCCGTACCATTTGCGCCCAAGGAAAGAGCAACAGGATTGATTGGCCCAGTGATGGTAGGTGCAATCAAATCACGAACCGTTACAGAAACCGTTACGGTGTCCTTATTGGTCGTTGGGAAGTTGCGATCGGCAACGTACAACTTCAAATTAAAGGTCTTACCAACAGAATCACACGTCAAAGCAGGAAGCTGAGCGGAGTAATCCAAGCGACCGCAATCATCCGTTGAAGGAGTCAACCAAGAAGCGAAGGTAGGATTGTGCGTGCTGGTTGCTGTAGTACCACCGTCGCTGCGACCACGCAAAGTGAAGGTGCCGGTAGCACCCAAATTCACGATGTAGGAAGAAGCAGTAGTGGCAGCTACTGGTTTCACGTTGTCGGAAACTACAACCGTAAAGTTCAAGAAGCTGAAGTTTCCGCTCTTGTCCTTAATGGTAGCCGTCATGGCATTCACACCCACGTTCTCGCAGAAGAAAATCTCACGTGATACGGCAGCGGTCAAAACATCCAAACCACAATTGTCCGAAGCGACTGGAGCAGAGTACCCTGGAGTGCCTGGAGTACCGTAACCAGTTACCAGTACTTGAGCTGCAGTTACGGTTGCGATACCGTTGGTCAAGCTTACGTAGAAGGTATCACGCACCAAAGTAGGACGGATGCGATCCATAACCCGTACCGGGACGTTGAACACACGAGCGTTACCTGCTGCATCCGTTACGGTAACCCCTACCGAGTAAACACTGTTTGCTACATCGTATTGAGAGAAACCGTTACCGTCCAAGGTGTAGATAACATCGTTGCACGTAAACGCTGTACGGCTAGCGCCAAACGTTAAACCGCAAGCAGAAATATTGTCCAAAACGTTGCTTTTGATCCAAGACCTAACACTTGGGGCGTAGGTTGCATTTCCAGCAGCGTTGACAAACACCGTGTCCTCAGCAGCAATAGCGTTCAAAGGCAATCTAGGACGAATGGTGTCCATTACAACTACACGAGCTCCAACAGCAGCGCTGTTCAAGTTCACGTCGGTAATCTTCAAGAAGTAGAAATTATCTCCCAAATCACCGCAATCGTAGGTGCGTGAGGCTGTAGGTGTAATCTGCGTTGCAGAATCCAACAAACCACGGGTTAAGGCAAGATTTTCTTGATCATTGCAAGGATCAGAAGATGCACTGTCCAAACCGAACGGGTTATTGCTCGAGTGAACGTTGGCATTTACCGTGATGGAAGCAGTTCCCGTTCCACTCTGTGGCAAGTAATAAACAGTGTTCTTCGGGAATACCTTAGGTGCCCACAAATCAACCACGAACAAGCTCAACGATTTTGTATCCGTATTGCCGTACGCGTCCGTAGAAACTACGGTGAACGTGCGTAGACCGTTAGGATTTGCTGGAAGTGTGCGGAACAAACGGCTTACGTCCAAGCAGGTCAACGAACGCTGACCGCTGGCTGCAAGAACACCGTCCACAAAAAGCGCGTTGGTAACTGGACCACAATTGTCCGTAACCGAAGCGATGTAGTCAATTCCAGAATTCGAAACCTGGTTACTGCCTGTATTGATTGCTACAACACGTTGTCCGTTGCTGTCCAAACGGATGGTGTCTCCATTGGCACGGTTCAAAGTCAACACCGGGTTGGTGTTGTCGACGACGTTGACGGTTTTGGTTACTACCGTCGTATTGTTTGCGGCATCCTTAACAGTAACCGTTACCAAACGGCCAGTTGCGATGTCGCTGCAATTCAACGTCAATGGTGACCAAGTCAAAGAGGTGATGCCGCAGTTGTCCGCAGCGCTCGCTACAATATCGCTCTGCTGAATGGTGTAGGAGCCCGCTGCATTCAATGCACGCGTTACCGTACCCGCAACAGTTGTTACAGCAGGAGCTGAATTGTCCTTAACCAATACGGTACGCGTAACCGTGGTAGCATTACCACTTGCGTCTGTGGCGGTCAAAGAAATCGTTTGAACCCCTATGTCTGCACACGTAAACTGAGTTTGTGATGCTGTCAAGGTTGGCGTTCCGCAGTTATCCGTCATGGTAGCTACCAAGAACATAGCCGAAATGGAAGCGGTTCCGTTCGCGCCTAAGGCTACGATGGGTTGGCTTGTAGTGGCAGTAAGCACTGGTGCAATCGCATCTTCAATATTCACCGTTACCGTTCCAGTAGTTACGTTGTTGCTGGCGTCACGTGAGGTAACTGTTACAACCGCAGACGTTCCGTTTGAACAGTTCACCGTAGTTGGACTGAAGGTAATAACCGGCTGTGCGGTGCAATTATCTGTAGAAGAAACAAAGACGTCAGAAAGAACAATCGCCGCCGTTCCGTTTGCACCTACTTGCTTGGTAATTGGAGATGCTACCAAATTCAAGGTAGGGGCCAATTGGTCGGTGATGGTTACGGTCAATTGGGTCGTGCGGGTCAAACCGCTGTTGTCACGTGCGAAGGCGTTGATGGTATTAACACCCAAATCTGCACAAGTAAATACGGTCTTGCTCAACCACAAAGAATCGATACCGCACTCGTCGGTTGCCGTAACGGCTGCGCTGGTCAAAATATTCACCGTTCCGTTTGCTCCTAAAGTAGCATTCTGGTTGGTGACGGTAATGACTGGCTGCGTAACGTCTACAACGCGTACTTGTGCCGTACCGGAGCTCGTATTGCCCGCCGCGTCTACGTTCGTCACTGTCAACGTGAACACTTGGTTGACGTCCGCACACGTAAAGGTGTAACGAGGGGTAACTGTTTTGCTTACGATACCGCAGTTGTCGTAACTGGTTGGATCCAAAGCTCCGGGAGGAACTGAAATCTCACCGTTCAACATGTTGTTCGTGTACAAAATGTAAACGTAGTTGATGGTGTTGGTTACCGGGGCGGTGACGTCCGTAACGGTCAAAGCAACCGTTTTGGTTGTGGAAACATTACCGGACTGATCCAATACACGGTAGAAAATGTTACGCGTTCCAACCTGTGCGCAGCTGAACGACAAAGAGCTCAACCAAGGACCTGTAGCGGCCAAGGCGAGTTGCTGAGTCTGCACAGAACAGTTGTCGGTGGAACCGTTCTCTACCAAATTGGGAGTAACAACGGCAACGCCTTGTCCGTTTTGGTTCGCTCCGGATACCCCGCCGATGGTGCGGCTCAAGGTAGCAACAGCGTTAGCTACAGGAAGAATCTGATCGCGGAGAACCAAATTAACTGTACCCGTGACGACATTGCCGTTAACGTCGGTAACGGAATACGCCACTGCAACCGGAGTGTTAACGTCGGTGCAGGTCAGGGTTGCTGGTGTGAATACAACCGTAGGAGCACCGCAAGCGTCGGCTGCGGTGAAGAAAGTGCCCGCGTTCAATTGTACCGAACCGGTTGCACCGTAGGTTCCGCTCATGCGTACTTCATACGTATTCGTGGTAATTGAAACAACATGATTCCAAACGATGGTTGGATTGGTTGCGTCGACCACATTTACATATGCAGTAGCAGTTGAACTGTTGCCGCGTGCATCTGTGGAGGTGATGGTAACCGTTCGCACGCCAACCTGCGCACAGCTAAATGAGGAAGGTGTAATCGTGGTCGTTGGGTTGGAGGTACAAGCATCGCTTACCGTAGCCAAATTCGCCAAGGTGACGGTTCCAATACCGTTCGCGCCCAAGACTAAATTAAAGGGAGCCGTTTGAGTGGCACCTACTGTAATGGCCGGAGCCGTTACGTCCGTTACCGTTAACGTAACGGGAGCTGTACTGGATTGACCGTTCGAAGGATTGGTCACCGTTAAGGTGAGTGCTACTGGAGCGCCTAAGTCGGAACAGCTAAAAGAGGTGCGGCTAACCGAATACTGCAAGTTCGCAGAACAGTCGCTAAACGAACCGTTGTTGAAACCATTGATTTGCGCTTGGGTCAATGTCAAATTGCCCGTTGCGTCCAAAGCAATGGTTTGGTTCTTGCCCACAGCGGTAGGGGCAGAAATATCGTAAACCCGGACCCAGAAAGAGCGCGGATTGATGGTGTCCAAGTTTCCGGCTTGATCCGTGGAATAATAAAAAACCTGGATTGGCCCCAAAGCAACGTCCGCGCAGGTAAATACACCGCGCGAAATGGTCATTTTTGGATACTTCAAAGAAGTATAGGGGGCCTGCGGAGAAGGAGTTCCACCCAAGCGCACGGTACCGCAGTTATCGCGAGAATGTGCGATGACTATATTGCTGGTACCCGCCGGGCTCGATGGGCTTCCACTGTACGTAGATGAAGCAGGTATAACTACTTTGGCAACCCCATCCGCTAAAGTGGAAGGGGTGAAGTAAGCTACGTTACCGGAGTCACCGTATAAATAAGCCACTGCAAGGCCATTGGACCCTTGTGGAGCAGTGAGACGAAGTTTGTATGGATCTAATTGCGTTCCAGCTCCAAAGCCTCCGAGGCTGGGTTGAACAACAAAAACCTTGGGTTTCGTTACATCTGTAGTACATGGCAGAGTTGTCTGGCCAAAAGAAAGCTGGCCTAACGCTGCAATAACAAATGTACCTAACGACAGTACGAGTCGCTTCATGGTTGTGGTATTTAGGATTGTTGCAAAGGTAGAGCATTTTTAACATACGCAATACCTGAAACAAGAAAAAAATGTTACTA
>Ga0255234_1000109_pt1 | contig 10050 bp, 6 predicted proteins | sample ColtaT_9_FD_189962 | JGI IMG/M metagenome (GOLD analysis project Ga0255234, IMG submission 189962) | Metatranscriptome of freshwater microbial communities from Columbia River, Oregon, United States - Colum_Colum_RepC_8h (Metagenome... | ecosystem: Environmental > Aquatic > Freshwater > River...
GCAGCGGGCCTTGCTGCTGCCGCTCGGCAGTTTGGGATTGGCATCGGCAGTAATGCGAGCGCGAGCTGGCCCCCCGGTCTCTACGTCCAAGTCCTGAGTTCCCAAGCAATGATGGTAGCGATTGCTTCGGACTCCGTCGCAGATCCGGACAGTACCGGAAGACGAATCGCGCTAGTCGACCTTTTCGAGATGGCGGAGGATGCGCCCGAGGTGCGGGTTGAGAAGCTCGTGAAGGTTCTCTGTCGCGAAGTGGTCAGCATATCGGAGTCACGACTCGTTGGTTCGGTGAACGTTCGCGTTCGAACTCGCTGGCCAGAAGTCTCTGAGGCGATTGCCAAGATACTTCTTCGACGTATTGATGAGTTTAATCTCCGTGCACGACTCGAGACTGCCGAGGCCGAGCTTGGATTCATCGATAAGCGGGTGGATTCGGCTCGTGGTGCACTCGTCGATGCCGAGAACCGCCTTGCTGGGTTCCTCACGGCCAATCGAGCCGTCAATGAGCCCTCGCTCCAGTTCCAGCGAGATCGACTCGACCGAGAGGTTCGGTTCAATGAACAACTGCTCATCGGTTTAGCCCAGCAGCGCGAAGAGGCTCGGCTTCGCCGCGCCAGGGATGTCCCATCCTTCACCGTTGTGGAGTACCCGCGCGCGCCTGCCGTCGGTGAGCCCCGAGGAACGGTCGTGAGGGGAGTACTCGGTTTGGCGCTTGGGATGCTCCTTGCGTTTTGCGGGGTGATCCTCCGTCGGGCCGTGCATGCTGCGATCGCAGAGGACCCGGAATTGCTCGATCGGCTTCGACGCTCGGTTAGGCAGTTCCGCGGAAAGCATTGATGACTCAGCACAGCCTGCTGGATCGGCTCTTCTGGTTCGCAGCGGTGCTCGTCCTACCTGTCATCGTCGCTGAACTTGTACTCCCTGGGATTCCTGGATCCACTTCAACGAAGCTTTCCCTAGGCCTAGTCGGACTTGCGGTGTTGTCGAACCGACAGGTGGCGATCAACTGGCGTTGGGCTGCGCACGCTGCCGTGTTTGGGCTTTACCTTGCGCTGGCCATGATACGAGAAGGATTCGTGTTCACTAGCTTCTTCCGGGCTGACCTTGAGGTCGGCCTTCAGGGGCTCATGCTCAGCGCGGCCATTCTTCCTCTGCTGGCCAGCGATGAGGATCGCGCGCGTTTCTTTCGGCAGGCAGGCGTGTTGTTGGTGATGGTTGGACTCTCTGCTGCCTTGCTCGGAATCCTGAAGCTCTATCTCCAGACAAGTGGCGTGTTGTTGCCATGGCTGGAATGGCAGGGTATCTACCCGCGCGGCACGTCGCTCAGGATTGACTACAACGTCTATGCATTTGGCTTGATCATTTCCCTTGTCGCCGCGATTGCAGTGCGATCATCGGTGCACGGGGGAGCAATTGCTCGCGCGGTTGCGCTTGTCGCAATTCCCGTGATTTTCCTGACCGTTACGCTCACGAGTTCGCGCCGTGGAGTGCTGTTCCTGCTCCTCACGCTTCCCGTCATGGCTGCCTCAGTGCCGTCGCCTCGCGAACGATTGCGCGCGCTGTGGATGCCGGTGGTTTCTCTGGCTGGCGCCGCGGCGCTCATCGTTGCGCTGTTGTTGAGTTCGGACTCGCTCTGGCTAGCTCGACTTTCTGAGTACCTCGACGTTGCGCGGGCCGCCGAGCGTGTGCTGGCCGTGAGCGAGTCCGGCCAGCTGGTCGAGACACGTGCGCCTCTCGTGCTGGACGCGTGGAGCCAAGTGACTCGGGAACATGGGGTCACCGAGGCGATACTGGGACGCGGCGACGTGTACCTGCAGGAAATGGGGCGCGTATTCAATCGAGAAGTGGAGTACGAGTATCCGCACAACCTAGTTCTATCTTCGTTGCTCCACGGCGGTCTGTTGTTCACTGCGGCAGTCTTGGTGGCGCTTGCGAGTGCCGGAGTCAATGCGTGGAGAATGCGCGGAGAGGATCGTTGGGGCTTTGGTGTCTTTGTTTTCGCTGTGCTTTTCGGGCTCACAAGCGTTAGCACGGTTTATAGCTTCGATGTTCTGGTGCTGCTCACCCTTCTCTTCGGTGTGGGACCGAGTCGGCTGGCAACCCCACCGATGGTTGTTCCCGGCCTCCGAAGTGGAATGGCAGCGTGAGCGTGGAATCGTCACTCGTTGGCTCTCAAGCGGAGGCGATGCGCGCACGCGGGGTCCGTCTCATGTCCGTCGGTACTGCAACTTCCGTCGCCATCCCGCTGGCTCTCGCGCCCATCTGGGGTCGAATCTTTCCGGTTTCGGACTTCGCCACCGCATCGCTGATCCAGGTTGTGCCAGGGCTGGTTACGTCTTGGGCCGCCCTGACCTATCAGGCAGCCATCCAGACTCCCGACGCTGAAGCGGATGCTGTCACGCTCGTAGCGCTTTCGCTTTCGCTCGTCGCGATTGTGACCATGATTGCGGCCGGAGCGGTGTTCATGGCTGGCGGCACTCTTGTTCGATTGGTGCGAAGCCCTTTGCTGGCCGACTGGCTGTGGGCGATTCCAGTCTTGATTCTCGCGAATGGCGTGAGGCTGGTTGTTGATCAGTGGATGATTCGACGAGGTATGTTGGGCGAGCTTGGCTGGTCCATGGTGGTGTCAACGCTCGTGGGAGCAATCTTCACGGCGCTTGGGTTGCTGGATGCATTTCCGGGCAACTCGGTCGCGGCGGGAATCGTCGCCGGGGTGAGTGCGGGCGCCCTTTGGCGTCTGTCAAGATCGAGGGTGTGGCATGAGCTGCGGACTCAGCGGCCATCCACCTCGGAAGTTGTCGCTGTCGCACGTCAGTTTCGCAACTTTCCACGAGACGGCGTCGTGGGAAGCGCCGTGACGAATATCGGCCTCCAGCTGCCGCAAGTCTTGCTATCTCGATTCTTCGGGCCGGATGTCGCAGGGCAGTATGCACGGGCGATCGTTCTCATCGGTGTTCCCGCAAGCGTACTGGGGCAACCAATCGCCGCGTCCTTCACTGGTGCAGCAGGCTTGGCCTTTCGCACGAGGGGAACCTGCCGACCTGAAGTAGAGCGGGCCCTCAAGCGTCTCGCGAGCCTTCTGGCTCCCGCCTACATCGTTTTGGGTCTTCTCGCTCCATTCCTTTTGCCGTTCGTGCTTGGGCCATCATGGGCGCAGGCCGGTCTCCTTGCGCAGCCGATGGTGCTCTCGATGATGGCTATTACCATCTGTGGTCCCTTCGGAGTCGTGCTTCTGTTCGCGAATCGCACCGGAGTGAACCTCCTCTGGCAGCTCGGTTGGCTGGCCGTTGGCGTGCTTGGGCTCCTTGCAGGAATCCGAGCTGGAAGCCCGGTGACTGCCTTGTGGGGGCACGCCATTGCTAACTGCATTTCATACCTGATCTACTTGATGCTAGCATGGCGGTACAGCGCAGCAAAGGTTGTCGGCCGTGCTCTGCCAGCGGGGGACTAACGATGTGTGGTATCGCGGGAATCATCGGGAAGTGGCCGGGCTTGGACTACACGAGATTTCGTGACCGGGCGTACGCAACACTCGCGCACAGAGGGCCGAACGGTCGAGGAACGGTCTCTCTGGTCAATGGCGCCCTAGTCGCTTGCGCTGAAGAGCCGGTGTCACCGGACGCGGATGCGCTTCTGATCCATCGGAGGCTGTCCATCCTTGACGTCGGCGAGAGCGCACATCAGCCGATGCTGTCTACTCGTCGTCACTCGGCCCTGTGCTACAACGGAGAAGTCTACAACTACTTGGAGATCCGAGCCCAGCTCGGGGAGACCCCGGAGAGTTTGCGGAGTACCGGTGATACGGCCGTCCTTCTTGCGGCCATGGAGGCAAACGGCGAGGCCGCTCTGCCTAGGCTGGAAGGAATGTTTGCCTTTGCATGGCTCGACGTCGATGGGGATCGCTTTCTTATCGCGCGAGATGCTCTTGGAATTAAGCCACTCTTCGTGGCGCGGTGCGCAAGCGCGGTCGCCTTCGCGTCGGAGATCGAGCCCCTTCTGGAGTTGCCTGGAGTAGGGAAGCGCTGCAATCGTGAAGCGGCGGTGCAATGTCTCCGGTTTGGGCTCTCGGAGCCATCCGCGAAGAGCATGTTTGACGGCGTTGACCAGCTGCAGCCAGGGGAGGTCCTGGCCGGGTCACTTCGCGCACCGGCGGAGGCGAAGACTCGATCATGGTACTCCCTTCCCAAGGCACCTAGCTTCGTCGGTACGATTGACGACGCGGTGGAAATGTATCGGGAGGAGTTCCTCCGCTCAGTTGATCTGCACCTGCGTTCCGATAGAACTGTTGGTACGGCACTCTCCGGAGGTGTCGACTCCTCGGCCGTCGTTGCCGCAATGCGTCATCTGCGCGGTCCCGCGCTGGAGCTGTGTACCGTGAGCTTCATCGCATCGACGGAGCGACTCTCCGAACGAAAGTGGGCGTCGCTTGTCGCCGAGGCCGTGCAGTCGCACGCGACGATGGTGCAGTCGAACCAGACGGATCTCGCGACCGATATCGATGACTATATTCGGTCGCAGGGTGAGCCGGTCGGCGGTACGAGCGCGTACGCTCAGTATTGCGTGTACCGAGCTGCAGCTGGAACAGGACTCACGGTTATGCTCGATGGTCAGGGGCCCGACGAGATGCTGGCGGGATACGATTTCTACGTTGCCACGAGGCTGAGGGAGCTCCTTAGGCAGGGAGACATTGGGGAAGGCATGTCATTGCTTCAGGCGCCTCATGTCGCCGCGCGCCGAGGACGTGCTCGTCTCGTGCTGCAGTCTCTTCGGGGCAAGGCAGGAGCCACTGCAGCCACGGAGTCCGTCCGGCAGTCCGTCGGCAGGCCCTCCATCGCTCCTTGGGTCTGGAAGGGTGCAATGAGCGCCAGCGTGCGCGAGCATTTCGAGTCCTTTCGTGCTCCGGGTTTTGAAGGCGTGCACGCGCATCTGCGACACTCAACTGGTAAGGGCCTCGTCAACTTGTTCCGCCTTGCGGATCGCAATGCCATGCGCTTCTCGATCGAGAACCGCGTACCGTTCGCGACTCAGAGACTGGCAGACCTGGCGCTTTCCTTTCCTCCGAGCTTCCACTTCGGTCCGGAGGGAGAGGGCAAGTACGTCCTTCGAAGGGCCGTGCGCGGCCTCGTGCCTGATGCAATTCTTGATCGGCGCGACAAGATTGGTTTTGCTAACGATGATGCGGACAACCTGCTGAAGTGTGACGTATGGGTGGAAGAGGTCATCCGCTCGAGTTCGGATTGCCCTTTTGTCGCTCGTGACCTCCTTGTGAGGGCATGGAGCGATTGGAAGCGCAACAGAAGGGGATCAACCGCCTGGCTGTGGAGCACGCTTGTCCTCGTGCGTTGGTGGACTCTGTTCCAAGTGTCGGAGTGATGCGACCGCTTACTTCGATTCTGCATGTGCAAGACGGGGACTTCCGTTTCGCATCGCGTGTGCTCAAGGAGTCCCGTGTTGCGCTTCGTCGGGGCTGGGCGCGCCGCATCGACCTCCTTGGCTTGGAGATAGATGGCAGTGCTTCCGTGGAGGAACGGGAGGCTGGCCTCTGGGTTCATCGCGTTGTCAGTCCTCCGTCGGAGCGAATCTGCGGACGTGCCATCACTGCGGTGCGGCTGGTGGTTCGATGGTGGCGGTTCATTCGCGCCGGCCGCCGGCTGAAATGTGACCTTATTCACTGTCACAGTTTCGGTGCCCTCGTGCCCTCCGTAGTGCTGGGAATCATACATCGTGCTCCTGTGGTTTATGATGCGCATGAACTGGAGAGTCAGGCAGGACAGCCTCCCGTTCGCGCTGCGCTCGCGCTGGCGATCGAGTTGCTGTGCATCCGTCGAGTTCGCGCGGTGATTTGCGTGTCGGGCTCTATCGCCGACTGGTACGCGCAGCGTTTTGGGATCGCGCGACCGCATGTCGTGCGGAACGTTCCGGACGTCGCATCGCAACAGCATGCAGCCGAGGGGAGTCCGCTGCGCGATTGGCTGGGCATTCCGGCGGAAGACCTTCTTTTCCTCTATCAGGGAGCCCTGTCGCCTGGGCGCCGAATTCAGCAACTGCTTCGGGTCTTCCGAAACGTCCCGCTTGACCGTCACCTGGTATTCATGGGATACGGAGTTCTTGAGCCGGAGATTTCCGCCGCAGCTGCCGAGAGACCGAATATCCATCTTTTCCCGGCCGTTCCGCCCGATCAAGTGCTCCTGCACACGCGCGGGGCCGACGTCGGCATTTGCGGCGTGGATAACGTGTGCCTGAGCTATTACTACAGTCTCCCGAACAAGCTGTTCGAGTATCTTCACGCTGGAGTCCCGGTGCTCGTTCCGGAGTGGCCGGAGATGCTGCGCATCGTGAAGGAGTATGGCTGTGGATGGCTTGTTGGCGAAGACGACACGGCGTGGAGCAACGCCGTCATCCGATTGGACCGGCCGATGATTACATCGGTGGCGCACGCTTCGCGTGCTGCATCAGCCCACCTCTTGTGGGAATCAGAGGCAGACGTTTTGCTTGCGGCCTATTCAGCAGCCCTCCGTGACATGGGAGATGCCTGAGCGTGTGTGGCATAGCGGGAGTGATCGGCGAGGCCGATGCGCGCTTTCTCCGGTCCTTTCGAGATCGCGCCTTCGAGATGATGCAGTGCCGTGGCCCGGACGGGGCAGGGGCTGTCGTTCTGCATGGCGGTGTCTTTCACGACGCGGCGAGTGGTGCTATCCCTGACGGAACGTCAGTCCTGCTCGTCCATCGGCGGCTCGCAGTCCTGGATCGGACTGAATCAGGGGCGCAGCCAATGAAGGACGAGCTCGGGCGCTTCGCGATTTCCTACAATGGCGAGGTGTACAACTACGAAGAACTCCGACGATCGCTAGGTTCGTCCCCCGGGCAGTGGCGCGGCACGTCGGATACTGAGGTGATGCTGCAGTGGCTTATGCGCGGTAGGGCAATCTCGGAGTGCACCGGCATGTTTGCGCTCGCACTCGCGGATGCCGTCGCGGGCTCCGTCACGCTCGTACGAGACGCGTTTGGCATCAAGCCGCTGTTCTGGGCAGAGTTGCCCCGTGGTCTGGCGTTCGCGTCCGATCCGCGCTTGCTACTGGGCTGCCCGGGGGTCAGTGATTCGCCGGACGATGTCAGGGCGATGGAGTTCCTACGCTACGGAGCCGTCACGACCATTGGCGAGCGTACCGCGTTCGCCGGAGTGAAGCAGGTGATGCCGGGCTCCGGGCTCACGATCCAAGTTGCATCAGGTCATGTATCTCGCTTTCGCTGGTTCGACGATAGCGTACCACCAACTTTCCGGGGATCGTTCGCCCAAGCGGTGACGGACGTGCGGGAAGTATTCCTCGAGAGCGTGCGTTTACACCTCAAGGCCGACGTGCGTGTGGGCTGTGCGCTTTCCGGGGGCATAGATTCGTCCGCCGTTGTGTGTGGTATGCGTCAGGTGCTTGGATCTCACGGCGAGATTCATGCGGTTAGTCACATCGCATCGGAGAGGCGACTGTCGGAGGAGCACTGGATTGACTGCGCCGCGGCAGCGGCCGGAGCCGTTGTGCACAAGGTGCGGCCCGTCCCAGAGGATCTTCCCGCTGACCTAGATGACTTGGTTGCTGCCCAAGGGGAGCCGGTCCCATCCACTAGCCTCTATGCCCAGTATCGGGTCTTCAGCGCCGCTCGGGATGCGGGACTTACTGTGATGCTTGATGGGCAGGGGGCGGACGAACTCCTCGCCGGATATACGCACTTTCTGCCTCATTACCTGCGCGACCTACTGTCGATGCGCGACGTGGTCGGTGCGGTGCGGCTCCTGCGGGGTGCAGACGAGAGGCGGACCTTGCCGCGCTTGGGCGTGCCTATTCTGCTCGTTCGCCACGCAATTCCTGTGCGCGTTGCCGATCGACTCGGCGCCTTCGTAGGGCGTCCGGCGCTGCCGGAATGGATTCGAGTTCCTGACGCTGCGAGCTATTACGCTGCCCAAGAGACGAGGCGAGGGGTCGTCCCAGGACTCCGCGGAGCGCTGGATGTCTCGTTGTTCAGTTCGCTGCAGGGGCTTTTGCGATATGAGGATCGCAATTCGATGCGCTTCTCCATCGAGAGTCGAGTCCCGTTTCTCGAGCGAGAGCTCGTGCGCCTTCTTCGAGCGATGCCGCCCCACTACCTAGTCGGACCGCGTGGAGAGACGAAGTATGTGTTCCGTGAGGCGATGCGCGGAATCGTACCAGATGAGATTCTTGATCGTCAGGATAAGATCGGTTTCGAGAACGATGAGGCGAGATGGTTGACAAGCTGTCGAGGGTGGGTTGATACGGTCCTCGCCGCGTTGGAGGATGATCCGCTGCTCAGCCCGCCGCTGCTCCGCACGGCGTGGGCGGCATTTCTACGCCGTCCCGACCCTAATCTCGCAAAGCGGCTCTGGGCATCCTTCCTATATCTCCGCTGGCGGCAGCTGTGCCGCGGCGCGCGTTAAGTCGAGGTAGCGCATGACGTTTCTCCACATCGCTTGCAACGCTTCGACCCGTCCGTCTAGAATCCTGAAGGAGTCTGGCTCGGCATTGCGAGCGGGGCTAACGGGAAATGTGGTGATTCTCGCGCGGGCGGCTGAAGGGCACGCGATGGAGGAGCATCCCGCGGAAGGTGTCCGGATCGAGCGTGTGTCACTTCGCACCGGGTGGCTTCCCCGCCGGGGGCCGATGCAAATCGTAAAGCTGCTTGACTGGCAGGCACGAGTCTTTCGCCGAGCTGTCGGGTTGCGGCCGCGGTTGGTTCACGCGCACAGTCTCTGCACGCTTGCGGTGTCGCTACGCATCGGACGCGAGGTTGGGTGCCCAGTCGTATACGACGCGCACGAATTGGAGACCGATCAGGGGCAGCCTCGCTGGCGGCGGCCGATCGACCGGTTGGAGGAGGCAAGGCTGATTCGGAAGCCGGCCGCCATGCTGTGCGTGTCCGAGTCGATTGCAGACTGGTATGCTAATCGCTACGAGATCTCGCGTCCCGTGGTGGTGCGCAACGTGCCGGATGTGCGTATCCAGCGGCTCGGCGCGGATCGTGAGATCCTGCGTCAGCGCTTCTCCATTCCCGACGCATCTGTTGTTTTCATCTATCAGGGAGTGCTGTCGCCGGGCAGGCGAGTGGAGCAGTTGCTGCGAGTCTTTGGGCGGGTTGGCGACGCTCGCCACATCGTCTTTATGGGCTATGGTCCACTCGAGGGGATGGTGCGTGAAGCCGCGTCTGTGCGGGCGAACGTGCATTTTCTCCCCGCGGTGCCACCAAACGAGGTCCTACGATACTCCGCTGGTGCTGACGTGGGCATCTGTGGCGTGGAGAACACGTGCTTGAGCTATTTCTACAGCCTGCCGAATAAGCTCTTTGAGTACCTCCTTGCCGGAGTGCCAGCACTCGTTCCACGCTGGCCGGAGCTTCTGCGCGTCGTTGAGCAGAACGGTTTCGGGTGGGCTGTTGGCGATTCCGATGAGGCATGGATCTCCGCGGTGACGGAAACGAATCGCGCGGCGGCTGATGCACTGCGGCCACGTGTCCTAGCGGGTGCCTCTGAGTATTCGTGGGAGCGGGAGGAGGGCCGGCTACTGACGGTGTATCGTACGGTGCTCGATCAGGGGGTGGCATTTGAAGCATAGCGGACCCGTGTGTGCGCACGTGACAACGGCTCACCGCGCCCGAGACGTCCGCATCTTCAGGAAGGAGGCGCGGTCGTTGGCGGCGACTGGCTTCCGGGTCGTAGTCATTCATCCCGATAACGATATCCCGGAGGAAGACGGCGTAACCTTCATCGGACTCTCCCTTAGTGGAAGCCGGTTCGTGAGGTTTGCAGTAGGGGGATATAGGGCATTTCGCGCCGCGAAAAGGGCTGATGCGGTCGTGTTTCATTTCCACGATCCGGATTTGATCCTCTGGGGCATGCTCTGGAGGATGTGCGGCGGCATTGCCGTCTACGATGCGCACGAGGATGTCCCCAAGGCAGTGCTTCGCAAGGGGTGGATTCCCAGACCAGCGAAGCGGTTAGTAGCGGCGGCGGTAGCAGGGGTGGAGTTCCTAGCGGCCAAGACGTTGAAC
>Ga0255234_1000112_pt1 | contig 9983 bp, 3 predicted proteins | sample ColtaT_9_FD_189962 | JGI IMG/M metagenome (GOLD analysis project Ga0255234, IMG submission 189962) | Metatranscriptome of freshwater microbial communities from Columbia River, Oregon, United States - Colum_Colum_RepC_8h (Metagenome... | ecosystem: Environmental > Aquatic > Freshwater > River...
CCTGGACGTTAACACCAGGCATTCTTTTGGAGGATCAACAGCGGCTTGATCCGAATCATTTAAAATTGAAGAATAAGATAGCGCTTATTCACCCTCATTGAAGTATAACATTGTGGTTATACAACCAGATATTGAAGAATAATATTGCGATTATTCAACTAATTGAAGTATAACATTGTGGTTGTACATTGAAAATAAATTGAAGAATAATATTGTGATTATTCAACTGAGAAATATCAAATAAATTGAAGTTTATCATTGCGGGTAAGCATACCAACATCAACAATATGTCATTGACATTTGAACAACAACTTAACATCTTAGCTGCTGGTCATATGACTGCAGTAGGTGATGATTTTTATCATTACCATTTCGTCGGAGCCCCATTTTGTGGCTTATATAAAAAGAAATTGACGAAGAATGGAGTTGAGAAGAAGAATAAAATCACCCAATTAAAGAAGACCCCAGCACTTAAAGTAACTTTTAATGAAGAGGAAGGATGGAAGATGGTTTATGAACTTGCAGAGCTCAACATTGGACAAACTTATGTTGTTGAAGACGTTATTGAGAGGCAAAAGTTATTTTTAATACAACGGACTACGGATACGGACCTTTTTAATCCAAACGCTTTCTATGAGAGTTTGGAAGATGAAATGTTGTTTGCTCTTCAAGCATCAACAGTATTGGAAGAAATGGCTAAACAGCGTAATAAGTTAATTCATGCATTAAATGGTAACATAGACTCATATAACAATACTTATCTTAATAAATATTTTTACTTAATTAACGACTTTGGAGATTGTAAGGAATTTAATATTTTAGAACGTAATCTACAAAATATTTCAATACATAATATTTTACCAATAGACCTTAGCGATATCTTTTATTCATTTGAAAATAAATATCAATTAACTTTAAATTTAGGAAATAAATATGCAGATTTATTAAATAAAGTTCCTAGAAATCACCCTTTAGGTATTTTTAGAGATTCTATAATTAACCAATATTTAACACCTATAGATTTCTTATTGCGTCACTGTCCTTATTGTGGATGTACTTATGAGTTAAGTGACTATAAAAATGAATATGTTATGTTGTACAATGGACAGTTAGTTGATTATATTCCTTTTAATTATCATGAAGATTTTAATTGTTATAATTGTTACGGTAAATCCTTAGTAGCTAGACATTATGAATATATAGATATTATTAAACCTACAAATATATTGAAATTTAGTGATATGGAAGAACAAATGAATAGAGTAAAGCAAGAAGAAGATGTAGATAAAGAATTAATATATCCTACTTTACCTAAAAATAGAATAGTTTCTAGAAAAGAATATGATAATTATTGTAAACAAGTCTCAGAACGCGCTGGTTTAGATTGTACTGTACAGATTGAACCTTATGAGAGATATGTAAGACGAAATCAGCACCTGCCTTCAACTACAAAATATAATAACATGAGAGAACAAGGAAGAAGGCAAAATAGACGAAGACGACAAGAAGTATCTGATTCAGAAGATGAAGAAGAATTTAAAAAGACAGAATGTTTATTTAGAAAAGACGGAAAACCTGAACAAATTAAGCCTATGCCAAGATTACCCAAAAATAGATTAGCAACTAAGGACGAATATAATGAATACCGTATTAAGTACTATAATTATATGCGAGAACAAGATGGAGCCAGAGTTACTTTAGAAACTTATAACCAATATATTGAAAGAAATAACTTTAAATTTAAGAATATGGTAGAACAAACTAAAATAGAAGATGCAAAAAACTTTGTAACATCAATTCCAAACATATTTTCATATCAAGAAGTAATGGAAAAATTAAAACCAATAAATACTATAACTAGTTTATATAAGATTTATACGTCAGATACAGTTTATGATGCTTTAGCAGAAGTTTTAAGATTATTAGAAACACATAATTTATATTGGAATCTTGATACAAACAAATTGATTACCTGTATTGATTGCATATGCTCTTTACTTAAGAGTATACGCGATGTACCAGAATTAATATCACAAATCCCAGGCATGGACCGAATCTCAAATTTGCCCGGTACAGATAATCAAAATGTAGATCAATTTCCTGAAATGCAAGAAGAGACTTTTAAAATTGATGAAGAAGGATTTTTAGCTAAAGCATTAGAGTTTGCACGCCAATTTGGAATTAAGGAAGATGTAATTAAAGCAGGTGGCCCAGTAGTAGCATTGCTTGTATCAACAGTAGCATCAATAGCTTTAATAGGATGTGGATCTAAAATCAATAGTATGAATTTAACATCTGGAATGTCAGCAATGATTCACACGATGGCCATGGAATGTAGAGATTGGAAAATTTTATTATCATCCCTTAAGGATACGTGGGCTTTTATTGCATCTTCATTAGGAAAATTTTTAGGTTTTACATATTTAGATGAGAAAACAAGTTTAAGAACAGAATTAGTTGCACGTTTAGAAAAACTTAAAAAGGATATAGACGATTTAGATGAACAAAAAGAATTAAATTTTAGCATTATTAATGATCCATTTTATTTTGATAATTTTCAAAAGCGTTTTAAAGATTTGGAAAAATTACTCTTTGATATGATTAAGTCAGATCAAAATCTTGCATCTTTTAGGTTAGTTTTAGATAAATTGAAGGAGAGAATGATGACGATTAGAAATGATTACACTAGTCTATTTAACTCTAAATGTGGTAAACAACAACCCACAACTATATATATAGGAAGTGAATTATCAGGAATAGGAAAAACAACTTTTATGGAATGGTGTGTAGAGCCTTTGTCATTAAAATATGGTAGGGCATTAACTAAATATGTAAAAGGAACAGAAGATTATTGGTCAAATTATGTGTATCAAGATATTTTACATTGGAGAGATTTTAATCAAAAGAAAACAAATGAAGAACATATTGAATTAATTAATATTTATGATCCTAGTCCTACTCAATTAAATATGTCAGATAATGATCAAAAAGGTCGTCAGTTTAAATCACGTTTTATGTTTATAGATTCAAATACGTTATATATTCGTCGATCAGCAATGATTGATGATGCGAGTAAATTAGATAGAAGAAGAGATTTCCTTTTTGAAGCTTTTACAGAATTTAGATCAACACCTGACAAGCCAACACCCGGAAGTGCAGAAGAAGCAATTAATAATTTATATTTAGTTAGTAAACCTAGAGTAAAACAGAATGATGGTGCTCCCCAATTTAATACTGAATATTTTACTATAGATGGTAGATCAATTAGAATAGGAAACAATGGAGTAGAAGTACCAACACTACGGTTTGATGTAATAATCGATAGATTGTATGAACATGAGGTTGCAAATAATACTGCCTATTTAGCAAAATGTAAGAGAATTTTTGATGCAGAAAAAGAACGACAATTGATGGAAGAACAGACACTTTTCCCGGCAATATCACAGAACGAAGCAGAGTCAAAGAAAGTCATTTTATTAATAGGAGCCCCAGGTACTGGTAAGACTACATTAGCTCGTAAGTTTAATCCAATACGTGAAGACGGAGATTTTAAGTACGATGAATTTACTATTCAAAACACCAGTGAGAATATTAGAAAATATATTTTAAGGTCTTATGATGTAGGTGATAAAAATGTTATTTTAACTGCTAACATAACTGATTTTGAAGCTTGGTTAGATACTTTAACTTTAGATCAAGAAGATGCGGTAATGCGAAGATGTATTAAAATAGATGTAGAGTTTGCAATAAAGAAGTCAGGTTGGTTAAAAGGATATCTCACTAATCCAGTTTACTATACAAAAGAAGAAGTTGAGGATGAAAATAATAAGTCACTATATTCACGTATGGTAGCATTTAAAGTTAATGGGATTAATGTTAAAGTAACCGGAGCCTCTAAATTAATTGAAGATAATTTAAAGAAAGATATTAAAAATGTTATTTCCTATAATATTACCCCTCGTATTAAGATTAATAGAGATTTGGCCAAAAATTTAGTAGAGTTTGACATGTACTGGAGAGATGTTGATGAAATTTCACAAAAGTCTATATTTGAATTAATGAAAATTACAAAAATAATTAGAACCACTTTGCCTTATGGAATTATTACAAAAGCTTTTGCCCAAATAGTTAAAGATGTTTTCAATAATTATACTTTATGCAAAGATTTGGAAGATGGATTAAATCAGCTTAATTCTTTACGTATAGATAGTCCTTTAGACTTCGATTGTGTTATAAAATTAAAAGATGAAGCTTTCTTTTTAACAACAGATGATGATGGTAAAATTGTATTTTGTATTTGTGATGATAGTTTTGAATATAAAATTAATGAACAAAATGAAGTTTTATGCTTTTTCCAAGGAGAGTTTTTATGGAAGGTTGAGGGTAGAGTAGCGACATGGTATCGTCATATACAAAGAAATGTGGATTTAGTTACTATAGACTATACTAATTTAACACCTCCTTCTCGCGATTTAGTCAAATATTGTGATCATTTTCTAAATTTCTTAAAAACAGGATTTGCAGCATTAGCTATAAAACAGTTGTGTACCAAAAATAAAAATAATTTAGATGAAGAAACCTATGATGTTTATGATCAATCATTCATACAAAAACCAGTTAGTTATCAAAATAATGCACAATTTTCCAAAACAAACAATGTAAATTTCAATAAAAATAGCAATTTTAATCCCGTAGAAGAAACATCAGCAGATGCATATTTAAATAAACAGAATAAACAACCTAAAACTAGTACAAAAAAGAATACAAATTTTGAATTTAAATTACGTAATGAGACATCAGCTGATGCTTATCTTAATAAAAATAATAAACAACCTAAAAGTAATACTAAGAAAAATTCAAATTTCGTTTTTAAAAATTCCGTTAAGAAAAGAGATATGGAAAATGAAGCATGTTTAGACATACAGTCTGCGCAGTTAGCTGATATTGTAATGAATCAAAATTATCCTTTATATATTAATAATATTCAAGTTTGTTATGGACAAGGTTTTCATAAAAATTACATTTTAACAGTAGGTCATCTATCAGGAGAAGCAAAAGTAAAAATTGATAATGTTTTATATAGTACTAAAGTAATAGCGGTGGATGTAGTTCGAGATCTAGCAATAATTAAAGTCATAGGTAAATCAGTCAATTTTAAAGATATTAGAAAGTACTTCCAAAAAGAGCGAGTTAATAATTCATTAGATGGTTTTAAAGCAACTTTATATTGTAGGTCACCAACAGGAAATATTTATGAAAAACCAATTACTTTAAAAGAACAACGTGTTTTAGAAATAAGAAATAGTAAGCTTAAAGATGGTTTGTTGTATAATGTTCAATCTCTAGAAGGGAACCATCCAATTCAAACACAAGCAGGTTTTTGTGGAAGTCCTATGTTAATTTGTAATTCAGCATATCCAGAAAAGATTTTAGGTTTGCACGTTGCAGCAGATGATATACATGGTTTAACATCAGTAGTTTTTAGATCAGATTTATATTTCGAAGAAGAAGAAATAACCATGACAGAGGAAATTAAGGAAGAGAGTATTGTTGTTTTACCTTTCCAACAAGTAACAATTGAAGAATTAGAATTACCTTTAGGTTTAGAGACACCACTTAGGTGTGTTGGTAGAGCTGGAAATTATAAAGATGGAAGTTTTGTAAGTAATAAAGCTTTTTCTAGTCATTTAACACAAATATATCCTTCCCCTTTTTCTACTGATGACGAAACAGTGTTCGAGCCTTCAATTTTGTCAGAAACAGATCCTCGTTTAGAAGTTCCATGTTATAATATTATTTATAAAGGTTTAAATAAGTTTGCTAAAGAACAAAAATCAATTAATTTGGAATATTTAGATGAATGTGTTGAAGAATTATCAGAAGTTTTATTAGAAGGAATTCGTAGAGTTGGAATGCAAAGTAAAATTTTAACAATAGATGAAATTATTAACGGTTGTAGTTATTATAGTACATCACCCAGTTTAAATATGAGTAGTGGAGTCGGATATCCTCATTCTTATGAATGTGGAGGTATGACACATAAAGCAGATGCGTTTTATTTTAATTTAGATACTTGTAAGTATGAATTTGCAAAGAATAAATACGGTGAACAGATACAATCAGATTTAAATTCATATTTAAACTATTTAGAAAATAATGAAGGGCGAACAGCTGTTATTTACGTTGCACAGAAAAAGGATGAAGTATTAAAATTAAAGAAAATTAGAGATTGTGGAACAAGAATCTTTGAGATGGGACCATTATATCACTTCATGGCAATGAAGAAATATTATGGTGCAGCACAGGCGTTATTAACTTTAGTTAATTCATCAATACCTTTTAAGATAGGAATTAATGCTTCTTCTATAGAATACTCGAAATTACATAAATATTTATTAAGAACTGGTAATTTAGGAATGAATTGTGATTATACAGGTTTTGATTCTTCTCATCCAGAAGAATTCTTGAAAAGATATCATAAAATATATAATCGAATTTATAAGGAAACAGATCCAAATTGGTGTCAAGCAGATGACGACATGCGTAGGAAACTTCATGAACAAGAAAATCGTCCTTTAGTCTTAGTAGATGATTTAATAATTGAATGTCCAGGAGGTTTGATGTCTGGAGGTGAAGATACTGGAGGTAAGAATAATATTGCAGGGAATTTAAATATGCGTTATGCTTGGAAGGTTTTATCAGCACAATATTGTCAAGAGAAATTTTATAAATATGATGAATACACAACAGATGCTACTTTCGGAGATGATCTTATTAAAACAATACATCCAGATGTTCTTTCTTGGTATAACCCTCAAAATATTCAATTAGTTTTAAATGAAATAGGATTTACAATTACATCAGCAGATAAGGAAACAGAATTAAAAATAGAACCTTTAGATAATTTAACATTTTTAAAAAGAAGTTTTGAATATATAACTGTTAATATTAATGGAGTTAAGCAAAAATTTTTAGTAGGAGCTTTAGAAGATAACTGTTTTCTTAAAATGTTAAATTGGTGTAAGGCTTCAAAACGTCATAAATATTATAGAGGAGAATCAGTACATTATGACCCATCAACTATAGGACTTTCAGCTTTAACTTGTTTATCTGAAGCTGCACTTAAAGGGAGAGAAGTATTTGAACGAACACGTCAACATTTATTGCAGTGTGCTAAAACTTATCAAATGGTTTTACCTAAATTACCCACTTTTGAAAAAGCTTTTTATGAAACTTACTTTTGTTCTAATTTTCCGCAACTTGAAACTAAAGAAATAATTAATATTGATATCAAACATAATTTACATCCTCTTTATCAAAGAAATTTTATTTTTGGAGACAGATCATTCGTTAGTATTATGCATTGTTATGAATATATAAGAGCCAAATCACATCAACAAATAGAAAAAGCAGAATTTTATTATAATAATCCTACTAAATGTAAATATGTTTATTATCTTGATAATCGTCGCTTTAAACCTGATAAATTAATGTATCGTATTATTAGTACAGTTTTTAAAGAATATACTTTTGATAATTTTAATTTAAATAGTAAATATATTGTAGATTACGGTCATAAATATTTTGGTTTCACAGTAGGAGATGCAGTAACAAATAGGTACGGCGAACTATTAACACAGTTCGCAATTTCGAAATTGCCAAAAGAAAATTTACAAAGCGAATCAAATTTAAGTTTAAACTTAACCGATAATATAAACTATCTTAATACGAATTTTAATATAGATTGTCCAATTTTGAAAGAAAATTTAATATATAATACAGATTTAATAATTGAACCAGAATTAAGATTTAATACATCAAAATGGAGAACGGCGGAAATAACCCACCCATGCCAGAAGTAATTGGTGAAGTAGCCACAGGTTCAACGTTTTCGAGTACAGATGCTACAGGTCTTGATGTTCCTGCTATTGCCGGACGTCCAGCTCCAACAATTGAGGGACCTCGTCATGCCAATGTCTCTACAGATGACATCATGGGGTACCTCAAGAAACAGCATATTTCTCTACAACGTTTTACCTGGTCAACAAGCCAACTTCCTGGTACTTTACTAGTAAACATTCCTATTACTCCTCTTAGAGCTAATAACATCATTTCCTACCTCTCAGGTATCTTCAATGCTTGGAATGGAGGCTTGGAATATCAGGCTAAGGTTGCAGGTACTGGCTTTCATGCTGGTGCGCTTGGTATTGCTCGTATCCCTCCTAACATTGATCCTACTACTCTTAAAACTGTTGCTCAATTTACTGCTTTCGAATATAGTGTTATTGACCCTAAAACTCTTGAAGCTATTTCAAAACATATTCCTGATCAACGTCCTATAATGTATCATTACATGAGTAATGACTTCTCAGATCCTAATAACATCGGTGGCTACTTTGTCATCTTTGTCATCCTTCAGTTGAATACCTCTTCTACAGGTACTAACCAAATTGACGTTGAAATCTTTAACAAGTTAGCTCCTGATTTTAGATTCATCCAAGTTATTCCTCCTAATATTCAAGCTGCTCCTATCACTGATGTTGAGAAATGGTCAGATCTTTTCTCTACTCCAAATTTGCATTCACATGCTATCTTTGATTTCCCTGTTTCACAGATGCGTATTGAAGCAGCTAACACTGTTTCTAATGCGCGTATTGGTATGGTCAATCTTGCGGGAACTGTCTTTTCTGATCCTCCTTACACTACACTTAATACAACTCCACTTTTAGGCAGAGGCTATCCTTGGTTTTCTAGTACTGCAACAAGTCTTATTCCTAGTAATGGCGACAATGTTTTAAGACCTTATCAACTAACAATCACTAATACTGGTGCTAATTTCACTCGTATTCTTCAATCTGGAGTCTTGGTTGCTACATCTCCAGTAAATTTTACAACTGCTGCCGTTGTTGCCGGTGCAGTTGTCTCCACTAACTATTATCTTAATCCTAATAGTTCTGCTGCTTGTACTGCTACTTATGGTAGTACACCTAATATTACTCCTCCTGCAGGTGAATCACTCGTCACTTTTTCTTATGGTTCAGGGCTTGTTGCTACTCCATTTACACTTACTACAACTTTTCTTGCAGAGCAGTTTCTTTCACGCCGCTTCGTTATTAGAAATAATGAAGCTGTTCTTTGTCAACTCTTTTCACGTCAAACAGGCTTACCTGTTGCTTTCATCAAAATTTATTTTAATGGTCACATAACTTCAAACTCACAAGTTACTCCTGTTGTTCTTGATTTTACTGATTTACGTTTAGAGTTCATTTCATATACGCAAGCTACTACTCCGATTCCTTCATTAACTATGACTATGTTGCAGTCTCTTCAATCTATTCGTTTAGAAGCATTGCTCAATCGTACTCGCCAATTACGTTTAGGCGATTAAATTACCCAAAATTAAAATATTAAAGCGAAAATATATAATTCATATAATAATAATTAAATTAAATATGTTCGATTTCTTAGCACATTGGTTCGCAAAAACAGAAATAATTCATAACGAAAAAGGTGTTCCAATAAAACAACAACCTAAATCATATTTCAAAAATGGTCATTTTTCATTAGACCTTACTTTTATTGTAATAATTTTAGTTCTAATTATACTCTATTTTGCTTATCAAAAATATAAGAAATATAATAAAAATAAATTTATCAAAATGTATGAATTAACTAATCTACGTTCTCAGTTAGACGTTGAGCGGGCCCCATTAGGCAGAGTCCCACAAAACTGTGCAGTAACTCAAACTGGTATTTGAGTAAATATTTTAATCAAACCTTGATTTCCAAACATCAAGGCATATTCTATTTTATATTTTTATTTAAGTTGCATTGTCCTTCTGACTTCAACTTTAAAAAGGAAATAAAAATATTCGGTAACACGGATAGGAAAAATACTCGTTACAGAACGGGGTCCTGAGCTTAACTTGGGATGTATAAAAATAAATATAATCAGCGCAAGGCATATTCCTTTTCTTATGTCG
>Ga0255234_1000116_pt1 | contig 9905 bp, 3 predicted proteins | sample ColtaT_9_FD_189962 | JGI IMG/M metagenome (GOLD analysis project Ga0255234, IMG submission 189962) | Metatranscriptome of freshwater microbial communities from Columbia River, Oregon, United States - Colum_Colum_RepC_8h (Metagenome... | ecosystem: Environmental > Aquatic > Freshwater > River...
CTCCCATAAGGTATATACCTTGTGGCTAGTTTTTCATGTAGGTTCGGGAGTCTGCCCGACCAGTGATTTACGTATATTGAAACCTATGTTAGTTATAGTCAAAATTCGATATAGAGTATGATTTTTGATCATACTTCACGTGAATGATCCGTCTTTAAAGACCGTCTCGCGTGTGTAGATTGAGTGTCAAATGACCTCAGAATTGACAGAAGAAGGGTCTTTATCCACCCCTTCCTGATCAATGGAACTCATAGTTGCACTACGGCTATGTTTGATAGAAGTGAAATGATTTACAGTAGTATATTGCAATTTTCTCTTTATACAGTCTTCATTTTGTCCCTTGTAAATCCGACAAAGAAGATTCTTAGAGAAATATTGTTATATTTCAAAAACTTATTTGATTTAAATCCAGTTGTTATTTTAGAAAGAAATGTTTATTTTATTCTTAGTTTTAAAACAGCCTGATAAGATTTTTATCCCGCCCTGTCCACGGGCACTTGTGGAGCGCAGAGATGCGCGTTTTTCATGACATACTTAATTAGTTTGTTAATGATTACAAATAGTCTATCCAATTAGATACATACAAAACGATGTGAGATCCAGAGTTAAATGTTGTTTGATTACCCCTATGAGCATTATTATAATAGTGTCAGCGTCGATCGAAATGATCTCTTTTAGAGATTACTTAGTAGACATGTGCCGCTTAATCATATGTAATTTTTAACACATTAGTGACAAGGTTTTCGTTTTTGTGGAATTTGGAAATGAAATGTTGTAGTTAGATGCAATACGAGTTTAGTATAGTTATAGTATCGTAGAGCGAATTTTGTGCGCGTAGTCAGGAATTCAGTAAGTAGAAGTCAAGCCAAAGGCGTGGTTGCATGGTAAATCCTCGATGCCCGATGCAGGTTGAACTAAACTATCTTGTGGACTGGCAAATCCACTTGTATAGAAGCTGATGCAGCGCTGAACGTAGCCTGAACTTCTAGGTGTTTATATATTTTTTAGCACCCGCTTCATTTATCATGATAGTCATTTTTCTAACAGTGTGCCCTCTCCTTAGGAGTGAGATATTTAGTGTCCAGGGACCTGAAAGTTAAGTGATTATTGTGGTTATGGAGTCTATAGTCATTGATGATAACACAAAAAAGAGCAGCGTGTATGGTGTTGGGTACGCGGTAAACCCACACATAAGCGATCAACATATTGGTTAAGTTGATTCGTCGAAAATTAAGACCTACCCCCCCCCCCCCTCCATGATAATGTCGGACCTTGAGATCGAAACGATAAATGGGACATGGAACGGCGAAGCCAAGCCAGATGGCCTAGCCCCCCTCTGCACTAAGTTTGAATGTGCTCAGGATGACAAATCACATGATGAAGCGCCAGTGGCCGGAGAGAGACCGGACCTGCAACACTTCTCATGCAGCGAGAAAGAAGCTATAAAAGCATTAGAACACTTACTAAAAGTTAGACAAACAACCGATACAAGTGGGAAGGACTCAATGAGCGACGATTCGTCGTGTAAGGACACACCCCCACTCCCAATTCATTTACATGATTTGGACACCCATAGCGGCCTATTACATAGCGTCGCAGATAAAATAAATAAAAAACATAAAAATACATTTAGGGAAGTAGCGGCAAAATATTTAGCAAATGAATTAATCAACGAGGTTGATTGGCCCATTTTTGCAGAGCGATTAGCGCTTTGTTTTATAAATTTGACCGCGCAAAATACATATCGGGGATTAGTAACATCTATATATTTAGTCTGTAAAGAATTTGGGTTAGTAACGCATAAGCGTAGTTTCATATTGGGGTTGATTAAATGTGTCAATGAATTTTTGGATTCATCGATAGTGACACAATTTAAGGGTATATATACGGAGGAGGAGATCAAGTCGGAGGTCGTAAAAGAGGCCCCGAAAGTTACCAAGACACGTGGTGTATTGGATGATGATGTCGCATTCGCAGATGACCGCTCGATGAGCGGTGATAGCGTATTTGTGGCACTTGAGACCCACTCCGGCTCATCAGTCAAAATTGGTATAGACATGTTGATTTCTTGTATAAAAAATCCAGGTAAATTAGCAAATCTTGGTCTCATAAAACCTATAGTTCGCTTTATTAGGGCGATAATGGGTATGGGACTCATGCAATATTGGGCTGGATCGTATAATATGCAGGGAGTCAAATTGTTTGCATTACAACCCATCGAAGGAGGAGTTTTTGAAATTCTTTCAGTGATTGCGGATAGTTTGCAGTCTTTCGCTGACTATGGGTACGCGATGATAATGGAAGGGACCTTATTTCCGAAGAATTTTACATTCGACAAGTTACAAAACTTGGAATTTAGGGTCGCTGATCTTGATGCTTGGATGCCGTTCTACGAGAATGGGCGTCTAGTTGAGAGAGGTCTTCAGCGCGCGGATTATTTGAAGCGAATCGATGATGCCAAACGCGAGATTCTTCTTTTAAAAAAGACAAACACCGATAAGATGGTTGATAGAACGCTAGTCCATTTGTATGCTAAGCTTGAGAAGCTCTTGACACGAACTGCCATGGTGACTTTATCGTCGCAATTGAAATATTGCCCTTTTGGGTATTTGATTGCTGGCCCCGCCGGCATTGGTAAGAGTTCTATCACATCGCATATGACGAAGGCTTTCCTTGCATGGAAGAAAACCGAACAAGGATGGAAGCCTGAAGGTGATGAGAGGGATTATGTTGTGACTGTTAATACAGCAGACAAATTTCAATCGGAAGTTTTTTCGCATCATATTGTGGGATTGTTAGACGATTTTATGAACAAATGTCCAGAGAGAGTAGCTCCAGGTGAGAACGCCCACGATTTTTTGATCAAGATCATCAACAACGTGCCATGTGTGGCACTTAAACCAGACATAGAGTCAAAAGGAGCTGTTCCGATTAATTTCGAGCTCGTTGGTTTAACCACAAACGTTGATCATCTATACGCTTCAATCTTTGTCAATGACACCTATTCCATTTTGCGTCGCGTGGGATTTGTTGTATACCCCTTCGTTAGAGAGAAATTTCGCAAGGAGGACAGTACGGCTTTGGATCCCACAAAGGCATTGGGTCACACAGATCTTTGGAGGTTTGATGTTAAATACCCAATGCCCGGAAACGCATCCCGTTTTTATAAGTTAGATAACGGGAAGGATGCGCATAATATCGATTTGGTTACTTTACTGGAGCTATACAAGCGCGAATGGACAAAACATGACGCTTCACAACAGGCGATTTTATCAGCTCAAAAAGTGGAGGTTCCGTTATGCAATTGTGGGTTCCCTAGTGATGTTTGTCGTGTGTGTAGTGACTACGAGAGTCCTGATGAGGAGTTTCCGGGTCGGAACGATAAATGCAGAAATGATGGTCAAGTCGATGTTGGAGACCCACAAACAGTCGCTAAACGTAGGCGTGATGAGAAGGCTGGGTTAGTGAAACCACGTCCTTTTAATTACAAGCACAATTGGAGCAAAAGTACTAACGTTGTCGAAGGTTTACAAACTCATGTGGGGCGAGACGATGTCTCCGCCCTACCGATAGATGAGATATACATTAGCGATGGTTCCCCTACGGCTGACACAACCGCCTCAAAAGATATCTTCGATGACGAGGTCATTAATTCGATTATTAGTCAGGCAGTTTCCGGCGATATTGGGACATTAGAGCGCATTATACCTACGCAAATACGCGGTGATAGGCAATACGAGAACATACCATGGATGATAGATTTCATTCCAGAGTGTATCATTCGGCGTTTACCCACATATGTCACCTTGACAGCGTTTACGTACCACACTTTGATCCATAGGAAATTTATATCAAAGATGTGCGTCGGATTGTTTGCGTTAGCAGTCACGTCAGGTGGTAGCTTACATTGGCTTTTGCGATTGGCTGCGCTGGTATCGGCAGGTGGTATTTATATTTATTTGATAAACCAACATGCGTGGCTAGTTTCGCGTTATATAGTAGCCCGTAGGCAACGGTGGTCTCGTTTCGTCGCTTTACGAAACTTACCTTCCACGACACGTAACGGTTTGAAGAGCTTTGCATTATTGTGCTTTCAAGGGTCGGTCATATTCGTCATCCTCAAGATGTTGAAGACGATGTTTGACAAGATTGATTATACCCCTGAGGGTGGGACATATTCCATTCCGACTAAAACCGTAGATTTCACGAAGATTGAAGTCACGCGAGCACCTGGCATTACACCAATCAATGCAACACTACCACAGTTAAAAATTTTCTGTGAGAAATTGTGTGGCGTTGTTAGCTACAAAGGCTGTGAGAATAAAAGATTATATCTTAACACAGTCTTTCTAGGCAATGGTTTGATCATGACACCGTCACATTTCTTACCGGATGATGAGCCTCTCGAGGTTGAGATTCTGATGGGGAGCGGTACGACTATCGGTCATAAGGTTAAATGCTATTTATGTCGCAAGGATGGATATAAGATACCTAATAAGGATTTGATGATCTTTTACGCTAGTGTCACCGGAGATAAGCCAGATATTCGTAAGTTCCTTCCCGAGAAGGACGTCGAAATTGATCAAGTGTGCCATTATCTATACCGTGAGAAAGATGGTCGCCTAGTTGTGGGCGATAAGAACATACGCTTACAGCGGCGTGAACTTGCTTCGAGCGATAAACGCACGGGTGTTAGGTACGAATCTACGGGTTATGGATATGTTTCCGACCATGATTTTGGACCAGGGTCTTGTTGCACTATATTTATTACCAACACGAAAGTCCCATACATTCATAGTTTCCACGTTGCCGGTAAGGACCATTACGGAGCCACCAATCAATTAACAGCTTATGAGTTGGACGGAGCGAGACTTCATTTTTCAGAGAAAAAGAGCACGCTTTTATTGGCTCACTCTGGGGAGATGGACTTGAACAGGATTAAGAATTTCAAGATGGTTGATAAGCCAACGAAGAATTCTCCCTTGCTTCAGCTAGATGAAGATAGTGCTTTCGAATATTACGGTACTATAGATACGCCTGTTACGCGATTCACTCACAGTGTGCATAAGACCATAATTTGTGATAGAGTTTGTGAACAATTTGGTGTTAATCTTAATCATAAGGCTCCTCCACAAGGTGGTACTTGGAAACATCATTTAGCATGTTTGAAGAACACTACGTCGCCGAACCAAGGGTTTCCACAAGAATTGGTTGAGAGCGCCACTAGCGATTACTATGATTCAATCATTGGCTCTATCAAAGTGCTAGCAGCGAATGCAGTACCTATGAGTCTTGATGAGACCGTTAATGGGGTTCCTGAATTCCGTGGCTTGGAGAAGATGAATCGTAAGACTTCTGCTGGGTTCCCATACTTCAAAGCAAAGAACAAGATATGCCCAATAGTAGATGACAAGATGGTTCTGACTGAGGAGATGGTAACGCAATATAATGCAGCCGTTGAAACTTGGAAGACTGGACAACGCACTTACGAGGTATTTCACCAGTCTTTGAAAGATGAACCTGTTAAACTATCCAAAGAGGTCGCACGCACATTCCAATGCTCCAACATGAATTTGAGTCTGGGTTTGAGACAGTATTTTTTACCTATCTTGATCCCAATGATTCAAATGCCAGAAGTTTTCGAAATGGCGGTTGGATGCAATGCTGAAGGACCAGAGTGGGATGCGTTAATCAAGTCAATATCTAAGTTTGGTGAGGACCGTATTGTGGCTGGTGATTACAAGAATTATGATCAGAAGATGAGCAGCCAAGTGTTATCAGCGGCTTTTAGAATATATATTGACATTGCCCGCGAAATTGGGTACAAAGATGAGGATATTACAATTATGACAGTGTTGGCAACTGAGGTTTTATTCCCGGTTATACATATGAATGGTGACGTCTTTAAGATCTTTGGGTCGATGACCTCGGGGAACAGTCTGACTACGATAGGCAACTGCACGTGCAATTCCTTACTACACCGTATAGTGTTTTTCGGTTTGGCAAGGCGAATGCAGATTAAGGTCCCTATGTTCAAGAGTGTATGCTCATTAATGACATATGGTGATGATTGTGCTGATTCGGTGAGGCCAGGTTTTGATTGGTTCAACCATACTAACCGCCAAGATTTTTTCGCGGAATATGGTATAACCTACACCATGGCTGTCAAAGACAAGTCTTCTGTACCCTTCATAAACATTTGTGAATTATCTTTTTTAAAGCGAACTCCACGGTATGATGAGGAGCTAGATATGATTTTGGGCCCTCTAGATGAGACGTCCATTTTTAAGAGTCTCCAATTCATTACCAAATCACAATTGTCTCCAGAGGAAAGTGCCGCAGTCAATATGGATAATGCATTAGCAGCTTGGTTTTATCACGGTAGGGAGGTGTACGAAAAACGCAGCCTAGTAGCGTTTAGGATACTAGAGGAATTTGACTTGATCCCATATTCCAGGTGTTACGGGTTAACGTACAATGATTTTTTATGTACGTGGATCCAGAGATACAAAACGGGCATTTCGCCCATAGAGATCCACCCGAACCAACTTGGGTGTAAAGTTGAAGAATGGGCCGGAGACACAGATTACGACGTCAAGTATATGCGTGGATTGCGTAACTTGGTGGACGCGTGTTCCCGGCAAGCGACTCTCCCGGTGGGAGTACCCCTTTTTAGGGGGGACGATGCTGGTCGACAAATCCTATACGACACCCAGGCAGGTGCATGTCTCGGTTATTGTGAATGTAAAATCAAACTGCATCCAAAAAACAACAACAAAAACAACATAAAAAGTCCCCCACCGTCCCGTGATGGTGGTGCGGTAGACATAGTTGGTGGCGTTAATCTTAAAAAGCCACAGGCGCGCATAGCGCGCCAACAATCGCAGCGGTCGCTTCTTCAACCAATTAGTGACGAGGACATTCAGGAAATATTGTCATACGCTGCAAGACCAAACACACCGGTACCAGATACTGCAGCCATGGCCCGTGCCCGGCATCGCAAGTTCTCTGAAATGGAGGACAGGCCCTCAGTGTTAGCTGATGAGGCCATTCGAGCAGATAGTGCTAAGTGTTTGAAGCTTAAAAAGGCAGAGCCTTGTGCTTCGTGTGGTTGTGACGATGTCGATACGGAGATTGTAGAAGTTCTAAAGATTGATGGGAAAATTCTTGCGATTTATAAGGATTTGGAACCACATGCTGGGACTATAATGATGAATCCTAAGACAGCACCCGTCACACATTCGGGTACCATGGTCTTTTCTGATACTGATGCCAATGTTATAAATTCAGTAGAAGGATCGATCGATGTAACTAGAATGAGAGCGATGAATGCAGGAGACGCCATGAGCGCCTTTTTGTCTCGACCCGTGTTGATTCAAACTAGGACCGTGGCGGTGGGTGCGTCCACATATGCCGAGTTCAACCCTTGGAAGTTGTTTATTGAGAATAAACGAGTGATTAATCGCATTAATAATTACAATAATTTGCGAGGTAAATTACATGTCAAATTCTTGATCAATGGTAACGGCTTTTATTATGGTAAACTTATAGCTTCGTACCTACCACTTAGACCGGATGATGCTTTGGAGCATAGTCACGTTACGGCATCACCAGCCAACATCACACTTGCGACACAGAGACCTCATGTCTTTTTAGACCCTTGCATGAGTACGTCGGGCCAATTGGATTTGCCTTTCTTCTTTTGGAAAGATGCGATGAATATACCGGCGGCAGATTGGAATAGAATGGGCTCAATTTTCATAGAATCCATCAATGTTCTACGCAATGCAAACGCATCCACAGCAGACTTAACGATAACTGTCTTCGCGTGGATGTCAGAAGTCACACTGGATAGTCCAACATTGACACCGGCACCAGGATTGGTAGCACAGGTGGGTGAGTACTCGGAGAAGGATATTATTTCGAGGCCCGCTAGTGTTTTAGCCAACGCGGCCAATATGATATCACCATATCTGGGATCTTTATCTCCTTTTGCGATGGCAGTGTCAAATAGTGCGGGAGTAGCATCGAACATAGCTAAGAGTCTGGGATACAGCAGACCTTTGACCGTTGAGCAGCCCATGAAAATGGCTCCTCGACACATTGGGAACTTAGCAAATTATGACGTTGTTGACAATAGTACGAAATTGGCATTAGATTCGAAGAATGAGGTGACGGTTGATACGAGAGTTATGGGTTTAGCAGGCAAAGATGAAACTTCTTTTACTTATCTTGCTGGCATATCCAACTACTTGCGGAGTGTACAATGGAATTCCACTCAATTAACAGGAGTTAAGCTTACTAGTTTGAGAGTGTGGCCTTTTCATCGAATAGGACATGGGACATTAATTGCATCTGCTTACCCTTCTTACGCGCTACCTACGTTCGATTTTGCATATTGGACTGGTACGTTTGTCTTAAAGATAGAGGTGGTGTGTTCCACGTTCCACAAAGGGAGATTGCAGATAGTGTATGACCCGAATAATGTCGATGCTGCGCCGGAGTCCAATATCCAGCACACTTATATTATGGATATATCAGACACGAAAGAGTTGGTGATAGAGATCCCGTGGTCTCAATCCAGGACTTTCCTCAATTCGTTGCAAGCATGGCCAACACAAACGTCAGATCCCGGTTTCGATGTGACTGGCACTAGCCCCGTGGCGAATGGACAGATCGGTATATACGTTTTAAACGAATTAACTGTCCCAAGTGCAACTACACAACCCATAGAGATTAATTTATATGGGTCGTTTAAGGATGATTTCAAAGTGATGGCTCCCGAAAGAGTTTACGAAGATGCCATTTTCCGGAATCTAACGACTCAAATGGGTGAGATGACCGATTGCGCTGAGGATTGCCAGATGCCGAATGACACTGATGCAGAATATACTGCTGGAGGAGATAAGCCCAGTGACCAGATGTTGAAGGTGTTCGCAGGAGAAAGCATAACGAATTTTAGAGCTTTATGGAAAAGACCAGTTTTATTGTATGTCTTTCCTCTCAATTCAGCTTTGAATGCAATATCCACATTTGTGTTTCCAGTCAGACCCAAACCGCGTGGTACAATACCTACGTTTATTAATTACAATTTAGCAGCCAATTCAGGCATGACATTGATATCATATGCGTACGCGGGATGGAGGGGATCTATTAGATACAAGACGGTCACAAATGCACAATCGTCACAAGTCAGTTTGTACGCGAGTACTATGGTAGTGAGAGGGTTTGATGCTATTTCGAGTGTGATTAATTACACTTTTGGAACCACAACTACTATCAACGATTTGGCTAGATCGATGAGTGCGGTGTACAACTCTACTGGCAGGCAGAATAAATGTCAGGAGGTGCAAAACACCCAGCACCAACCGAATGTCGAAGCCGAATTTCCATATTACTCGTTGAATCGATTCTTTCCTACTAGATTTATAGGATTTGAATTGAACCCAACTGAGAGGGTTGTCAGGATGGACACATCCCAATTTGCGGGCACGCGATTAGGATGGACGGAATTATATACATGCACAGGTGAGGACTTTCAAGTCGGTTTCTTCACCGGGTTACCATTACTGGTTAATTTTGGCAACCCAGCACCGCCAGTGGCCGCGTGACATACGTGGGCCACCCACATGACTTTTAAGGAGAGACTCTATGGCGAGGAGTCCCCGCGTGAAGACGATAAACTAACCGTACGGTCGAGCGTACGTGCGCGAAAGATAAGTAGCGTGTCTTCTAGACGAAAGTTCAACAATATTAAGTTTGTTTATATTGTAGATGGTTTGTACCCTTTTAGTACTCCTGACTTTCGTCAGGAATACTTTAGTGGGGAAATTTTTCCCATCTCGAACGTTGAGAATAGAAAACGAATGGTGTTTTAAATGATAACACACACTCGAATTTCCAAA
>Ga0255234_1000124_pt1 | contig 9784 bp, 8 predicted proteins | sample ColtaT_9_FD_189962 | JGI IMG/M metagenome (GOLD analysis project Ga0255234, IMG submission 189962) | Metatranscriptome of freshwater microbial communities from Columbia River, Oregon, United States - Colum_Colum_RepC_8h (Metagenome... | ecosystem: Environmental > Aquatic > Freshwater > River...
CTTGAACGGAGTGATCCAACCTTGCCGTTTGACGTGACTAATCCGTCCTTCGCGATCCTTGTAGAAGTTAACCGGTACTTCCCGAATTACGAGTCGTAATCGGAGTGCAGAAATAATCATTTCCGAGGCGTATTCCCAGCCAGTCGACCGCAAGTCGATGGCTCGCAGTGCCTCAATCGGCATCGCTCGCATTCCGCAGTGAATATCGGTCAGTCGGAGTCTCAAAACTAAATCAGCCAGGACAGTCGTCACGGGAGTCCCAAAGAATCGATGGTGTGGGGGCATCGCTCCTTTTTCAATGGATCCCCTGAAACGACTTCCCATCACCAATCCGGCGCCGGCACGGAGTTCTGTGAGGAATCCTGCAATGTTTCGGAAGTCATAAGTGCAGTCCGCATCGCCCATGATGACAAATCGACCGCGAACATACGGAATGCCATCCTTGTAGGCCTGCCCCAGGCCTCGTTTCGGAACACGCAGAACGCGGGCTCCGGCTGCGAGTGCTATCTCTGGAGTCTTATCGATAGAACTGTCCACTAGCAGCACCTCGCCAGTGACGCCGGCATTGCGGAAACCTTCCTTGCACCAACGAACAAAATCACCGACGGTGATTTGCTCATCAAGTGAAGGAACAAGAACAGTGACTTCTGGTGATGGCTCGTCTTCCTTAGGTATCAGCAGAGTAGGCGTGTTTTTTGCGAGCGCATTTACTTGTGGCGGCACTTTACGAATATACAACGCACCAAAGTAGACTGATTGAGTGCGAGTGGTGCTTATCGGACTGGGCCTCATCGGCAAAGAACGTCTCGCCGCAATTCGTAACCTTAATGAGAAGCAGAACGCCAAAATTGACGTCATTGGCTATCTTGACCCCACAGCAAGTCCGCTCGATTTCAGTGAGTTTCAAGTTAAAAGATTGAGTTCGCTTGATGCGGTAATCAATCTGGCACCAGATTTGGTCTTTGTCTCAACACCGCACGATGTCGGATTCGAAATCTCTCTCGTCCTCCTAGCGGCAGGTATCCGAGTTCACTTGGAAAAGCCAATGGGTCGTACGTTGGAGGAGGCACAAATTCTCGTCGAGGCAGCGCGGGATAAAAGCCAGTTAACAGTTGGCTTTAACTATCGATACATGGCGGGCGTCCGGCAACTGCTGGCTGATTGCCGAGGTGAGCGCTTCGGTGAGTTGATTAGTGTTTCAATGATTCTGGGACACGGGGGTTCGCCAAGTGACCGCTCCAGTTGGAAGTTGGATCCAACGCGAGCTGGGGGAGGCTGCCTCATTGACCCTGGTGTGCACCTCTTAGATCTCCTGTGCCTTGTGGTCAATCGACCTAAGCCGGTGACTTGTCAAACGTGGTCAGGATTTTGGAATACCAACATTGAAGAAGAGGCACATGTGGTCCTCACTTCAGGGAGAACTCTTGCCCACTTGGATTTGTCAGTCGTTAGGTGGAGGAGTGTTTTTAGTATCGAGGTTCATGGAGTCGACGGATACGGTCGAGTTGAAGGTCGGGGTCGGTCCTATGGACCTCAGATCTACACGCGTGGAAAGCGTTGGGGTTGGGCTGAAGGAAAATCTCAACGAGACTCAGAAGAAATAGTCTGCGTGGACGATTGCTCATCGTCATTTGCGGAGGAGATCAGCGATCTAGTGGGGCTAAAGGGTTCAGCCTCACAGTTCGGAACTTCAGCTGACGGGTTGCGAGTCATGGCTCTACACGACCAAATTGCGCTTTTGCTAGCATGAGCAATGTTGTTGTCAGGACCAACCGCAGAGTTGCTAATTGAAGGCTCTGGGTGAAGTGGCTTCGATATCTTGGGATCCTGAACGTTCCCAAAGTCGCTAACGCGATGGGTCGGTTAAGTCAGGATCATCTGTTAGGGCATGTGACTAAGAAGCGTGACTTCGTTGATTAGTGTAAAACTGTGATAAATTTATCGCGAATTGACACACCTTCCGCTGTCGTCTTTGACGTTGATGGAGTCCTAACTTCAGGCTCTTTCTTCTACTCGATTGAGGGCAAGGTGCTGAAGGATTTCGGACCAGATGACAGCGATGCGCTTGGATTGTTAGCAAGTCTTACCGAAGTCAGATTTATATCAGGAGATCGTAAAGGCTTTGAGATTACGCGTCGAAGGGTTTCAGAGGATATGGGATTTGCTCTTGACCTCGTGAGCACACATAGTCGGGCTAAGTGGCTCGAGAGCAAGTATGACCTTTCCGGAATTGTTTACGTAGGCGATGGAATTTTTGATCATCTAGTGATGCAGAAAGTCGGATACGCGATCGCCATCGCGGGCGCGCTTCCGCACGTAGTTCAGAGCGCGGACTGGGTGACTACTAGATCTGGCGGGAACCGCGCGGTGGCCGAAGCGGTTTTGCACCTTGTTGAAAAATTCTGGCCAAACGTAGACATTCTCTCGGGAGACACTATCCAAGACCGGGCGCAAGGAGAATGGGCCAAATGATCCGAGAACGACTTCAGCGTAGGATGGCCGACCGACGATGCACCTTGTTGGGCGTCGGCCCCATGAGCAAGAACTGTGTTGATGCGACCATCGACATAGCGAACAGCTCATCGATCCCACTCCTCTTGATAGCCAGTCGTAGACAAATTGATAGCCCCGAATTTGATGGAGGATATGTCGAAAACTGGGACACGGAGTCATATGCCAAATATGTCCGGCAGCGCGACAAGCGGGGACTTGTGCTTCTCGCAAGAGACCATGGCGGCCCTTGGCAGAACCCCAAAGAGACGAAAGCCGAGCTTGGGCTTCGCGATGCGATCGAGTCATGCAAGCGTTCGTACGCAACGGATATTGAAGCTGGTTTTCAGATTTTGCACATTGACCCGAGCGTCGACATACACGGAAAACCTACAACAAACGATGTCTTGGATCGAGTTTACGAACTCTATGAATTCTGCTGCCACTACGCCCAACGGCTCAATCGAGAAATCATCTTCGAAATAGGAACAGAAGAACAGTCTGGGAGTACAAACACCCAAGATGAACTGATCTCAACACTCGAATCAATAAAGACCTTCGTCTCGAAGAATCGACTTCCAAGTCCGACGTTTGTGGTCATCCAGGCAGGAACTCGAGTCATGGAAACTCGCAATGTCGGCAGTTTTGACTCTCCGATTCGGGTAGCGGATGAGATTCCGGCCGAGATCCAGCTGCCGAAAATGATCGAGATTTGTGACAGATACGGAATTTTTATGAAGGAGCACAATACGGACTACCTGTCAGATGAAGCGCTGCAGTGGCATCCACGACTCGGAATACATTCAGCAAACGTTGCTCCGGAATTCGGTGTCGCAGAAACTCGAGCTTTTCTTAATGTGTGTGACGAATTAAAGCTTCGAAACGAAGCCGACGAGTTCTGTCAAGTGGCTCTCGAATCGCGTAAGTGGGAGAAATGGATGCTGCCGAATACAACTGCAACAGACAAAGAGCGAGCAGTCATCGCTGGCCATTACGTCTTCTCGGATGAGCGGGTTATCAATCTAAAAAACAGAGTCAACTCTATGACTTGCCGTCAAGGTTTTGAGCTAGATGCCCGCTTGCGAGAAGCGGTAGCCGCATCAATTATGCGCTACGTACGCCACTTCAGACTGGTATGAAATCCAAATGAAATCTGTTGCCGCAATTGTTCTAAATCGCAATTTGCCAGAACAAACGGACCGTCTTGTCGCTCGACTTCGATCGGTCGACTCCGATCATGTCGATGTCTTTGTCGTTGATGCAGGATCTGAAACTGACCGACGGTCAAAGTTTACGACGTGGTCCGCAGATTCTCCAGATGCAAAGACAAAAGGTCTGCGCTACAGCCGCGGTATGAACTTTGGGCTGGTCAATCTCGTGAGGGAGGGCAGATTTGATCGTTACGAGGCTTTCTTCTTTCTCACGAACGATCTTGAGTTTGAAGAGGGCCCAATCATCGCCCCTTTGTTGGGGTGCCTTGAGGAACATCCTCGAGTTGGAATTCTTTCACCATGTTCTCGAAACTGGGGTGAAAGGTTGCTCATCCCCGATAGGGGTACGAAGTATTTCTGGTTCATTCACAACACGGCATTCCTGGTCCGCAGGTCGTTTATCGAAGCAGTTGCGAATCTTGATACTGGAACCTACATGGATCTCCTTTTCGATGGCTCAAATTTTCGCGGGTATGCCATGGAGATGGAGCTCATAGCGAAGGCCTACGCCAATGATTGGTCGGCCGCGATTACCACCCGAGTCTTTGTGAAGAAAGATGAGTCGCATCTGTTGACTAAGGCTGATCTCATCAAGACCGAACCCTTTGAAGAAAACCTTCGCCTCTACATCCAAGAAGGAAAGGAATGGATGAGGCGTAAGTACGGATTTAACAGCCGATGGTCGATGCAGATGTATGTGAAACTGTTCTATGACAAGTTCTTTCAATTTCATCCCGAGTATGCGGAGTACATGATCTAGCCATGACCGAATTCATGAGAGTTATTGAAAAGCCTTGGGGGCAAGAAGAACTGCTCGAGCATAATTCTCGCTACGTTCTCAAGAAGTTGACGATGTGGGCAGGACACCGCTGTAGCATCCAGTACCACGAGCTGAAACAGGAGACCGTCTACGTTCTGTCGGGCGAATTGGCCGTCTATGTCGGCACCTCGGTTGAGACTCTGGCGAAGCGTGTGCTTGGGCCGGGGGAGTTCCTCACGTTGGCCCCTTTTGAAGTTCATCGAATGGAAGCAATCTCGGATGCCGTCTACCTTGAGGCGAGTACCCCCGAGCTTGAAGACGTAGTTCGTTTGGTAGACGACTACAACCGGTCCTAATGAGCCACAGCATTCTGTTGCCATGTGCCGGAACAGGCTCACGTCTTGGATCGCTAACTCGTAGCTTGAACAAATGCCTTGTGCCGGTTGGTGAAAAGCCGGCGTTGACTCACATCATTGAACGATGTGGACGTGAGAATAGATACGTAATAGTTCTCGGGTATCGGGGAAACCTCGTCAGGGAATACATCCAACACGCGCATCCGACACTTGAGGTTGAGTTCGTTGAAGTCGACGTCTTCGATGGCCCTGGTTCGGGCCTCGGCCGATCGATATTGGCGGCGCGAGAGCGCCTGCAGACGCCCTTTATCTTTGTTTCCTGCGACACGCTCGTTACCAACGAGTTGGCACCGCCCTCCGAGAACTGGTTGGGTTATTCAAGGAAGCTTGAACGTCAAGCGGACTACCGAACGGTGAGAGTCGGTACGAACGGCCTGGTAAGCGAAATTGAAGACAAGGCACGTGAGGCTGCTCCTGCCCGATACCCGTACATAGGACTCGCCGGTATTCATGACTACTCCGAATTCTGGGATTCAACTATCGAAGGTGGCCAGCGTGCAATTGATCTGGGAGAAATCGTCGGCATCGAACGCCTAATCCCAAATGGAGTTAGGGCGTACGCGTTTGATTGGTTTGATATTGGAAACCCATCGGCACTCGCAGAGGCAAGGGCGAGTGACTCTTTCGCAACGAATGTGAACGTACTTGATAAGCCCGACGAAGCAATATGGCTCTTAAATGATCGAGTCGTAAAGTTTTCTAATAACAAAGAATTTATACACAATCGTTCAGCTCGTTCACTCGATCTAGCACCACTGGTTCCACAGGTGATTGGTGCTACTGAACACATGTACTCCTATTTAAGGGTCGAAGGAGATGTTTTAAGCAAGAGTGTTAACAGAGAAATTCTTCTTGAGTTCATGAATTTTTGCGCAGCACTATGGGTTGATCGGGCCACAGAAATTGACGAATCCCTATACACCAACTTGTGCGACGCCTTCTATCGTAAGAAGACTATTGAACGCGTCGACCAGTTCGTTGCGAGTCACTCTTGGGCGGCCGATGGCTTGAAGGTGAACGGTGTCAGATGCCGCCCGATAGCGGTCTTACTAGGCTCGATCAATTGGGATGACTTTTCAGCTGGGTGCCCCACGCGATTTCATGGTGACCTCCATTTTGAAAATGTGCTGAGAGACTTTGAAGGAAATCACTTCACTCTTCTCGACTGGCGGCAAGACTTTGGGGGTAACACCCGAGTTGGGGACCTCTATTACGACTTGGCGAAGATATTGCACGGAATTGTTGTAAGCCATGAAGAGATCCGCCTCAACAATTTTAAGGTGAAGCGACAAGATCGGGATATCTCAATTCAAATCCGGCAGGACCCTCGATACCAACCGTTGGGTGAGACGTTCCTTGGATGGTGTGAACAGCACGGATACTCGCGCGAGAAAATCATCACTATGACCGGTTTAATTTTCTTGAATATTGCCGCTCTCCACCATTCACCCTACGACGACTTCCTATTTGCACTTGGCGTCCTGATATCCGAGACTGGAGTGATCGACGATGGAATATTTACCTCGCAACCTTGATGTATTAGATGGTTCAGGAGACCTTGAGCATCTTCACACGTTCACTAATTTTCCGGTGTACATGGGAGTTGAATCTCAGCAACGAGATGATGATCTGCTCGCTGACATGCGTTGGGTGATCTCGCGCTCAACCGGCGTCATCCAACTTGATCCAACACTTCCTCTTGAAATCGTCTACGCGCGTTCGCACGGCTCAGGTTCGGTTGGAGGATTATGGGAGCAGCATCATCGGGAATTTGCTTCATTTGTTGCCCGTCAAGCACCGACAAGTGTTCTCGAGATTGGTGGGGGACATGGCAAGTTAGCCACATACGTATCGAAGGTCAGGAATGTGGATTGGACAATTATTGAGCCTAATCCTTCACCGATCGAAGGCTGTCCTGCAAGAGTGATTGACGGATTTTTTGAGGCTGACATAATGAGCGAAGACCGTTTTGACACAGTTGTTCATTCACATGTCTTTGAACACATTTACCAGCCCGGGCAATTCTGTTCAGATATCGGACGCGGATTGCGCGAAGGTGGCCGCGTTATCTTTTCAGTGCCCAATATGGGCGAGATGCTGCGACGTTCATACACAAATTGCCTAAATTTTGAGCACACATTCCTGCTTCGCGAAGAGTATGTGGAGTCGTTAATGAAGCAGTCGGGTTTCGCCCTGGTGGAAAAGGAATATTTCTGCGAAGACCACAGCATTTTTTTTTGTTATCGACGTCAAACAGATCTGGATCTGTCCGCAGAAATTCCGAATCTATACGCCCAAAATCGGCAACTCTTCCAGTCATACCTTGGACTCCATCGCGAATTGGTTCAGTCAATAAATCTGGAGTTAGGGTCATCAAGAAGCCGCGCGTTTCTCTTTGGCGCCCATGTTTTTGCGCAATACCTGTTCGCGTTCGGTCTCAAACAAGAGCTCTTTGATTCAATCCTGGATAATGACGGGAGAAAGTGGGGGGGACGCTTATCGGGCTCGAGCCTGATTGTGAAGAGTCCTGAGGCCCTTGCGAACCACGATAGGCCGATTGTCGTGTTAAAGGCCGGTGTGTACAACGATGAGATTCGCAACCAGATAACTTCGACAATAAATTCGGAAGCAATATTTATCTCGTGACCTTCTACCGCTGGGCCAAATTGTGAATGTCCTAATAATTCCGATGAGAAATTCGGCCCAAACAATAGGTGCGGTACTCTCGCAATTAACGGACTCTCTTGTCGCCAGTTTTGAGCAGATTCTTGTACTTGACAACGCGAGTGTTGATGGCAGCGCAGACGTTGTGCGGCAATTAATCGGGACTCTCTCGTTCGGCGAGAAGATTACGATTCAGGCGCACGCACAGAACCTTGGATACGGCGGGAGCATTAAATGGGCGCTCAAATGGGCGCTAGAGCTCGGAGCCGGTGCAGTCGCCATAATTCATAGCGATGATCAGACTCAATGGAACGAGATTCTTCAACCAATGGTTGAGGTGGATTCAAAGTTCTCAACAGTTGTTATGGGGTCGCGATTCAGCAAGTTGTCCAATATCCGGGGCTACAGTCGGCGCCGGACCCTAGGCAATTTGTTGTTTAAATGGCTCACGGCGCTAATGGTTGGATTCCGGATGGATGATCCAGGTACCGCGATCTGTGTTATTCCAATGCGACTGATCAACTTGGAATGGCTTCAGGAACTTGATGACGCATACCTATTTCATCCCCAATTGAACATCATCCTTCATGAAACTGAAGTAGGGCGCGTTGCGGTTGTGCCAATGCTTTGGCACGACGCGACCGAAGACAATCATTTCCCGCTGTTTCGCTATGGCTTGCGGTTATTGGGTTTCCTCATTCGTTACGCCTTTTTTCACCGCGTCTTGCGGAAAGAGCCGAACGATGCGGTGGTCAAGGCAGCGAAGCGTTAGATCGTCCTAATCAACCACTGTGCATTCTGTAACCACTGCGGAACAGCAATGATGAAGGTTGGTAAGCACCATGTGATTACCAGGCATGAAACAAGGATTTTGTTCGCAAGTCGTAATTGTCTACTGGTTATTATGCGGAGCGATACGAAGAGTGAAAAGTAGAGCGCAGGCTCAATGAAGCGCGTAAGTGCCCAGTTCGTGGCGAGCTCGGAGCCGCCGGTGAAATCGGTGATGAACAGGCCAAAGAGAATTGCAGCTGAAGAGCCGGCGACGATGATCGAAATGTGGCTTCCTTGACCAGAAAGTGCGCTGTCATTTTGGGTCGAAACGTAGCGATAGGCGGCGATTGCTAGCACGAAAACACTTCCATAGCTCAGTAAGAATCCAGCGCCACTGAGGCAATGGCCCGAAATCCAGCACTCCACTCCACTGAAGTAACCCAGCCGTGCACCTGCCGTGATGGAAGCTAACCCACGGGACTCAAGGGGCTGGGCGAGACCTGGAAGAAAATCATCTAAGACCCGAACTACAAGTCGACGCAGGCCACTCTGCGAGCTGAGGTTACCGGAAAGAAGCATGCCCCCAAAACATGCGACGCCAGCAACTACGACTGTGGCGACACTAAGGCGGAATTTTCGAATGCCGAGTAGAAGAATAAATCCATACAACATCGGTACACCGATAAGTACCGAGCCAAGAACCCAAGTGAACCTTGAGGACGTAGTTGGAGCCCATGCAACAAACAGGAGCGACAGGCCGAGGGCGCAAAGGGTAAAGAAACTGATTCCTCTGGCTGAAGTGTGTTTCTCAGGCAGCCCGGCAATCAGAAGCGCCAACACAAAGAGGACCATGGGACAAAGAAGTAGAAATCCAATATAAGCGGGCTGTGACAAGTTGAAAGTTTCCCCGAGTCGACCTGCGGCTGGAGTCGTCGAGTAGACGACGGCACCAATACAGAGAGATAGATAGGGAAGGGGAATTGGTCCCATGCGGCTTTGCAGGGAATGTCGTGGCAAAAGTCGTCTCGATGAACGCATGAAGCAAAAAACGATCATTCCGAGAATTAGGTAAATGAATGTCTGTGGACTGAAGAATCCAAGGCTGAAAGCGATCACAATTGCAGAACCCCTCTGGACCTTTTGGCCGTCTTGAAGGTTCAGTAAGACCAAAGCACCAATGATCGGAGCCAGGATTCCAACATAGCGGCCAGTGTGTCCAAGAAAGATAAGCGGGTTTTGTCCTCCGATCAGAGAGATGTTTGTGATTGGAATCAGGGCAGTCGTGCCAAATAGCACGATGGTCACACTCGACAAATTGATGAACAATTGCTTCGAAGTCGGCAAAATCAGGTTGCCGATGAGTATGAGACATCCGACAAGAGAGACGATGCCCATCGCGGTTGTTCCCGTGTACCACAGAGCTTCCAATCCGATTCTTGAGTTTCTAAAAATTCCTGGTGCCGTGAATACCC
>Ga0255234_1000126_pt1 | contig 9744 bp, 10 predicted proteins | sample ColtaT_9_FD_189962 | JGI IMG/M metagenome (GOLD analysis project Ga0255234, IMG submission 189962) | Metatranscriptome of freshwater microbial communities from Columbia River, Oregon, United States - Colum_Colum_RepC_8h (Metagenome... | ecosystem: Environmental > Aquatic > Freshwater > River...
GCGATGCGCGCTATGCGCCGTGGCGCGTGTTCCTCTCGGCCGCCCGGCCGTGGACGGAGTACGCCCTGTATTTCAGTTTTCTTGAACACAGTGGCCTCTTCGACCGTTTTCATGTTCACGCCGAGCAATGCATCTACGACAACGATTTGTCGCTCTGGCATGCCGATGAAAAGCAGATTCCCGCCGAATGGAACCCTGCCCCGGCCTTCGCCGGCCAAGGCCCCCCGTGGTTCCTGGTCGCGCAGTTCAACACCGGGATCAGCGCCGAGGCCTACCGGCAACGCCTTGAACCCCTGCTGCGGGGCTCCGAACACATGCCCACGCACAACTGATATCGTTATAATCGGCCGCCATGGGGTCGACCGAATGGCGGCCTCGGTTCCGCCAAAGCTTTTCTAGTCACTGTCAAAGAGGATTGTCACCATGAAGACTCCGATCATCATCAAGATGGCTGCTGTCGTTGCCCTGGCCGGTCTGGCGGGCTGCACCGATCTCAAGCCGCTGCAGGCGCAGATCGACAGCCTGAAGACTCAGGTCTCGAGCCTGCAGACGCAGGTTGCCGCTGCCAAGAGCTCGGCTGATGCCGCCAACGGCGCCGCCGCCTCGGCCGCCTCGGCTGCCAACGGCGCGCAGTCGACCGCCAACCAGGCGCTCGCCGCTGCCCAGGCCAGCCAGTCGTGCTGCGATGCGACGAACGAGAAGATCGATCGCATGTTCAAGCGCTCGATCTCGAAGTAATCGCGCTCGGGAACGATCCGTTCCAGAAACGCCGCGTCCGTCAGGGCGCGGCGTTTTCTTTTGGGCGACCGCTTAGTAGCGGATCAGCGCCGAACCCCAAGTGAAGCCGCCGCCGAAGGCTTCAAGCAGCAGCAGCTCACCACGCTTGATCCGCCCCGAGCGTACGCCGGCATCGAGCGCGAGCGGCACCGAGGCGGCAGACGTATTGCCATGCTCCTGTACCGTGAGGATCACGCGCTCGAGGGGAATGTCGAGTTTTTTCGCCGTCGCCTGGATGATGCGGATATTGGCCTGATGCGGCACGAGCCAATCGATCGCCGACTTGTCGAGGCCATTGGCGGCCAGCGTCTCATCGACGATGGAACCGAGTGACTTCACCGCGACCTTGAACACCTCGTTGCCGGCCATGTGGATGAACATCGGCACGCGGCCTGTGGCATCCGGCGTGAAGCCCTTCGAGGGACCGACCGGACAATAGAGCAGATCCTTGTACGCGCCATCCGAACGCAGATGGGTCGAGATGATGCCGGGCTCGTCGGCGGCCTTGAGCACCACCGCACCGCCACCATCCCCGAACAGAATCGCCGTGCCGCGATCGGTCCAATCCACGATGCGGCTCAGGGTTTCCGCACCCACGACGAGGGCGCATTTGGCATCGCCGAGGCGGACGAACTTGTCGGCGATCGACAGCGCGTAGATGAAGCCCGAGCACGCGGCCTCGACGCCCATCGCCGGGATGTTGTGCACGCCGAGCCGCTCCTGCAGCAGCGTGCCGCAGTTCGGGAAAACTTGATCGGGCGTCGTCGTGCCAAAGACGATGAGATCCAGATCCTCCGGCACCACGCCCGCAGCTTCCATGGCGCGGCGCGCGGCCTCGAGCCCAAGATCCACCGTGGTCTGTCCCTCGGCGGCAATGTGTCGCTCACGGATGCCGGTGCGCTCGCGGATCCACTCGTCCGAGGTCTCGAACATCTTCTCGAGATCTTGATTCGTCAACACTTTCTCGGGCAGGTAGCTGCCCGTGCCGGCAATGCGCGAATACTTCAACATCAATGCGTCTCTCCCGAAGCCAAGGCGAGGGTCACGTGCTCAACCAACTGCCGACGCACCGCGATAGCGGCGATAGCGATGGCGCGAGCGAGCGCGACTCGATCGGCACTGCCGTGGCTTTTTACCACGATGCGCCGCAGACCCACCATGACCGCACCGTTGTACTGCCGCGGATCCAGCGAACTCGACACACGGCGCAGCACCGGCCGCGCGATGAGCCCGGCGAGTTTGGCGCCTGCACTTGCGGTGAACTCCCGACGCAAGCGACCACTGATGAGACCCGCCACACCTTCCATGGTCTTCAACGCGACGTTGCCGGTGAAGCCATCGGTGACCACCACGTCCACCTCGCCGCCGAAGATATCCTGCCCCTCGACGAAGCCCCGATACTCGAAGATATTCCCAGTGCCCGAGGCCGCACGGGCGCGCAATCGCGCATGGGCTTCCTGCACGAGATCGTGTCCCTTGCTCTCCTCGGAGCCGATGTTCAGCAAACCGACGCGCGGCCGCGGGATGTCATGCACGTCGCGCGCAACGATGGCGCCCATCACCGCGAACTGCTCGAGCTGCAGTGGCGTCGCGCGGACGTTGGCGCCGAGATCAAGGAGGTGCGTGTGACCCTGCGCGTTGGGCACTGCCGACATGATCGGTGCGCGTTCGACGTCGGGCAGGCACTTGAGCACGAAGTGTGCGATGGCGGTCAACGCGCCGGTGTTGCCGGCACTCACTGCGGCGGCGGCACGACCTTCCTGCACCAGATCGACCGCGATGCGCATGGAAGAGTTTTTCTTGCGGCGAATGGCCTCGCGTGGCGCGTCGGTCATGAGGATGACCTCGCTCGCCGGCACGATCTGCAATCGGTCACGAAGTTTGGGAGTGCAGCCGGCGGCGGCCAGCGTACGCTCGATCAGCGCCGCGTCGCCCACAAGCTGTAGCTGCAGTTCCGCATCGCCCGATAAAGCGAGCAGCGCCGCGGGCACGCATTCCTGTGCGCCGAGGTCGCCGCTCATCACATCGAGCGCGATGATGGTCATGATGGCTGCTCCGCGGGGGAGCCGGCGGCGCCGAATGCGCCGCGCGCGGGTCAGCTCGAGGCTTCTTCGTCGGCTGGCTTTTCGATCACGCGCTTGCCGCGATAGAAACCATCCGGCGTGATGCGATGACGGAAGTGCGTCTCACCCGACTGCGGATCGACCGACAGGGCGGGCTTGGCGAGGCGATCGTGCACCCGGCGCATGCCGCGGGTGGACGGCGTTCGGCGACTTTTCTGGACTGGCATCTCGGACTCCTGACTAATTCTTTCGTTCGGGCGAACTCTCTCACTTACCGCGTTTCAGGAGCTCGCCCAGCCCCGCAAACGGCCGTTGTGCAGCCTCTTCTTCCGCCTGCGGCGCGGCGGCCTCAGCCGCTACCCCGCACTGGCGGACATCTTCGTGTCGCGGCACCAGCGGCGCCGCGAGCAACAACTCTTCCTCGACGAGTTCGCTCAAGGCGACTCGCCCGTCCGGCGCGAGCGTGGGCTCAAGTCCCATCTCGTTGCCTTCACCGACGTCGGCCTTGGCCGGGTCGGTAACGAGCCACAGCGTCGAGTGCGTATCGCACTCGACCCACACCGGCTGCAGACACCGCTGACAGCGCAGCGGTACGCGTGCCTGGACGCTGATCCGTGCGACCGGCTGACCTCGCTCGCGCGCAAAATCGATGCGGGCGTGGGCGTGACCTTCCAGACGCGCAAGATCGTCGGCTAGCCGCGGCAGGCTGGCCAGTGGCACATCGCCTTCACGCGACTCACCCACGTCAGCCAGACGTTCGACATCAACAGGACGTGTCCAGTCGGCCGGCATGGGGCGCGTATAATAGGGGCCACCCCCCCTCGAGTCAAAGCAAGTGTCCGGTAAGCCCTTGTTTCTTCTAAACCGCCCGCTCTGGCTCGCCTCGAGCTCCCGGTACCGGCGCGAACTGCTCGGCCGGCTCGGCCACCCGTTCGAGTGGCGCGCCCCCGACATCGACGAAACACCCCTCCCGGGCGAATCGCCGAAAGCCCTGGCGAGCCGTCTGGCCCTCGCCAAGGCGAAGACCCTCGCGCACGATGAGCCCCGCGCCCTGATCATCGGCTCGGACCAGGTCTGTGCGCTCGGCGACGATTGCCTCGGCAAGCCGGCCTCCCCGGCAGCACAGGCCGAGATGCTGGCCCGGCTCTCAGGCCGTCGCGTCACCTTCTTCACCGCCGTCGCCGTGGTCGGCATCGAAGCGGGCCTGTGGCAACAGCACGTCGATGAGACCCATTGCGAGTTCCGACAACTCTCGCGCGCCGAGATCGCCGCCTATGTGGCCGCCGAGCCTGCGACCGACTGCGCGGGCGGGTTCAAATGCGAGGGTCTCGGCATCAGTCTGCTCGAGCGCATGCACAGTGACGATCCGACGGCGATCATCGGCCTGCCGCTGATCTGGCTGGCACGCAGCCTGCGGCCGTTCAGCGCTCCCGGCTCTTCCAGCGCGACGGCCTGAGCGGCGGCGGCTTCTTCGCGTGAGCGAGCTGATCGATCACGCGCGCAAGTTCGCTCGGTAGCGGTGCGTTCACGCTGAATTCCGTGCCGCGATCAGGCCAGGTGAACGAGAGGCTCGAGGCATGCAGGAACATGCGTTCCAGCCCGAACTCGAGAATCTGCTCGTTGAACTCCTGATCGCCGTACTTGGGATCTCCCGCGACCGGGTGACCGGCGTACGCGGCATGCACGCGGATCTGGTGCGTTCGACCGGTGAGGATCGACACCTCGAGCAGACTCGCGATGCGTCCGAACGCCTGCACCGGACGGAAGTCGCTGGTCGCCTCCTTGCCGCCCGCCATCACCTTGACCGTGCGTTCGCCGCCGACTCGCAGATCGGTACGTAGCGGCGCGTCGATGCGCTTCTTGCCCAGTTGCCAACTGCCGCGCACCAGCACGAGGTAGCGCTTCTCGAAGCCCTCCCCCTCGCGCAGCCCCGCATGCAGCATCCGCAGCACCGCAGGCTTGCGCGCCACGAGCAGCACACCACTCGTGTCGCGATCGAGGCGGTGCACGAGCTCAAGTGAGTCGCTTTCATCGGGCCGCGCCGCGCGCAGCGCCTCGATGACTCCAAAACTGAGGCCGCTGCCGCCATGCACGGCAAGACCCGCGGGCTTATTGATGACGAGCAATCGCTCATCCTCGTGGATGATGGCCGAGGTCACCGTCTGCAGCAGTGAGGCGGGTACCCGGGGTGCCCGCGACGCAGCCCCCGAGGCGGGAGCTGCCGCCACCTCGAGCTGTACGGGCGGCAGTCGCACGTCATCGCCGCTCGCAAGGCGAGTGTCGATGCTCGCCCGCTTGCCATTGACCCGGACCTCACCCTTGCGCACCAGCCGATACAGCCGCGTGCGCGGCAACACCGGGTACTGCCGGGTGAGAAAACGATCGAGGCGACTGCCGGCATCGTCCTCGCCCACCGTGACGTGCCGCACAGGCGACTTCGCGGAGCTTTTCGTAACGTCTTGTTTTTCCATGGGCTTTGACATACTCTTGGACCGTCCTGGCGCGTAGCGTCAAGGGCGTCAGCGCGGCAACCACCCCTAAGTGGGCGCCGCATGTTAGTTGGTCCTCGGCAACGAGGCCATCGAATCCGGCCGATAGTCGCTGCGTCACCCGACGCGCCGTCGGTTGACAGTACCCACTTTGACCACTCGCGCGAATTTTCCAAAGACTAACGTGATTTACTTCCTCGTCAGCCTGTTCGCGCACCAAATCAAAGCATTGGTTCTGCCCGCTCGCCCGCAGCCCCCGCTGCGGCGCCGGGCGGTGTCCCTGTGGACGACCGCTGGATCACTATCGGCCCCATCCTGGAGATTTGGGGCTCATGAAAAGAATGTTGGTCAACGCGACCCAGCAGGAAGAACTGCGCGTCGCACTGGTTGATGGTCAGAAACTCTACGACCTGTCGATCGAACTACCCTCCCGCGAACAAAAGAAAGCAAACGTCTACAAAGCGCGCATCGCGCGCATCGAGCCCTCGCTCGAAGCCTGCTTCATCGATTACGGCGCCGAGCGCCACGGCTTCCTGCCGCTGAAAGAAATCTCTCGCGAGTACTTCCTGAAGCAGCCCTCGGGCGGCCGCATCAACATGCGCGAAGTCCTGCAGGAAGGCCAGGACATCGTCGTGCAGGTCGAAAAGGAAGAGCGCGGCAACAAGGGCGCCGCCCTCACCACCTATATTTCGCTCGCCGGGCGCTTCCTCGTGCTGATGCCGAATAACCCGCGGGCGGGCGGCGTCAGCCGGCGGATCGAGGGCGAAGACCGCGACCAGATGCGCGACATCATGGATGCGCTGGCCATCCCGCAAGGTATGGGCGCCATCGTGCGCACGGCCGGGGTCGGTCGCGCAGTCGAGGAACTGCAGTGGGACCTCGATAACCTGAAGATCCAGTGGGACGAAATCGTCAAGGCCGTGCTGTCGCGTCCTGCGCCGTTCCTCGTCTACCGTGAAAGCGATCCGGTGACGCGCGCCCTGCGCGACTACTTCTCCGAGGACATCGGCGAAGTGCTCGTGGATGAGCCGAACGCGCACGGCATCGCGGCGGAGTACATGCAGCGCTTCATGCCGGCCGAAGGCGGCCGTCGCTTGAAGATGTACTCGGACGATATCCCGCTGTTCACGCGCTACCAGATCGAAAGCCAGATCGAGTCGGCTTACGCTCACAAGGTGCAGCTGCCTTCGGGCGGCTCGATCGTTATCGACTACACCGAAGCGCTGGTGTCCATCGACATCAACTCGGCGCGCGCCACGCGCGGCGGTGACATTGAAACCACCGCCACCAACACCAACCTCGAAGCGGCAGATGAGATCGCACGCCAGCTGCGCATCCGCGACATCGGCGGTTTGATCGTCATCGACTTCATCGACATGGAAGAAGGCCGCAACCAGCGAGCCGTCGAGGATCGACTGCGTGACGCCATGAAGGCGGACCGTGCGCGCATCCAGATCGGTCGCTTGTCTCGCTTCGGTCTGCTCGAGATGTCGCGTCAGCGCCTGCGTCCCTCGCTGAGTGATTCCAGTCACGAGGTGTGCCCGCGCTGTCAGGGCATTGGCAGCATCCGCACCGTCGAGTCGATGGCGCTTGCCATCCTGCGTCTCGTCGGCGAGGAGGTACGCAAGGATCGCACCGCCAAGGTCATCGCCGAAGTGCCGGTGGATGTGGCGACCTACCTGATCAACGAAAAACGCGAATGGCTGCGCACGCTCGAGGACAAGAGCGACGTCGAGCTGATCATCGTGCCGAACCTCAACATCGACACGCCAGAATATTCCATCCGCCGCGTGCGCGATGATGAAGCTGAATTGCCGGAGCAGAAAAAGCTCAGCTACCAGCTGCCGACGCCGGCCAAGGTCCCAGACCCCGCCGGTACGCGCGAAAAGCAGGCAGGACAGGAGCCGGCTGCCGTGGCGACCTTCCTGCCCACGACGCCGGCACCGATCGTGGTGCAGGCCCCCGCACCGACGCCCCCTCCAGCGGTCCCGGTGGCTGCGGAGCCACGTGGTCCGCGCGCAGGAATCTTTGTACGCATCTGGCGTTGGTTGTTCGGCGATCCGCAGCCGCCCGCCCGTGAAGAGGCCGACACGCGCGGCACGCCGGATCGTGATCGTCAGGATCGCGGTCGCGGCCGAGGCGGGCGCGATCGATCCGACCGGGAACGGCATCGTGATGGCCGCGGTGGCGAACGTGGACGAGATCGCGGCGAACGCGGTGAGCGCGGTGAGCGCGGTGAGCGCAGCGAACGTGGCGAACGCAGCGACCGTCCGGATCGTGACCGCAGCGAGCGCAGCGCACGCCGCGGCGATCGTGACCGTGACCGGGATCGCGACCGGAACAAGCCTTCCGCCGCGCCGGGTGCAGCCCCAGGCAACGCCCCAGCAACGCCCGCGTCGCAGCCCCAAGGTGGCGCACAGCGGCAGGGATCGTCGGACGGTTCACGTCGTTCGCGTGACGAGGGTCGTCGCGGCGATCGCGAGCGCGCCCCTGCCGTAGCAGCCGCTGCGGCCGTCGGTGCCGCCGCCGCGACTCACGAGGTCACTGCCAATGCGGGCGCCGCACCGAGCGGCGATGACGCGTCCATGGTCATGGGTGATCCGGCAGCCACCGCACAGGCAGCCAACGCACAGGGTGAAGGCCGGGAAGGCCGCGAGGGAGGTGCGCGTCGCGGTCGTCGTCGCGGCCGTCGCGGTCGTCGTGGCGGACAAGGTCGTGAGGCGGGCCCGAATGAGGGCAACGCCGATGTGACGAACGAGATGGATGACGACGCGGGCGAAGAGTCGAACGCCATCGACAATCCGGGCAGTCCGGACCGCACTGATGCCCCGCCGGCGACGCAGCCGTCGGAATTCGTGGTGCCGCCTACGCCGAGCGACACCCGCATCAGCTGGACGGGTCTGGCTGCACCTGAGCCCGCCACACCCGCTGAAGCCCCTGCTGCGGTAGCAGCTGCCGACGCTGCGACCACGACAGAGGCTGCGACTGCAATCGAGAGCCCACCGGCCGCGCCGCCGGAGCAGGCTGCGCCCGCCCCTGCCGCAACGCCGCCATCGAGCGAAGCGGCCACGGCACCCGCTGCAACCGAGCCGACACCGGACGCGCCGAATGAAAAGAAGGTGGTGTGGTCGTCTGCCCCGAGCAGCTACGGCAGCGGCAGCTACAGCAGCCGTCGCGACGACTACTAAGTCGTCGCGGCGAGCGCCGCTGCGGCGCGCGCGAGATCTTCGGGCGTGTTGACGTCGGGGCCGGGGCGGCAGTCCGCCTCGCCGACGCGAATCTCGAGCCCGTGAAACAGGGCCCGCAGTTGTTCGAGTTTTTCCGTCTGCTCGAGCGGCGCAGGCTCGAGTGAGGCGAGCCTGCGTAACGCGCCGACGCGATACGCATACAAGCCGATATGCCGCCGCGCTCCGAACTGCGCGGGCGTGTCGAGATGCAACTGATCACGACTCCAGGGAATCGGCGCACGGCTGAAGTACAGGGCGCGCCCCTCGCGATCGGTCACGAGCTTCACCACGTTCGGATCAAAGTATTCCTCGCGACTCTGCAGGGGCGAGGCCAGCGTGGCAATTTGCGCTCGCGGAAACTGCACGAGCAGATCCGCCACCTGATCGATCAGTACGGCCGGCATGCCGGGCTCATCGCCCTGCAAGTTGACGACGACGTCCTCATCGTCCCAGCCACGCACTCCCGCCACCTCGGCGATGCGATCCGTGCCGCTCGTGTGATCAGCCGAAGTCATGAGTACATCGCCGCCGAATCCGCTCGCCACGGCGCTGATGCGCTCATCGTCGGTAGCGATCACGACCTCGCGCGCCCGGCACTGCAACGCCCGCTCGTAAACCCAGCGCAGCATGGGCTTGCCCGCCAGTTCGATCAGCGGCTTGCCGGGCAAACGGGTGGAGGCAAAGCGCGCAGGAATGACGATGCGATACATGGCGTCAGCGGGCGAGCAGCGGATCGTCCGGAGTCAGCAGACGCGCCTCTTCCTCGAGCATCAACGGGATGCCGTCGCGGATCGGGAAGGCCAGCCGATCCGCGCGACAGACCAGAACCGCCTCGGCACGATGGTGCACGAGCGGCCCCTTGCACAGCGGGCAGGCGAGGATGTCGAGCAGTCGGTTGTCCATCAGAGCTCACCCCTTGCGCCGACAGAGCGCATCGATGCGATCAATCAAGGCCCGCCCCTCGTCGGGCAGCAGCCGCACTCCGACGGGCAGTTCCCAGAACCGCTCATCGGCGAATGCCCGACATTTTACGGCATCCTTGGTCGTCATCAGAATCGGCAACCGGTCGCCGAAGCTGAAGTCCTGCGCCGAATACGCGTGGTGATCGGCGAAGGCGTGCTCCATCACCGTCAGTCCGGCGGCACGCAAGGTGGCAAAGAAGCGCTCGGGATGACCGATGCCGGCCAC
>Ga0255234_1000130_pt1 | contig 9652 bp, 1 predicted proteins | sample ColtaT_9_FD_189962 | JGI IMG/M metagenome (GOLD analysis project Ga0255234, IMG submission 189962) | Metatranscriptome of freshwater microbial communities from Columbia River, Oregon, United States - Colum_Colum_RepC_8h (Metagenome... | ecosystem: Environmental > Aquatic > Freshwater > River...
GGTATTGCCTGCACACCCATTGCTATGGCAACAAGCATTTGAATTAATTGAGTCAAGTAATATTTAATAATAAATTTGTCCGTAGTTCGAACGAATTAACTAAAGCGAGAAAAAAATGGCGACAACATCTTCGCAGATTTCATCCCTGACCACCGCTCAGGTAGCAGCAATATCAGCATCCGACATTCCTGATTTAACCGTTGCACAGGTGAGTCAACTGAGTGCGACTCAAATAGCGGCGTTACTTACCGCCCAAATTGCTGCGATAGAAACTGCGGACATAGCCACACTTAATCTTGTTGCGCTCAGCGCGACACAAATGGCTGTCATTACAGACAGCCAAATAGCCGCTGTATCGGCTACACAAATTGCAACCATAGAGACCAACGATATAACTAGTCTGTTGACGTCAACTATCGCGGGCTTAACCACAGCGCAAGTCGTTGCTTTGTCGACTGCTCAAGTGGGCAAAATAGCCACGAATCAAATAGCTGTGTTTGATGCGAATCAGACTGCAAGATTCAGCGCAACTCAGATAGCTAACTTCGGAACAGCTAATATTTCCAAAGGTCTCACCACCGACCAAATTGCACAGTTGTCTACAGCTGCAGTTGCTGGTTTAATTACAGCCCAAGTTGCTGTGTTAAATTCAGCGCAAGCTGCAACGATAACAACGGGCGGAATCAAGTCATTGAATACAGCGCAAATTGCTGCGTTGACTACTAATGGCATTGCAGTCTTAACTGAAGACCAATCCAAGTCGATTTCAACCTCGCAAATCGCGGCCCTTGGTACTGCCCAGGTTGCAAGTTTACAAACAACATCGGTTGCACTTCTGACCTCTGTTGTCTCTATGACAACGGCGCAAATCGCATCAATCACTACTTCGCAAATGCCGTCGCTCACTACCGCTCAGATAGCTGGTTTGGGCACTGCGCAAGTAAGCTCGATTACGACTAAAGATTTAGTGTCAATGACAACGGATCAAATCGTTGCGCTGACGACTGGTCAATACCAATCTTTGTCAACTATTCAGGTTTCTACGCTGACGTCTTCACAGGCTGCTTCAATTGAGACGGCGGACTTAGTTGCTCTTACGACTACGCAAATCAGGACAATCACAACTGCTGATGTTGTTGCGCTAGGTACGTCTCAAATCGCTTCCTTGACAACTGCGCAGGTATCGAACTTGACTACTGGTCAAGTTTCGTCAATTGCTTCATCGCAAATTTCCGGCATGGATAATGCCGACCTTTCCGCGTTGGGCACTGCGCAAGTACGTTCAATGATTACGTCCCAATTTAGTTCTTTGGGTACTTCGCAGATTGCTAGCCTTGCCACAGCTCAAATATCTGGCTTAGAAACAACTGATCTCATATCTGTTAGCACTTCTCAAGTTGCGTCGCTATCCACGGCTGCTTTAAGTGCGTTTGCTACTGCCCAAACAGCTTCATTGCTCTCTAGTCAGGTTGCTGCAATTGCGACAAGTTCAGTCGCGGCGCTGAATACTGCTTTCGTGACAGGTATAGAAACAAATGACTTAATCGCAATGGGCACAGAACAAATTGTTCTGTTAACCACGGCTCAGACAAGGGTATTAACAACGGGTCAAATCAGCAAACTTGGTACGGCTCAAGTTGCCGCTATGAGCACAGCAGGATTGGGCGGACTAGGTACTGCCCAAATAGGTTCACTAACGTCGGCAGAAATAGCTGCCCTTGGAACCGCTCAAATCGCTACTCTTGGCACCATTGCTGTTACTGGTTTTGCGACGGCTAACTTGGTTGGGCTAAGCACAGATCAAATTGCTTCGTTAAGCACTGCGCAAGTGACTGCGCTTAGAACCCAGCAAATCGCTGCTTTAAACTCAGTTCAGATTAGCGGTTTTGAAACGGCTGACTTTGCTTCATTAACTGCAAATCAGGCAAAGTCAATAGAAACTAATGATTTGGCTGGGCTTTCCACCAGTCAATTAGCCAGTTTAACGACCAGCCAAGTTTCTGGCTTTAGTACAACCCAAGCTTCAAACTTATCTACTACTCAATTAGCTGCAATTTCAACGGCACGAATAAGCTCGTTAACAACGGGTCAAATTAGGAATCTCGGATCAGCTCAAGTAAATGGGCTGACGACTGATCAGATTGGTGGATTGTCAACGCTACAAATCTCGCTGATTGCTACACTTGGTTTGACAAACCTTTCAACAAGTCAAATTGTCGCCTTAGGAACTGCGCAAATTGCATCGTTCTCTACGGCACAGGTTGCTACATTCCTCTCGAGTCAGATAGCTGCAATTGAAACCAGAGACGTAGGAGCGTTAACGACAGCCCAAGTGAGGGCATTGAATTCGGCTCAGGCTGCTGCATTAACAACGGACAATGTTTCATTGCTTTCAACCCAGGCGATAAGCAGCTTGCTAACGGCGAGTGTTGCAGCATTGGGAACAGCTCAGATTTCTTCGCTATCAACTAAGTCGATTTCTGGATTTAGCACAGCGCAAGTTAAGTCGTTAGGTTCGGCGCAAGTAAATGCCCTGACTACAGCCTTCCTATCTGTTATTAGCACTAGCCAATTAAGTGGATTGGGTACGTCTAACGTAGCCGGATTCTCTACGGATCAGATAGTTTCATTAACGGCTGCTCAAGTAAGCGTTATTTCAACAGCGCAAATCTCAGGCATGACGTCAACGCAGCTCGCTGCAATTGAAACACGTGACGTGTCAGGAATCACAACAGGTCAATTCGTAACAATAAATTCAGTTCAAATTGCTGCATTAACTACGGACCAATTCTCTAACTTTGGTACCTCGCTGATTGCTGTTCTCAAGACCGCTAATTTGGGTGCAGTGACTACAAGCCAATTAGCCGCAATGGGTACGGCTCAAATTGCTGCTCTGCGTACACTACAAATAGCGAATTTGAACTCAGCACAAATTAACAACCTGACCACCAAAGAATTGATCAGTCTGAGCACCGCGCAGATCGGTGCGGTTGTGACGGCGCAAGTACAAGCTCTGTCCACTTCGTATGTTAGCTTGTTGACAACAGCTCAATTTGCGAACATGAGTACAGCGCAAGTGAGCTCGCTGACATCAACGCAAGTTGCTGCGGTTGTTACTGGTAGCGTGTCTGCTTTGACAACAGGTCAAGTTAAGGGCATGAATTCCGTTCAGATTGCGGGAATTACTACGGATCAAATCGCAAAATTAAGTACTGCACAAATTGCCGCTATTGATACGGCCGACGTAGCAGCAATGTCTAGCCTTCAGGTAAATGTGTTGGGTGCGACACAAGTCGTTGGGTTGACCACAGCTCAAATGAAGACCTTTAATTCAGCGCAAATTGGCGCGCTCGATACGGCGGACTTGGTTGTGTTGGGAACTGCGCAAATTTCAGTAATCGATTCTGCAGATTTCTTGGCGTTAGGTACGGCACAAGTTGCTGTGCTGACAACGGCGCAAATTTCCAGCTTAAGCACACTCCAAGTATCTGCGTTTAACTCTGCACAAGTTAATGCCTTGAGTGCATCTGCTGCGACGTTGCTCACCACGGGTCAAATTGCTGGTATGAGTTCCACGCAGATTGGCGCATTGTCAACAGACCAGATGGTTGCACTGAAAACAAACCAGTTAGTTGCGATAGAAACTGCAGACATCGCAGGATTGGGAACTGCCCAAATTTCGGCAATAAGTGCTACACAGCTTGGAAACTTAACGACTAGGCAGTTCTTGAGTTTGAATTCAGCTCAGGTTGCCGGTATTACAACAGCGCAAATAGGATCATTGTCCACTGATCAAACAAGTACGCTGACTTCCACTGGCTGGTCTAAGCTTACAACGGACCAATTGGTTGCGTTTACCACCTTGCAATTTTCAGCGCTCACAACACTGCAGTTGTTGGGAATCTCTTCTACACAAGTAGCACTCATAGAGACGAACGATATTGCATCTTTGGGTACCAAAGCGGTTGCTGCGTTGGATTCAGTGCAAGTTGGTGTACTTACCACAGACCAAATCATAGGACTGCGGACTGCACAAGTTGGTGTAATTGAAACTCTTGATATCGCTGCATTGAAAACACAGCAAATTGATGCGTTAACTACGTCGCAAATAGCTTCACTTTCTACGCTTCAAGTTAGAACGCTTAATTCTGCTCAAGTTAGTGCGATCGGTACAAGCGACGTTACGAGTCTGTCGACAACTCAATTAGCATCAATTACATCTGATGGAATAATTGGATTAACTACTGGCGAAGTGGACGCACTATCGGCTACACAGATAGCTTCTTTGTCAACGCTACAAGTATCTTCTTTGACATCGGTTCAGGTTGCATCCATCGGTACGGGTGACATAAGCAGCTTGACCACGGCTCAAATTGTTGGACTGACGTCTACTCAGCTTGGTGCAATCACTACTGATCAGATTGCTCAAGCAACGACCTTGCAGTTGTCATCACTATCAACTACAGATGTTCCTGGCCTGATTGCAGGTCAGATAGCAGGGTTGAGTGCAACACAGCTTGCTTCTTTGTCAACAGGAACCATTGCCACATTAAGCTCAGCGCAAATAGCGGCAATAGAAACTAACGACATCGGTAGTCTAACAACCGCTCAAGTCACACGAATTGCCTCAAGTAGTGTGATAGGACTGACCACGGCAGAGATGGTTGCCTTGGGCACCTCGCAGCTGGCAGCCCTGTCAACTACTCAGGTAAATAATTTAACCTCGACACAGGTAATTGCAATCGAGACGGGTGACATAGGTTCGCTGACAACAGCTGGTTTGGTGTCAATGACGTCTGTTCAAATCGGTGCTATTACAACGGATCAGATAGTGCAACTTGGCACAACGCAAATTGCGGCCATCGAAACTAATGATGTAGTTGGTCTAGTTACAGGACAATTAACTGGTATGAGTGCAGCGCAGGTTGCGTCAATTACCACACAGCAAATTGTTAACCTGAATTCGGCGCAGATCAACGCGATTGAAACAAATGATGTCGGTAGCTTGACTACGAGACAGGTGGTTTCAATAGTTTCTACTTCATTGGCACTGATGGTCACAGGCCAGGTTGCTGCATTAGGCACGGCCCAGTTTGCTGGCTTAAGTACCATCCAGGTAGCAGCTATCACATCCACACAAGTTTCTGCTATTGAGACAAATGACATTAGTGGATTAACTACTGCTGCAGTTGTAGCGCTCAATTCTGTGCAGATCAGTGTAATCACCACGGATCAAATCCTGGCGATGTCATCGAATCAGATTGTTGCTATTGAAACGAACGACCTTGTTGGTCTGGTTACTAAGCAGATTGCTGCTCTAAGCGCAGCGCAAGTCGCGTCAATAACCACTAGCACGATTGTTAACTTAACATCAAGTCAGATCAATTCTTTACAGACCAATGACGTAAGTAGTTTGACAACGACTCAAGTGTCAAGTATTACATCAAGTGCGTTGCTAAACCTGCTGACCACGCAACTGGCTGCATTTACCACATTGCAGATGTCAGGACTCAGCACTTCGCAAATTTCACTGGGCATTTCCTCAACTCAGCTTGCGACAATTGAGACTAACGACATCAGTGGATTAACTACTGCGGGTATATTGTCACTAAGTTCAGTTCAGACCCAAAATCTAACAACCGATCAAATTGTTGCTCTAGGTACTGCGCAAGTGGCGGCAATTGGAACGGATGATATTGCTGGATTGGCTGCGACTCGCATAACGGCACTTGGTACTGCGCAGTTGTCATCTATGTCAACTACGCAGATAGCAAGCTTGAGTCTTGCTCAGGTTGCTGCTATCGGCACGGACGATATTTCAAGCATGGGAACAAGGCAAGTCGCTTCGATTGAATCGACTGATACGCTGGGCTTAACTACAACTCAGATTGCTAATCTGATAACTTCACAGATTGCTGCTCTAACTACTTTGCAGATTTCTGTGGGTTTGACGTCCACCCAAATTGCTGGCTTCGAGACTAACGATATTAGTGGAATCACTACTGCTGGTATTGTTTCTATGAATTCTGCTCAGATCACAGGAATTACAACTGATCAGATTTCGAATTTAGCAACATCGCAAGCCGCGGCAATTAGATCAGATGGATTGGCTGGCTTGTCCACCACGACTATTGCGTTAATCACGACAAACCAATTAGCGTCATTAGTAACTTCGCAGATAGCGAGCCTAGGTGCGTCACAAGTAGTGGGTATAACCACAAGTGGCATATCTAATTTGACAACATCTCAAGTGGCCTCATTCACAGCTACTAATCTGGTAGGTTTGTCTACGACTCAGGTAGCCAACTTGGGTACCACACAGCTATCGAGCATAACTACTGGTCAATTGGTTGCACTGAGCTCAACTCAGGTTAAATCCATTGAAACCAATGATATAAGCGGGTTGACTACTAAGCAGGCTGCTTCTATTCATTCAAGTCAAATTAGTGTGCTTGAAACAGTTCAGTTGGCTTCAATTACCACGGATCAATTAGTAGCTATTACAACTAGCAACTTGATTTTGATTCAGTCTAACTTCCTACCATCGTTCACAACGGCACAGGTTTCTGCGTTTACAACGATGCAGGTGGCTAACCTTCATTCAACGCAAGTGACTGCTATAGAGACTGCAGATATATCCTCCTTATCTACAGGATCTATCAAGTCGTTGTTCTCGCACCAAGTAACTGCATTAACAACGTCTCAGATTCAGTCATTGGCTACAGGGCAAATAGCGGCATTCAACACTGCAAATATGGGTGCTCTTGCTGCAGAAGACATAGTTGCATTAACGTCAGTGCAAGTACCGTTCTTTGTTACCGGCCAACTGTTCCAGCTTAGTGCTACACAGCTCCAAAGCTTGGAAACTGTAGATTTGATTGCTCTGCAAACGTCACAAATTCAGGGCCTAGGTTCAGCACAGACGACAGGTTTGACATCGACGCAAGTTGCCGCGTTAACTACTGATCAATTGGTGTCTTTGTCTACTTTCCAAGTGGCCAACCTATCATCGACTCAAGTTTCTGCCATAACATCGAGCAACTTGAATAAACTCGAGACGCAAGATTTTGCTGCCTTGACGACGATGGTAATTGCAGCAATCTCTACAACGCAGGTCAGTGCTTTAACTACAGACCAAATTGTGGCGATTACAACGGATCAGTCTGCTGCATTAACGAGTTCGGGCATTGCATCCTTGTCAACGGTTCAGATTAGTGTATTGGAAACAAGAGATTTAGCTGCATTACACAGTGCACTAACAGTTGGAACTCTTAATTCACACGGTTTTTCACTGTTTACAAGTGTACAAGTGGGTGGAATTTCAACCGCACAGATTTCTGCTTTGACTTCGGTTCAAGTTCTGGCAATCAATTCTGCAGCAGTAGTAGGGTTGAAAACTGAACAGATTTCAGCTTTGAGTACCCTTCAGGTCTCTAACATTACTTCTACTCAACTAGGTGGCCTGACTTCGGTTCAGATAAAAGGGTTTGAAACAAATGATATTGCTGTGATTTCTGCAGCTAATATGACAACTTTGACATCAGTACAATACGGTTCGCTTACAACTGACCAAATCGTGGCTATTACTTCAGCTCAAGCTCTTGCAATAAGCAGTACGCAAGTGTCGGGACTGACTACAGCTCAACTTGTTAGTTTTGAGACGAGAGATTTGGTTGCACTGGCTTCGTACTCTGTAAGTAACTTGAGTAGTGTTCAGGTAGCTGCATTTAGCACGACACAGGTATCGGCAATATCAGCTACTCAGATGCCGTTTATAGGTAGTGGTTCAATTATTGGTCTTAAGACTGACCAGATTGCATCGTTGTCTACAAGCGCAATTGCTACCTTGGAGTCAGGACAAGCTCTTGCATTAACTTCAACCCAGTTGATTGCTCTGACTACAGCACAAGCATCTGTGATTACGTCTGCAACGACAATTGGTTTGACGTCGGCGCAAATTAGTACGCTAGAGACTCAAGATCTGGCTGCAATAGGGACGTTAACATTCTCAACCCTTAATTCCATACAGATACAGGGTTTCACAACAGCAGAGGTTACGGCTTTAACTACTGCACAAGTGCTTGCATTTAGTATGGCGCGAAGCAATTCAATAGCAGTTTTAAATAGCGCTCAAATTGCTGCATTCGAGACTCAGGATCTGGCTCAATTGACATCGTCAAGTTACGCATCGATTTCGTCCACACAGGTAACTGCTTTGAGTGCGGCACAAATTGCTTCGATAACTACTGCTAACTTTGTTAGTTTGCATAGCTCGACTCTCGCTTCTATAGAGAGTGCCGATATTTCGAGCCTTACAACGGATCAGGTCAAAGCATATAGTATGGCCAATTCTTCTAGCATTACCCTGTTCTCAACCAGCCAGATCTCGCAATTTGAAACTCAAGACTTGGCTCAGTTAACTTCGAGCAGTTACTCGGTACTGTTGTCTTCACAAGTAGCAGGTTTAACAGCGACACAACTGGGTTCGATAACCTCGGCGAATTTCGGTACGTTTAACAGCATGCAGATATCCGCGATCGAATCAGCTGATATATCAAGCTTGACAACGCAGCAATTGACTTCATTTACCAGTCAATCGATCTTCTTCCTGTCTGATTTGAGTCTGAATGCTATAACTTCACAGAGTGGCACTGGTTTAAGTAGTACGCAGATTGAAACACTGCTAACTACTCAGCTAGCCAAGTTCCAAGCTGCGTCTATTACTAGCGTACAAGTTGGTGCATTGTTCGTCACTCCAGTCGTACTCGATCTGAATGGTGACGGAATACAAACCACTTCCATGCAGAACGGTGTGAGCTTCGATATCAATAACGATGGCAAAGTTGACCAGACAGCATGGGTTGCACGTGGTGATGGCTTGCTGGTACGTGATATCAACAAGGATGGTCAGATCAACGATGGTAGTGAGTTGTTCGGTTCGTCCACAGTGATTGGTAACGGCAAGACAGCAGCGGATGGTTATGCAGCGATGAAAGCTCTCGACACCAATAACGATGGTGTCTTGGATGCAAGCGATGCAGCCTTCGGCGAACTGGCAGTCTGGACTGATAACAACGGCAATGGCATCACCGATGGCAATGAGTTGACCAAGCTTTCGGATTTAGGTATCAACGCTCTGTCGTTGAACGCTAAGAAGTCTGATCAGATGAACAACGGCAACTTGATCGGTCTAATGGGTAGCTACACCACCACCGATGGTAAGACGCATACCATGGGTGACGTGTGGTTCCAGACAGATGCAGCAGGTGACCGCGTATTCGATTTGGCAGCAATAGCGAAAGCAGCGGGTACATCCATAGTGAATATGACAAGTGCTCAAGCGGATCAGTTGAATGTCACATTGGCAGATGTACTGGCAGTCGGCACACCGGATATCCTAAACGGCACCTCACAGGTGACTATCACAGGTGATTCGGGAGATGTGGTCAATCTGTCATCGGGTGGAAGTGGTTGGAGCTTGGCAGGTACGCAAACGGATGGCGCTGACACCTACATGGTCTACGTCAACCAAAATGCTCACCTGTTGGTTAACGACAAGATTCACCTGATCATTAGCTAAAGGAAGTAACATGAACCACCCTGGCGGCTCTCAGTTTGAAGCGAGGCCGGCAGAAACGGATAGCCTGTTGCA
>Ga0255234_1000133_pt1 | contig 9598 bp, 8 predicted proteins | sample ColtaT_9_FD_189962 | JGI IMG/M metagenome (GOLD analysis project Ga0255234, IMG submission 189962) | Metatranscriptome of freshwater microbial communities from Columbia River, Oregon, United States - Colum_Colum_RepC_8h (Metagenome... | ecosystem: Environmental > Aquatic > Freshwater > River...
CCGAGCGATGCACGGCGATCGCGGCCTGCACGGCCGCAACTTCGCGTTCGGCCAGCGCGCGCGCCGACGCCTGCACGAAGCTCTTCACCTTGCCGAACAGCGCCTTCGTTTCGGCGCTCATTCCCTTGGCGTTGAGATCGTTCAGCGTGGAATCGGCCAGCAGTTCGACCTTGTCCGGCAGGCGACGATCGGGCTTGATGTCAGCCAGCAGCGCCTTCACCTCGGCCGGCGTCGCGTCGTGCGCGGCCTCGCCGAGCACCAGCGTTTCGCGTGCCCAGCGCAGACCGGCGAGCTTGAGCAGCAGGCCGATTTCGCGCTCGTTCGCGCCCTCGAACACCGGCGTCTTCGCGTAGAAGTTGAGCAGCTTCGCCGCCCACCCGAGGTGGGTTTCGAGAATCTGCCCCACGTTCATGCGTGACGGCACGCCGAGCGGGTTGAGCACGATGTCCACCGGGCGGCCGTTCGGCAGGAACGGCATGTCTTCCTCGGGCACGATGCGCGCCACGATACCCTTGTTGCCGTGACGGCCGGCCATCTTGTCACCCACCGAGATCTTGCGCTTCTCGGCCAGGTACACCTTCACGAGCTGGATCACGCCCGGCGGCAACTCGTCGGGCTGCAGGATGCGGTCGATGCGCTCTTCCGCGCGCTCCTCGATGCGGCTCTTTTCGTCGTTCGCGGCGTCGATGATCTCGCGCACGCGATCGTTCGTGCCCTTCTTCTCGACGCGGAACGTCTTGAGGTCGAGCGTCGCGAAGCGGATGCCCGCCAGAATCTCCTTCGTGAGCACCGTGCCGGCGGGAATCGCTTCCTCGACGGTACCGGCCTTGAGCGCGAGCTGGATGGTCTCGCCCACGAGCAGCGTGGCGAGTTCGCCGTCACGCACTTCGTTGACGCGGATCTTCTCCTCGCCCTCGAGACGGCGCACGTCACCGATACGCTCGCCGCGGTCCTTTTCAACCACCTGATCTTCGACGCGCGAGAAGATCTTCACGTCGATCACGGTGCCTTCCATGCCGGGCGGCACCTTGAGCGACGAGTCCTTCACGTCCTTCGCCTTCTCACCGAAGATGGCCGTGAGCAGCTTCTCTTCCGGTGACAGCTCGGTTTCACCCTTCGGCGTGATCTTGCCGACGAGGATATCCCCCGGCTTCACCTGCGCACCGATGCGCACGATACCGCGCTCGTCGAGGTCGACCAGCGACTCTTCGGCGACATTCGGGATTTCGCGCGTGATTTCTTCCTGGCCGCGCTTCGTGTCACGCACATGGAGCTCGAGCTCCTGGATGTGGATCGACGAGAACACGTCGAACTTCACCAGACGCTCGGAGAGCACGATGGCGTCTTCGAAGTTGTGCCCGTACCAGGGCATGAAGGCCACGGTGACGTTGCGGCCGAGCGCGAGCTGCCCCATTTCGGTGGCGGCGCCGTCGGCGAGCACTTCACCCTTGGCGACCTGCTGTCCGAGACGGACGAGCGGGCGCTGGTTGATGGCCGTGTCCTGGTTGGTACGCCAGTACTTCTTGAGCTTGTAGCGATCGAGCTGGCCGAGACGCGCCAGCGGACGGTCACCGGCCACCGGACCGGCGATGAGCCCCGCGTCGACGATGATTTCGTCGGCGGTCACGCTGGTCACGATACCGGCACGGCGCGCGATGATGACCGCCCCCGAGTCGACGGCCACCGTGGCCTCGAGCCCGGTACCCACGAGCGGGGTGGCCGGGTTGAGGAGCGGGACCGCCTGACGCTGCATGTTCGAGCCCATGAGGGCGCGGTTGGCGTCGTCGTGCTCGAGGAACGGAATGAGCGCCGCGGCGATGGAGACGAGCTGCTCCGGCGCCACGTCCATGTAGTCGATGTCCGTCGGCGGCACGAGCGGCAGGTCGCCGCGCTTGCGGGAGAGCACCAGGCCGTCGACGAACGTCCCGTCGGGGTTGAGCTTCGAGTTGGCCTGCGCGATGATCGCGTCTTCTTCGCGGTTCGCGTCGAGCCACACGATCTCGCCGGTCACGCGCCCGTCCTTCACGATGCGGTACGGGGTCTCGATGAAGCCGAGATCGTTGACGCGGGCGAAGCAGGCGAGCGACGTGATGAGGCCGATGTTCGGACCTTCCGGCGTCTCGATGGGGCACATGCGGCCGTACTGCGAGTAGTGCACGTCACGGACTTCGAAGCCGGCACGCTCGCGCGTGAGACCGCCCGGGCCGAGCGCCGACAGACGACGCTTGTGCGTCAGTTCGGCGAGCGGGTTGGTCTGGTCCATGAACTGCGACAGCTGCGACGAGCCGAAGAACGCCTGAATGACCGCCGACACCGTACGGGCGTTGACGAGGTCGTCGAGCGAGATCTTCTCCGAATCGGTATTGATCGACATGCGCTCCTTGACCAGACGCGCCATGCGCGAGAGGCCGACGGAGAACTGGTTCGCGATCAGTTCGCCGACCGAGCGGATGCGGCGGTTGCCGAGCTGGTCGATGTCATCCACGTCACCGCGGCCTTCGTGCAGTTCGACGAGCTGGCGCATGATCTCCACGAAGTCTTCCTTCGTGAGGACCGTGGTGCTCATCGCCGTGTTGAGGCGCAGGCGCTGGTTGATCTTGTAGCGGCCGACCCGACCGAGGTCGTAGCGCTTCGGCGAGAAGAACAGACGCTCGAGCGCCTGCTTCGCCGTCTCGCGGTTGGGCGCATCACCCGGACGAAGGAGCGCATAGATCTGCTTGAGCGCCTCTTCCTCGTGCTTGGTGGGGTCCTTGGCGAGGGTGTTCTTGATGAGCGTCGACTCGGCGCGACCGGAGGCGACGAACACGAACACCTTCACGATGTCGGCCTTGCGGATCTTCTTGATCACGGCGTCGGTGAGGGTCGTGTCCTTTTCGGCCACGACTTCACCGGTGTCCTGATCGATCACGTCGCGGGCGAGCGTGCGACGCACGTCGCGCTCACCGCGATCGATGGCGTCCTGCTCGTCGCGCAGATCGATCTGCGTGTACGAGGCGAACACCTTGATGGTCTTGATGCCCTGGCGGACGAGGCGGTTGAGCACCTCTTCGGTGAGCTCGTCGCCCTCGCGCACGAGCAGCTGCGCTTCGTTGCGCTCGCGCTCGGCCTTGGCCTTCTTGGTCTTGGGCTTCGGGGCGTCCTCGGCGGTGACTTCGCCCTCGAGCGTGATGTCTTCGGCGATGATGGCGCCGAGGACTTCACGGATGTCGTTGCGCGTCTCGCGCTTCTTCATCAGGTCGAGCTCACGCTCGGCGAAGAAGAGGCGCAGGATGTCGCGATTTTCGCCGTAGCCGAAGGCGCGGAGCAGCGCCGTGGCCGGGAACTTCTTCTTCTTGTCGATGTGGACGTAGATCACGTCGTGGATGTCCACGGTGAACTCGACCCACGAGCCGCGGAAGGGAATGATCCGCGACGAGAGGAGGCGCTGGCCGTTGGGGTGGGTGCTCTCTTCGAACACGACACCGGGCGAGCGGTGGAGCTGCGAGACGATGACGCGCTCCGCGCCATTGATGACGAAGGTGCCGAGCTCGGTGAGGAGCGGCAGTTCGCCGAGATAGACTTCCTTTTCGATGATGTTCCGGGGACGCTTGCCGTCGCCGGTATCCTCGAAGATGACCAGTTGCAGGGTGGCCTTGAGCGGCGCCGAGTACGTCATGTCGCGCTCGATGCATTCGGCGACGGAGTACTTGGGCTCACCCAACGAGTAGCGGACGAATTCCAGCGAGAAGTTCTCGTGGACGTCCGTGATCGGGAACAGGTCTTTGAAGACGCGCTCGAGGCCGACGTCCTCGCGCTCCTGCTGAGCGGCATCCAGTTGCAGCAGCGACTCGAAGGCGCGCGTCTGGATGTCCAGCAGGTGGGGCATGTCCATGCCCGTCTCGAGCTTCGCGAACGAGATCTGGTTCATCATATCTTTAAGGGGCTCACCCTCTGGCGGGGCGCGCGATCCTGCGTCGGCCGTGACTCGACCGGGCGGGGGCGCAAAGCGCTCCGTCCCCGACGGCGTCGGTCACGTTTTCGTGACCGACGCCCCCGGGGCGGAGCGTTCCAACGACGGAACTACGGGGTGTCGACGTAAACCGGTGGCTGGTGGCCAGTCGGATTACTTGATCTCGACGCCAGCGCCTTCGGCCTCGAGCTTGGCCTTGATCTGCGCGGCTTCGTCCTTCGACACGTTTTCCTTCAGGGTCTTCGGCGCGCCGTCGACGAGGTCCTTGGCTTCCTTGAGGCCCAGGCCGGTGAGCTCGCGCACCACCTTGATGACCTGGATCTTCTTGGCGCCGGCATCCTTGAGGATGACGGTGAACTCGGTCTGCTCTTCCGCAGCCGGGGCCGCCGCCGCACCGCCACCGCCGCCGCCGCCCGCGGCAACCGCGGCGATGGTGACGTTGAACTTCGTCTTGAACGCTTCGATGAGTTCGGAGAGCTCGATGACGCTCATCGCGCCGATCGCGTCGAGGATCTCGTCCTTGCTCAGGGTCGTGTTAGCCATGGTAAAACTTCTCCGTGAATGTCCCCCAGGGATCCTGGGGCGTGTAAATCAGGCGTACGCCTGGGGAACTCAGTTGGAGCCTTCGAGCTGCGCCTTACGGGCGTCGAGGGCGAGGGCGAACATCATCGGGATGCTGTTGAGGTAGCCGGCGAAGATCGAGAGCGCCTCTTCGCGGTTCGGCAGCGAGGCCAACTTCTTGACCATCGCTTCGTCGACCGCATTGCCCTCGTAGATGCCACCCTTCACCGCAGGCTTCTGGTCATTCTCCTTCGCAAAGTCGGAGAGGACCTTGGCTGCCGTGATGGCATCCTTCGCCACCACCACCCCCGTCGGGCCCTTCAGGCGCTGCGCCACGAGACCGCTTTCGTTCACGGCCCGCAGTGCCAGCGTGTTCTTGATCACGACGTACTCGACCCCGGCCTTGCGGAACCGGCGACGGAGCTCCGTCATGCGCTTCACGTTCAGCCCCGTGAAGTCGGTGTAGTACAGCGCCTGCGCGCCTGCCATCGACGCCTTCAGGCTGTCCACCAGGATCTGCTTGTCGGCCTTCTTGGCCTTCGGCTTGGCTTTCATGGTTGCGTCTCCCTCTTACCGGAACGGCGTGGTGTCGACGGTGACGCCAGGACCCATGGAGCTCGAGATCGCGACGTTGCGGATGTACACACCCTTCGCCGCCGCCGGCTTGGCGCGGACGATGGTGTCCATGAGGGCGGAGAAGTTGCTCTCGAGCTGGTCGGGCGTGAACGAGACCTTGCCGATCGGGGCGTGCAGATTGCCCCCCTTGTCGACGCGGAACTCGATCTTGCCGCCCTTCGACTCGCGAACCGCCTTGCCCACGTCGAACGTGACCGTACCGGCCTTCGGATTCGGCATGAGACCACGCGGACCGAGCACGCGGCCGAGCTGGCCGAGCTGGCCCATCTGGTCCGGCGTCGCGATCAGCACGTCGAAGTCGAGCCAGCCGTCCTTGATCTTGGCGAGGTACTCGGTGCCGACGAAGTCCGCGCCCGCGTCCTGGGCTTCCTGGATCTTCGCACCGGCCGCGATGACGAGCACGCGCATCGTCTTGCCCGTACCGGCCGGGAGGACGACGGTGCCACGCACCACCTGATCCGCGTGACGCGGATCGACGCCAAGGCGCACGGCGATTTCCACGGTCTCGTCGAACTTGGCGAATGCCATGTTTTTCACGAGCGCGATCGCCTGCTTCGCCTCATATGCCTTCGCCTGGTCGCGACGCTCACTCGCGGCGCGGAACTTCTTTCCATGCGTCTTCATGAGGCTCACTCCTTCACCGTGATGCCCATGGACCGAGCGGCACCGGCGATCATCGCCACCGCGCTCTCCATGCTCTCACAGTTGAGGTCGGGCATCTTCGTGGTCGCAATCTTCTCGAGCTGCGCCCGCGTGATCGTCCCCACCTTCACCTTGTTCGGCTGACCGGAGCCCTTGGGCACGCCGATCTCCTTCTTGATCAATTCCGCCGCGGGGGGCGTCTTGAGAATGAAGGTGAACGACTTGTCCGCGTAGATCGTGACCTCGACCGGGATGATCATATCACCGCCCTGCGTCCGAGCATTGAACTCTTTGCAGAAGCCCATGATGTTGATACCCTGGGGGCCGAGGGCCGTACCCACGGGGGGCGCCGGGTTCGCCTTGCCTGCAGGAATCTGCAGCTTGACGAATCCAGTGACCTTCTTGGCCATGCTACTTCCTCATCGCGAGTTCCACCGAGGGACCATCCCACGGCGGTCTGGCTGCCACATTGTTTTGCGTCGAGTGGTGGCGACGGGGGCGACGGAAACCGGGTGAGGCGCCGTCAGTACCCGCGAAGCTGGAGGTAATCCAGCTCCACGCTCGTCGGCCGGCCGAACAGGCTGACCGACACGCGCACCTTGCCCTTGTCGGGCAGGATTTCTTCCACCGTTCCGTTGAAATCGGCGAACGGTCCTTCGGTGATCGCCACCGCCTGCCCGACGAGGAACGGAATCTCCTCGCGGACCGGCGCGTCCTCGGCCGCATCCGCCTGCCCCAGCAGGCGACGCACTTCGTCGTCGCGCAGCGGCATGGGATCGCGATCCTTGCCGACGAACTTGATCACACCCTGAATGGCATTGATCTCGTGCAGCGTGTCCTGCGACGCGACCATCTCCACGAGCACGTAGCCCGGGAAGATCTTGCGTTCGACCGTGACCTTCTTGCCGTTCTTGATCTCCACGACGTCCTGCGTCGGCACGAGCGCCTGACGAATCAGACGGTCCTCGGGCTGCGCCGGATCCGTGTCGATCTTGCGCTGGATCAGGCGCTGCACCTTGTTCTCGTGGCCGGACGTGGTCTGGATCGCGTACCAGCGGTGCTCGAGCATCGACACGGACATGGGCGTCACGTCAGCGACCGAACAGCATGGACGGCAGGCGCACGAGCGCGAACTGCAACGTCACGTCCACCAGGCCGATGAGCGCACCAAGGATGAGCACGAAGATGATGATCTGAATCGTCGCCGACTGCAGCTGCGGGCGATCGGGCCAGGTCACCTTCTTCATCTCGGCGACCACGTCGTGATAGAACGTGACCAGCCGCGTGCCGAGCCCGGGACGGGAAACCTCGACGGGAGCCGTCATGGATTACTTGGTTTCCTTGTGGAGCTGGTGCTTGTTGCAGCGCGGGCAGTACTTCTTCCACTCCACGCGTTCCGGATGAAGACGCTTGTTCTTCATCGTGAAGTAGTTGCGGTTCTTACACTCGGTGCACCCGAGGATGATCTTCTCGCGCGGCATATCCCGGCTCCGTCACAGCTCTTCGAAAATTCCCGATAGTTCGGACCCACCTCCGGCTTTCACCGGAGTGGGGTGAGCCTTGCAACGTAGTAGAGCCGGACGCCACCCGCAAGTCACGCGCCCAAGCTATCCACACCACCGGCCTGGGGGACGCAAGTCGCCGTGAAACCGCAGGTTACCCGCAGCCTCGGCGCCCCGAACCGCACCCGAAATCCCCGTCAAGAGCGTGAACGCCCCGAAAACCGGATGCCGGTACCCCACCACGACCACGCCCCCGCCATCGGCTGACCGATGACGGGGGCGTGGTGAAGAGCTCACGACCGGGATCGAACCGGTGACCTCATCCTTACCAAGGATGTGCTCTGCCGACTGAGCTACGTGAGCGTCCTGCACATGCGACTACCAGAGCGGGAGACGGGACTCGAACCCGCGACATCAAGCTTGGAAGGCTAGCGCTCTACCAACTGAGCTACTCCCGCGTTGTCCGTCGTACCCGAGACGAACGCCATCGGTCCCGCGCGTCCTGCAGTGGTGGGGGAAGGATTCGAACCTTCGAAGGCTTGCGCCGTCAGATTTACAGTCTGATCTCGTTGGCCACTTGAGTACCCCACCCAAGTCCCGCCGGCTGGCGCCTGCCGGCGCGAGAGCTGACGAGGGGGCTCGAACCCCTGACCTGCTGATTACAAATCAGCTGCTCTACCAACTGAGCTACGTCAGCAGAAAAGGACCCGAACTCCCAGAGACCCCAATGCTAATGGGGGACCGGAGCTTTCGGTAGCTCCCCCGCGCCGGTGATGTCCCACCGACGGCACGGGCCCTCATCCTCGGCGCCAGCGGGTCCCGCTCGGCCCATCTTCGATGAGGATGCCGCGGGCGGTGAGTTCGACGCGCACGGCGTCGGCGGCGGCAAAGTCCCGGCGCTCACGAGCCGCCTTGCGGGCGGCGAGGCGTTCCTCCACCCATGCCGCCAGCTCCCCCGCTGTCTCCTGTTCGGGCACGAGATCGAGCACGCCGTCCATGAGACGGAACGCCGCGCGCGCCCGCTCGAGTGCCGCCATGTCGCTGCCGCCCTCGTCGAGTTCGCGGTTCGCCTCGGTGATGAACATGAACAGCGCGGCCATCGCCTCGGGGGCGTTGAGGTCGTCGAACAGCGCGTCGAGAAACACCTTCTCGGCCCGCGTCGCGGCCTCCGCCAGCGCGGCCGTCCCGCCCGTCGCGTCGGCCAGCCGGAGCGCGAAGGCCCCGATCCGGTTCACCGCCGTGCGCGACTGCTCCAGCGAGTCCTCACCGAGATTGAGCTGCTTGCGGTAGTGCGCGCTGAACACGAAGTGGCGATACGCCGTGCCGCTGATCCCCTGCTCGCGCAGCTCCACCACATTGGCCACGTTGCCGACGCGCTTGGCCATCTTCGCCCCGTCGGTGAGCAGAAATTCGCCGTGGCACCAGCACCGGGCGAACGGCTTCCCCGTGGCCGCCTCGCTCTGCGCGATTTCGTCTTCGTGGTGCGGGAAGATGAGGTCGATGCCGCCAGCGTGCAGGTCGAACGTCTCGCCGAGGTACTTCATGGCCATGGCGGAGCACTCGAGGTGCCAGCCCGGCCGGCCACGGCCCCACGGCGAATCCCACGCCGCGCCGGTGCCCTCGTCCTCGGGCTTGGCCGACTTCCAGAGCGCGAAATCCTGCGCGTTCTCCTTGGCGTACTCGTCCTGTGCCACGCGCGCGCCCGACTTCACTTCGCGCCGGTCGAGCTGCGAGAGCTTGCCGTAGTCGGCAAACTTGTCGATGGCGAAATACACCGACCCGTCCTCGGCCACGTATGCGACCCCGTTGGCCACGAGCCGCTCCACCAGGGCGATCATCTCGGGGATGTGCTCGGTGGCCTTGGGATACCGTTCGGCATCTTCGATGCGCAGGTAGCGACGGTCCGTGTGAAACAGCGCCGTGTACGGCTCGGTGACTTCGCGGATGTGCTGCCCGTTGGCCTGCGCCTTGCGGATGATCTTGTCGTCCACATCGGTGAGGTTCATCACCTGCTCCACCTGCCATCCGGCCAGCCGGAAGGCACGCCGCAGCAGATCCTCGAAGAGGAACGTGCGGAAGTTGCCCAGATGCGCGGCGTTGTAGACGGTGGGTCCGCACGTGTACATGCGCACCGTTTGGCCATCGACCGGTGCGAACGGCTCCACGCGGCGCGTGAGCGTGTTGTACAGGCGGAACTCGGGCATCGGGGACCGGATTGACGGGTGCGGTGGCGCCTTGAAACGCGTGGGATCTTCACGCAAAGTAACGCGTTGAGGGTAGTGGGGGTGTCGCCCCCTCGATCCTCCAC
>Ga0255234_1000136_pt1 | contig 9576 bp, 3 predicted proteins | sample ColtaT_9_FD_189962 | JGI IMG/M metagenome (GOLD analysis project Ga0255234, IMG submission 189962) | Metatranscriptome of freshwater microbial communities from Columbia River, Oregon, United States - Colum_Colum_RepC_8h (Metagenome... | ecosystem: Environmental > Aquatic > Freshwater > River...
ACGAGCTTGCCAAAGAAATACACACCACCATTTGATTAATTCATTGATGTTTTGTATAATTAAATACGCACAATCACACACACACGCTGATGAAAACAAAACGCGATTTGCACTACCCGCATTTATGTAGGCTCTGTAAATACTTAATTTGATATGAGAGGTATAACATTATAATTCGACGATTACACACAACTTTATTAGTAATACTAAAATTATTATAGACATTCTTTCAATTATTTCAAAATTTTGTGCGTTTGTTCCCTTGGATAAGGAAAGGATGCGTTCTCCTGAACGAAAAATTTTTATAAAAGAGGGTTTTTCATCTACCCGATATCAGAGATGAGCCGTTGAGTTAGCCCGACAAGACGTAGTAATCAAAGATAGTAAACGTTTGCCTTGAGAAACGTAGACGGCGCGTCAGCGAAGATTAATTTATCTAAGATGTAGAAGTCGAGTGGGAAATTTAAGATGTTTCATAGGAGTATTATAATAGAGTCAGAAAACCGAATAAGAATAGATCATGGAAAAGACTTCATGTACCTATTCGAGGGTGCGCAAAGCTAGTAAAACTTATGTTTGAGTCATTTAATTATGAACGCCACGTTAGTACCCATTTTCTGATGCAAAAGTAATACAAATTGGAAATTTATTATTCGTACCTTCATAAATCTTTGAAATCTTTAAAAGCATAGCTTACCTAGCGGATAGCAACTAGGCTTACTGAGCAATCGGTAGGAATCGGTAAAGCCAGCCGTATGTGAATTAATTAGGTATTTATACCGTGAGACCAGCTCCCGTGTAAGGCTGGGTATGAAACTCATAGCTGTGATTTAGTACTCTGCTAAATCGTATGTAATAAGTAACGACGTCAGACGCAGATCAACATAGGTATAATCCACACCCGGGCAGGACTTCAAATTCGAACGTTCTGCTAAATAATTACACAAATCTTCAAATATAAAATAATAATAATGGCATTATCATTTGCACAACAATTAGACATCTTGTCAAAAGGAGTTGAGACTATCGTTTTCGATTGCGATGAGACACAGATCATTCATTATCATTTTGTTGGAGCACCTTTTAGAGGTCTCGTTGCACACAACATCAAGAAGCAACGTGATGACGACAAAATTGCGAAAAGTTTCACAAAGCGTCCAAAAGCTAATAAGATCCCATTGAAGATTTCGTATAATGAAGAAGAAGGATGGAAAGCCGTTTACACACTTGCTGAGCTTTCCATCGCAGATACTTACCTCGTTGAGGAGGTGATTAGGAAACAACGTAAACATTTAATTTCACGCACTATTGTGGTGGATCCCTATGATCCACATCCCTTTATAACGAGAATGAAAGATGAAATTTCATTCGGAGAGATAAGCTGTAGGGAGAGTCAAGAGTTGGCGAAGCATCGGAATAAGTTAATGCATGCTTTAAACGGAAACATAATCCAAGCCGGAGAAACTCGCTTTGAGGATGGACGCATTGTAACTTGGACTGTCGAATCTATTGAGAAGCTGATTAAGAAACAATACATGTTCTGTTGTGGTGAGGTAAAGGAGAAGATAAATTTTGTTAGTTTAGTTAACGAGCTTGATATGTTTGAAAACAGAAAAATAACATTTAATTTTGAAATGACAACACCATCAACAGGATTAGTGTCCATTATGGTGAGAAACGCTAAAATTTTCTCAACTGGAAAAGGATTATGTAAAAGTAAGATTAAGTTAAACGCATGCTATAATTTATTGCAAAAGTTGTTATCATCTTTTTATTTTGATCTGAACACAGGATTGAAAATGAAAATGAGTAATATTTTCCCGATGGTAGCACAATTGCAAAGCGCGATAAAAGAAGACACAAAGCGAAACAGCAAAACCATTAAACATGACAATTCGCATCGATCATTGATATTGCAAAACAAAGGTCATGTTGAGTTTGCTAGACAACATGCGAAATTTGAACAGCACAACAAACTACAAAAGATTTACGCTATGCAGAGAAAGCAGGATGCAGTGAAAACTGAGAAACTGATTGCTCAATTACAAACATTTTATGCAAACCGAGACATTGCGAATTTACAGTGGAAAGTTCCCGTAGACGTGCGTTTTGGCGATTTCCAAGAATTTTTGGACGCTGTTGAAGGATTCTTTTCTGAAGACGTTAGGAAATTGATTGATTGGGCATCAGTAATGAATTGTCTTTATTTAATTTACTCAAATCCTGATTTAATGGTTAAGTGGAATGCATGTGATAATTTACGACGAATTTTAGGAATTAAGTCTATGTCTTTGGCCTTATTTGCGAGCATGATTTTACATGTGTGTAAACAATTAGGTTTTATTTCAAGCGAAGATCATCCAAAACTACAATCTTTTGACACAAGCTCGACTTTGTCGATTCTAGTCACTTTAGTTTTATCCATTTTATATCGAAGCAATCCGAAAGCTTCGACAGTAGAAGTTCTAGTCAATTCATGTAAAGACTTACCTTTGGCATCACGAGGAGTTGGTTTACTTGAAGAAGTAATCAAACGAATCTGTGCTTATGTGAAAGGTGTAGAAAGCTTAGATGATATAATTCCAAACACTTTAAAAAAAATTGAAGAACAAGTGATGAAATTGAGTACCAAAGATGGGATTTCACGATTAACAACAGATGAAAAAGCTTTTGTTGAAATTTGCAAATTGAGATTGGATGTTATCAACTTATCTTCTACTATAGATTCCCGCTCAATTTATTATCAGAAATTTTTAGTGTTGAAGAGCCATGTTAATAATATGTATACCATAGCTCAGCGATCTCCAGTTGCAGGATGTGGTAGGCGTAAGAAGCCTGTCGTATTCCATATTTGGGGTGATGCTGGCATCGGAAAGTCACGTATCATTAAGTTGGTTTCAGCAGATACCATTTCAACAATCCTTGATTTAGAAGGGTATACGGAATCTGACATGAATGAAGCTCTTGATTCTTATGATCAGTTTGTGTATTATCGACCAGTTGGTGTTCAGTATGAGCAAAATTTTGTTTCTTCCCGGGCGAAAATTTACGTTTGTGATGATGCTAACCAAGTCGATGCAAAACATCTTCAACATGGAACACCATTTCCTCAAGCAATTATTCATTTAAATAACGAACATGATCATATGTTGCCTGTGGCTGAAATTGAAATGAAATCCCAAGCTTTGTTTAAATCTGCTTTGATTATTGCAACAGATAATAAACAAACACCAGACTTGTCTTATTTGCAATGTCCTGAGGCTTACCACCGACGTATTGATTTCTCTTTTAAGATGGTCTTAAAAGAAGAATATTCAAAATTAAGCAAAGGGACACGCATAATTGATGTGTCGAAATTAGATTTAACTCAGCCCAATGAACACATCTACGAATTTCATAGTGGAGATAGAATTTATTCTTATGAAGAGGTTGTTGCTATCTTACGTAATGAATTGAGAGATGTACACAAACGCTTTAGAGATGAAACTGTTGTTTTCAAACGTCGTGCGCAAATCACACGAGAGAGAATGCAAGATGTTGAGGAAGCACCGGAGTATATCGCTGACGTTGTTCAGAATGCGGAAAGACCAAAGCGTGAACAGATTTCGAAGTTGTTTAGAAATGTCAAATCAGTTTTCGATTCAACACAACCTCGTGCTTCTACAAGCAGCGATTTTTCATTTGGAACAGTTCCACGATTAGAGAGCAGTTTTAATTTGCCTACACTTTCATTTTTAGAAGCGGAAAAACCCCCTAGAGAGGGTGTAATTAAGAAATTTTTCGTATTATACATTTTTGCCTATTTACCAATTGCGTTGTCGACTCGTTTGAATAACTTTTTCTTTGGACGAACAAAAGCAGATAAAGTTAAGAGAAAACTTGTGCTTGCAACAATTGCTTTTCTTGTGACTTCGTTTGCGGCTTACAAGGTTTACAAGCGATATTTCCCAACAAAATCTAAGGAGAAGAAGAAGAGTTGCAATGTAACAAAAGTTGAAGCACTTGAAAAGAAAAAGATAAACATACAAGAGGAGATTGAAAAGCTAAAAGAGTCAGACGAAGAGGTTGACACACAGAAATACAATGATGGACAACCAAAATCAGTTAAACAAAAAGAAAAAGTACCTTCAAAAGCACCTGTGGTTGTTGTTCCTATTTACAAGGCACAAGGAAGATTCGACACTGCAGTTACTAAACTTTTTGTCAAAGATTATGTAAATTCGAGTAATACGGAGTTGTCATGTCCGGCTGCTTATCGAACAGAAAAGATTGTTTTGCAAAACATGTACATTATGATTCTGGAATTTAAACGACAGGGTCAACTACAATATGGAGTTTTACGAGGTACATTCTTAAATGATAGATGTTTGATAACAAATAGACATTTCTTCTCTGTAACTGAAGAAGAATACAAAACAGCTAATGTTTCCTTGTTTAATCCATTCAGAGAGTACATGCGAATTCCTACATCACAACTTGATGTGATGTCATTTGCTCATGAAGATGAACCACACAGTTTGTATTATGATTTAATTGCCATTAAATTTCCAAGTGCAGTGAAACAACATATTGATTTGACACAATCCCACAATATGGATTGTAATTTCATAAAGATGGAAAATATAGACAAGATATTACACCAGAATGCCACAATGGTTTCCTTATGTGAGGCGGTGGAATTCGAGAAAATTAAGGGAATTGATACAATCACTGCGAATCCAAGTTGGATTTTGATGGCAGAAAAGCAAAGAATTTCAATCAAATCCATAAACAGAGAGCCTTTGACTGCAACAGATCCAAATGGGGAATTTTTGTACACATGGAAAACAGTTTCTTATGATGCTCAAACATTAGCCGGATCATGTGGAAGTGTTCTAGTATCAAATTCATCTAATGAAACAGGTAAGGTGATAGGAATACACATGGCGGGTTATTGCTTAACAGATGATGCGTTTGGTCAAATTGTAACAGCTGAGATGATACAAGCATTGAAACCATATTGTCAGATGAGATATAAACCAGGAAAGATCGTAACAATCTTGCCCAACGAATTTCCTATTATAGCGACAATCCCACGTCCATTGTACATGCCATGTGAAACAAAATTGAGAAAAACTATTTGTTATGGAGAAGTTTTTGAAACAACAAAAGCACCAGCAAAATTGAAGTATGGGAAAGGAGAAGAGCATGGAGCTGTGACTGCAATAAAGAAATATTTAAATCCTAGCTATTTCTTGTCAGATGATGACAGAGCTTTTTGCAGAGCATACATGCATCACCTATTTAAACCAACAAGACCTATTATGAAAATGACACGTGAAGTAGCAATTAGAGGCATTGAAGGTGACAAATATATACAAGCAATGAATAGAAAATCAAGTTGTGGAATACCCTTAGCACAAGAGACAACAAAAACAGGAAAACACGAATATCTTGGAGAGGGAGAAGAGTTCATTTACGACCATCCAAGATTGGTTCAGCTCATTGATGAAATAACAACCTGTATAATGAATAATGAGAGACCAGATATTTATTTTGCAGTAACAATGAAAGACGAATTGAAGAAAGTTGAAAAACTTTTAGCTCGTATTTTTGCAGCAGGACCGATCCAATATTCAGTGCTCTTTAGAGAGTATTATATTGATTATTTCGCAGCAACAATGGAACGAAGGATTTTCAACTCTTCTTTAATTGGGATCAACATGTTAAGTTCAGATGTTGATGTGCTTGTAAGATATCTTTTGGAAGTTGCACACCCGTCCGAGCGTGCATTTCTTGCAGGAGATTTCAAGAACTTTGATGGTACATTGATGTCTTGCCTTTTGTGGGAAATATACGAGGTGATTGAGCAATTTTACGGACGTGAGAGTAAAATCACAAGAGCATTGTGGTTAGAAATCACCGATTCAAGACAAGTATTTGGGAATGCTGTTGCACATATCGCATCTGGGCAACCATCTGGTAACCCAGCTACGACTTTCGTAAATACTATGTACAATACATCTTTATTGTATTTAGTCATCTCAAAAATTTTACTCAAATTAAAGACAAGTGAAGCACTTGAAGTTAGAGCAAACTTAACAGATCATTTCCGTGTTGTAACATATGGAGATGATAATCTGATGTCTTTTTCACAAACACTGAGACACTTGATTGACCCAAAAGAGATAACATTGATGATGAAAACATTAGGACATACATATACCAATGATGCCAAGGATGGCAAAGAATTAGAATATAAACTACTTTCAGAAGTTTCAATTTTAAAGCGTACTTTTTCTTTTGATTCAGTACATGGGTGGATTGCACCTTTGGAATTAGTTTCTATTCTTGAATGCTTAAATTGGGATAAGGTAGATAACCGGAAACGAGAGGCAAAACGAGCACAAACCGTAGTCAATATGCGTGTGGCAATTCGAGAGTTAAGCCTACACACGCAAACAATATTTGAAAAATACAGGCAATTAATTCTCACATCAGCTGACAGACATAATTTATTGTTACCACCAGAATGTAGATTTTCGCAAAGCGATTTGCGAAATATGACACGTAATGGTGATAACTTATTTTATTTCTCCGATGATTTCAGCGTTATCGTTGATCATAAGCTGCGTCAGAGTATTTATTCAGAGCATGACGAAAAACCGCTCATTTTTGTTCAAGATGTTTGGCCGCGTCTTGAAATGAAACAATGGTCAGCAGAACAAAGAAATGAAAATCAATCACTAGAAACAACATCACAACAAATCATAACATACGACAATGAGACAGAGATTGTAAAGGAGCATATTCCCGCTCAGAAAAGTCTGTCAGAAGAAAAGTTTTACCAATTTGAGGAAATACGTGATCATACAGTGCGAGACATTGTCAGCCGAGTCTACACAATTGCGAACATCACAGTTCCAACAGGTGGTTTACCGGGTGATATTCTATATACTTTTGATCCTTTAGCAGCATTATTGGGACAAGCTAATGTAAGAGCGAAGTTGGCACGATTTGGTGCGATTAGAGCAAATATTGTCATTAGGACATTAATAACAACTGCTAGGACATGTTCTGGTGCAATTATGCCACAATATATTCCACCTTTGGGTACACAAAGAGCCACTACATTGTTACAACAATCTCAATCGATAAGAGAGGTGGTTCCATTATCCACAGGGAGCCAAGTTGATATTACAGCACCTTGGGTTGATGCATTTTTAGCACGAAACTTGTCAACAAATACCGGAAGTTTGGGAACCTTCAGAATTTCGCGTGTAACACCATCGCAGATAGATTCAGTTAGAATCAAGATACAGATTTTCTGTCCGTTAGAAACATTGAGAGTAGAATATCCAACATTCATTGATCAACCTGTCGCATTGGCTAATTTGTTGGTCGAAAAGGAGAAGATAGAACAGTTGATTGCTAGAATGAATGAGAAACCAACAATTCAAGTTTCGAAAATTTATCCACAAATGCAGATGAATTCATTGAGAAATATGATGCAGAAGGTTATGGCTTCAAAGCCGCAACATAATCCATCTGATGCTCCGATTACAGCAATCAAGTATCACCCAGGTACCCAATTTTTAAATGATCAAGGCACAGTTCCCATTCACAATCTGACCATTTCAAAACAACAAGAAGTGGAAGTTGCAGATGGACAATTTGGTTCAGGCATCGATGAGATGGAGGTTGAAAAGATCATGAATAGTGAAAATATTATTGGTGTTTTCCCGTTGGCAGTGGCAGATGCAGTTCACACAGTGTTATATGCACGTCCTTGCACTATTACCGATTTTATTGGTTCAACAGCAGGAACGCCAGCAGTGACAACAATGACAGTTTCTCATCAAATGTTTGCCGCATCAATGGCACAACAATGGTCAGCCAAGTTGCATTTTAAAATTTGTGGAACACATAACCAGCTTCATTCATATCAACTTCGCACAATTTTTGTTCCGGAAGATGTGGGTAAATATACTGTAGGTCAAGTTATGACCACGGATGATGTAAATGCTGTCAAAGGACAAATTCACAAATTCGGAGCAGACAAGATGATGGGTGAACATGTTGTAGAACCCATGACCACAACAAATATGAAGAATGTTCCATCACCACGCAATGCAGCGGGTGTTGCTAGTTTGGCGAATTTGACGGCGAATCAATTCACACATGAATGTTCCTATGGGATGTTTTATGTGATAGTTGAAGTGCCTTTAATTGCGTCAGCACAAGTTGCACCAACTGTATTTCTTTACATAGATTTCCATGCTTCAGATGTCATTCTTTCAGAAGCAGAAACTTGGCTTTACTTACTTCCACAAACTCAAATGAAAGGTATTGAGGGTGAGAGTTTGGCACAGAATAGAGACAAAACGAAATCACAAATTATTGAGAGTGGAGAAATGGCGACAACAATAGAGCGTTGTCCACATCAGATTTCCACTATTGCACAATCTTTGGGAGAAAGAATTACAAATTTACGCCAGCTAGCAACAGCAGCAACGGTCTTTTCAAATTCTTTCACATCAGCAACAGCACAAGCATTTTTGATTGATCCTTTTATATTTCGCACAACTTCAGCACAACTTGTTGCTGATCGCGGGCAATATAATGATCATATTGATTATTTATCTTCAGCATATGGCTTTTTCAAAGGAGGAATGATTATTTCTTTTTCGAAAAGAGGGTCACTCGACAATGCACCATTTGGTGAAGCGACTTTGCTGAACTCACGAAATAATTATTCAGGAGTTTCTTTAGGCAATCCAAATGGGATCCAAACATTCGCTGCCGCTAATTCAGCTAGTTCAGGGTCTCGTGTCGTGCCGATTTTCACAGAAGAATGTTTAGCACAAATTTGTGTACCATACATTCAGCCTTTTAATATCAACCGAACATCTAGCATAGATGGTTTCAACAACGGTTCGAACAGCAAACATTTGATGCTTAGACCATATGGAGCTCAAAACATTCGCTTTTTCCGTTCAGTTGCAAAAGATTTTACCTTTGGATTTTTGACTTCATTACCTCAGTACACATTAAATGTGGCCACATCACTATACGCGTAATGGTTTTTGATCATATGTTTTCTCTAATCGACAGTTTAAGTTTCTCAAAGAAGGATGAGAACAACACTGGCGTAAAATCACACAAAAAATTTAGATATCCTTCATTAGATACCGCATTTTTAGTAGCAATAACTTTAATAGCAATATTCATTTACGGTTTTAGTATCATTAGAAAACGTTATAAGAACCACTACAGGAAGAAATATACTGGAGTGGAACTGCACGAAATTCAAGCAAGCGTGCCAATGGCACCAAACTTGAAACAGATGTACTAAAAACAATTAATTCAATATTTTATATTTCATTAACCAGCCTTTTCATTAAAAGTCGTAAGGGGCGAGGGATAATAGTAATCAATACCATTTTTATATTATTCAACATATTGTAATCAATATCATATATTTTAAACATAATCATAGATTTTAGGAAACCTATGTTTGCAGGTTATTGCACGGTTAGAGCCCGTGTTGACGACTGTTCTGGTTTCAAATTATATTATCACAGATTGTAAGAAAAT
>Ga0255234_1000142_pt1 | contig 9304 bp, 2 predicted proteins | sample ColtaT_9_FD_189962 | JGI IMG/M metagenome (GOLD analysis project Ga0255234, IMG submission 189962) | Metatranscriptome of freshwater microbial communities from Columbia River, Oregon, United States - Colum_Colum_RepC_8h (Metagenome... | ecosystem: Environmental > Aquatic > Freshwater > River...
TCGTGATTCATATTGAATACGACGGGGTTGTTACGAACCCTATTTGGATATGTAATTGCATTATCCATCTATCTGCCCGGGAATACGGCCCGGAGTATAATGAATGTTAAAAGAAATGACATGCATTACGTATATTTTTATGTTATACAATAAAACTTTATTATTTTATTTACAAGTTTTAATCTAGGAAGACGACAATTTAAACAGATTTAGAAATAATCGACCTGCTTTGGATTAGGTAACGTTCTAGAAAATGAACAAGTTTATGACAATTAAAATAGCGGTAGGAATCCGCAACCTTTTAGGTAACGAAACTCGACGTTTAATTTATTAAACAGACTATTATTATTGATATTTTTATAACCCATTCCTTTTAATGTAATTTTGAAATTTTGTATTTGGCTTTTATGAAACCAAAGTTTCTCAACATTTAAATAAATTTTAACTGTAACCTTGCTTTTACGTATATATGTATATTTTATGGTTTAGCACAGCCTATAATTGGATTATATATATTGAGTAGTGGGAACCACATTAATTTAGACTCGGATTTAATTTATTTTTATTAGTAAGATAATTTTGCATCTTTTGAATTTGTCTAGGCAGCAAATGCATAAGATCCATAGCGATGTGATTCAGATTGCAAAATTATATTTGTTATTTTATATTAGCACAATACATTATTTAGTGTAAAGACAAAAGTTCACGATCATATAACTTTTTCGAACCCTTTTTAATGATAATTAAGTTTTTGCGAAGCTCAGCGAGCACCCCCGTAATAAATCTTAAAATGTGCCAAGAAGTTTTTACACCATGTGTTGGTGTAACACTTAAGAGTTCTCCTCTTTATAAAAAGAGAAACGTAGTTAAACACGATTTAACTTCTGTAGTACGTAAACTACAGTTTTCTCCGCACAGTGGAGAAATAAAGTTTGGTGCTTTAAAATACCAAGCAAAAGAACGAAGAAAACAACTTAAAGATAAGAAAGACAAACAAGTTGAAAAAGAGAAGAAAAAACAGAAAAATGAAAAAATGAAACATGTGATGATAGTGCAGGACAAACCACATTTAGGTTTTTCTTGGTTTTTACCTGATGATATGGACATTGACCCTAATTTATTTGGTGATGACATAAGTTCCAATTCTGATTTTTCTGAAGAAGGTGAAATTAGATGGGCATTCTTTGAAATGTATAGAACTCGGTTTATCACTTTTTGTGGTGATAAGATTAAGCGATTGGGTTATTCTTTGAATTGCGCCAAATCGACGAGTTCTTATGCATCAAGATTTGCTTTTGCATTCTTATTGAAATATTGTCCAGATTCTATTAAGCAACAAGCTTTTTCTCGCGATTTTTTGTCCATTTTGCATAGCAGATATTTCGTGGAAATGCATATTTTAAACATGTATAATTTTGAAAACGCTATTTTTAATCCTATTCGGCAAAATTTAGTTGTTGCTTATAATACTTTGTTCCGTCATACAAAAATGCTGACATTTGGGCGTGTTACTTGTTAGCAGTTAAAGACAGCGTTTCTATGCAACAGTTTTTGTGTATTACATACAATTCTGGTAGGGCCTTAGGATTTTCATTGTTATCGCCATATATTCAAACTCTATTTGAACACGTTAGTGGTGCTATGTTAAACCAAGTTTCTCCACAGGGAGAATCATTTAATTTTACTGAATTTATGTCTTTTTTATCGGGACAGTTTGATTTTTATAAGTTGTTGCGCAAATCGACAGCTTTAAAATACATCATTCAGTTATTTTCAATGTTGGTTTCTTTTGGTTGTTGTGAAGCATCAGGAATTCAATTTAAGATTTGTGGCATTAAGTTTTTTCAAGAAGGGTTTTTGAAATCAGTTGAAAAACAAAGACCAACTTTAGTTGATATTTTTGATTTACTTGCCAACATGTCCGAATATTTTTTGACCGTCGGACATATGTGTTTTAAGCAAAAGTCCTTTCGCCCCTTGTTGTTCGATTCAACAGTTTCTTACGACATGGCTCAATTACATGTTTCCATTATGTCTAATTGGTCAGCTATTTTAGATTTGGCATGGGAAGTTACACCTTTCGTTGATGATGTAGATTTTAGGAATAAAGCTGCTTTATTAATTGAATATTATAAAAATGTTTATCAGTCTTTGCCAAAGACAAATGTGCATGAGGCTAGTTTGGTTAAGCGTAAGTGGACAGAGATAGAAACGTGCATGGTGACTTTAACCCGTTTAATGTTATGTGGGCAATTGCGTCATGCTCCGTTTGGTATTTTAGTTTTTGGAGGATCATCTGTTGGTAAATCTACATTTACAAGTATTGCCACAACTATGTCCATTATTGGTCAAGGAGGAGATCCTAATTTTGAGTTACGTAAAGTAACTAATCCTAATGACGAATTCTTTTCCAATTATTCATATGGTACAGAAGCCATTGTGTTGGACGATATGTGTAATACTAGTATTGAATTCACCAAAAAGAGCCCGTTAGAGAAGATTATTGAGTATATTAATAATACTCCAGCATATCCTGTTATGGCAGATTTGAGTTCTAAAGGAAAGATTCCTTTAACACCGAAGGTTGTTGCCGTAACAACTAATGTTAAAGAGTTGTGTGCAGGATTATATTCTAATGAGCCTGTTTCCATTTTGAGACGTTTTAATTTGGTTATAGGAATTTCAGTAAAAAAGGAGTTTGCAATTAACGACACTTTAGATCCTAAGAACTTTATGTTAGATAAGACAAAGGTGAGTGAATTTGTTGCTCGTTTGCGAGAGGAAGGAGCTCCTGAAGAGAAAATTATTATGCCAGATATTTGGGATATTACAATGGAATATGTTCAATCAAAAGATTCTCAGTCCGTCGGTGGACGTGCTGGTTTAGACTTTAGACCTATTGCTGTTAACGCTGATGGTACGAGTAAGATTTGGAATATTTTGGATTGTAATGAAGTTATTTTGCAGATGTCAACAGAACACCGTAGGACTCAGAATGAAGTTGTAAAGCAAATTAGAGGAGTGCCGGAATTTTTGAGCAATAAGTACAAAGACACAAATCCTCACAAAGAATTTAATAGAAATATTCCACACATGTCAATTGATGACATTAACAGACAATGGAAAAAGTATAGCGATTCGTTAACAAATTTTTCTATTCCGTTGTTATCTAATATTGCAGGATATTTTGATGCGAGTTATTTAACTGATATACGCAATTATGTTGGTGCTTTGTTAGCTTTACCAATTTTTATTTCGCCTATTGTTTCGTTTACGACATTTTTTAGCGCTTGTGTAAGTTTTAGTCACATTGTTTATTCCATGAACACGGCTTATTTTAGACATTATACTATGGTGGAAGCTCGTCGTAGATTTGGTACTTACGATGGTGTTTATTTGTCCGGTGTGATTACGGCTAAATGTTTGTTAGTTGTTTACATTTTGCGTAGTTTTTGGCAAATGGTTAAAAGTAAAGTTGTCCTGGAAACACAAGGCAATTTAGCACCTTTATCCATGGAGGAAGTTACGCTCAATTCAGCCCAAACGAATTGTTGGTTGCCTATACCGATACAAAAAATAGAGACTGTTGCACCGAAAACATATGTTGCTAATGATGTATTGGAGATTTGTAAGAAAAATATTGCTTTGATCGTAAACGGGTCGAAGTTTGTTAACGGATTTTTCATTAGTCAAAATTTCGTATTAGTACCCAAACATTTTATGGACGAATGTTCACGTAGTTATGATCAATCTTTAAAAATTGTTTCACGGGAAAAGTATGTTGATGGTAAAAACGTAAATTGTCATGTCCAGCATACAACTTTTTCTGAGTTAGCATATAAACACATTCCTAATACGGATTTGTGTGTATATTATATATCAGATTGTGTTCCACGCAAGGATGTTATTGCTCATTTTCCTGAGATACGTGTAAAACGAGATATGCCAGCTCGTATGGTTGTTAGAGATATGACAGGAAAGGTTAGTGTGTTTTCAGCTTTTCTTAAGAGTGGAATACAAGACACTCGACCTGGAGGATGTGAGTTCGAAGGATATGGATACAACCTTATTGATGGAAACACATTTAATGGAATGTGCACAGGTGTTTGGGTCAGTGATACAAAACCAACGTCCATTGTTGGTTTCCATTTGGGTGGCATTGCTAATACTCCAAGAGGCTGTGCCGGAACAGTCACTCGATCTGAAATTGAAAATGCGAAACGATGGTTATTGGAGCGCTTAGCTTCTGCTGTCGATTGTGGCAGTGATGGAGCAGTTGATATTCAATTCGGTTCACATTTTAAGAATTCCGTTCCACAATATATAGCAGAAGCCGTAGCACCTAACCATCCTATCAATTTTATGCCTGAAACATGTGCCATTACTGTTTTTGGTACGGCAGGAGCAACTCACAAATATCATTCTTCAGTCGTTTACAGACAACTAGGATTGAAGTTTTTAGAGAGGTTTGGTATGACGGTTAAACATGGACCACCCAATATGAATAAGCCACCAAAATGGTATCATTTTTCTAAAAATTTGACAGAATTCGCAAGTGAAAATGTAGGCCCACCTTTACACGTCTTGGAATGGGCGACTTTGGATTATGTTTTGCCCATCATGAAAGAACTTAAGCGTCTAGGTTTCGGTACGTTGGTTAAAATTGTTCCGCTGTCTAACAAGGATAACATTAACGGTGTTCCCGGTGTTAGATTTCTAGACGCTTTAAAGACAAACACTGCCGCTGGTTTTCCATTGAAAGGTCCTACCAAGGATTATTTAATTGGAGCTGACGGGGAACGTGATTTCGAAAATCCTGCAGTATGGGAGGAAGTTGGGCGTATGGAAAATGAATATCTGAATGGAAGACGTTGTTATCCAATTTTTCAAGCACATTTGAAAGACGAACCTGTTAAATTAGGTAAAGACAAGGTTCGAGTTTTCTTTGGAAACGGAACTCCTTTTAAACTTGTGGTCAGAAAGTATTGGCTTCCTGTTGCGAGATTATTGTCAGAATTAAGTTTGTTAAGTGAGTGTGCTATTGGCATAAATTGTCATAGTTTGGAGTGGCAACAATTTATAGATTTTGTTGAAACCCATGGTAGGGAGCGTTGTGTTGCGGGAGATTATAAAGGCTATGATCAGAAAGAATTTTTAAACGTCACACAAGCTTCTTACGCTATTTATATGAAAATTGCGAAGATGATAGGTTATTCTGACAGTGATTTAGACATTATGTCTTCCATGGTACCAGATTTAACTAATTTTACAGTTTTATATTTTGGTGCCTTATTGTTAATGCCACGCGGAAATGCTAGTGGTCAAAACATGACGTCTTATGTTAATAGCACTGCAAATAGTTTGAATAGTAGATGTGCCTATTACCAAGCCCATGGAGGAAAACGAGTTCCGCCTTTTCGAACTATGGTAAATATGATGACATATGGCGATGATGATATTGGAACCGTAAGTGATAAGTGTACATGGTACAACGCACAAATTAAAGCAAAATTTTTGTTGGATTATGGCATTGAATACACACCACCGAATAAAGAGGGAGATCACGTTCCTTTTTACAACTCACGAGAAGTAGATTTTTTAAAACGTTCTTCTGTGTATATTCCTGAAATAGGGTTTACATTGGGTGCGTTATCGTTAGATAGTGTACAGAAATCTATTACTTGTGGAATACCTTCTTCTTTTTTGTCAAATGAAGAACTGTTTGGTCAGGTTCTTGATGGGGCATTGTTAGAGCATTTTGCTCATGGGAAGGAGGTATACGAGTCTTTTCGACAGAAAGTTGAAATTTTTGTTTCAGAAAATAAGTTGGAAAGATTTACACGGACCTACCTTTTAACATTTTTTGAACGCTCTGAAATATGGCGTGCAAAGTATGTGTTAAAAGAACCAAACATTGGTTACCACGATCATGATACTCGTCATGATCGGAGGCTTGTTTGGGAGACTGAGTTAGGATATTTCGACTCTGGACCCGATGAGGTTAATGGTCCAGTTTTATAACATTACTTTAGCAAAACAAATAAAGGTGCAAGTACAGGCACGAAGTCAATGCTGTACAACAACATGGGGTATACAGCCGGTTTAACCCCACCGGAAGGGCTGGATAGCCCGATTCCTTATTCTTCGTTAGGCGAAGAATCCCGGAGGCAACGAGACATTCCAATTAATTGCTGCTATGCACAACACAAACACCCTCAGTTTCCTGGAATCTCGTGTTCAGGACCTGCAACACAATATTGGACAACAGTTTCGTGTCGTTTATGCAGTCCTGATAGTATTATGCATAAGTCAAATGTTAACTTATTTGATTTCAATTCTGATAGCGATTTATCTCCATTAACTGCGCAATCGGGAGTTTTTCCATATTGTGGTTATTTTGAAAGTTTTCCAGTTGTTCCTGATTTATTATATGATGATGGTTCTGTTGTATTAGAAGCTTTTGAAAGTGTAAGGGTTTTTCGTGATGCTTATTTAAAATATTACGAGGTTGGTGATTATACGTTGCCGCCTCCGAATACAAACTGGTATCAAGATGCATTTTCCGTTGCACGAAGAGTTAAAAAACAAAAGATTTCTCCACAATCTGGTAATTTATCATTACCAGTTATACAAGAAAATATGGAGCATTCGACGCAACAAGTATTGACAACTTTTAGTGATGACACTATGCATGTCGAAGCGACTTATGATAGAGATTTGGACAATAGTTTTTATAACGTTGATACAGACGTTGTTTCTTTATCTAAATTTTTGTCTCGTCCTGTTAAGATTTTTTCTAAACAAATTATTCCTGCTATAATTTCTCCTGTTTTGTTTGATTTTATTAATCCTACATTATTTTTCTCCAATAAGAGAGTTATTAATAGAATGAATAATTTTAAGAATTTTAAATGTGATTTATGTTTTCGTTTTATGGTCAATGGTAGTCCATTTCATTATGGAAGGTGGATTGCTGCTGCTGTTCCCAACACAGGCAATGATGTTTTTATAACACCAACTACTATAACCGACATTTCTGGTATTGGTATTTTATCACAGTTGCCACACGTTTATATCTCTCCAACGACAGATCAAGGAGGTTGTTTGCGGTTGCCATATTTACATCATTATAATTCTTTTGATTTAACTAAAGGTGAACATTTGTCGACTGGAATGATTGTTTTGGGTGAAATGTCGCCGTTGAAGCTATTGTCTGCAACTTCTGCTGATTCTGTTACATTGTCAGTTATGTGTTGGGCAGAAAATGTTGTTTTTGGAGCTCCAACTCAAACAAACATTCCTGGGTTGTTACCACAATCTGGAGATGAATATGGTAATGGAGTTATTTCTAAACCATTATCAGTTTTAGCACAAGTTGCTGGAGCGTTAGCTAGAATTGTTGCTATTCGACCTTACGCTTTAGCATCTCAACAACTATTGAACTTAGGTGCAAACATAGCGGTTTCGTTGGGTTTTTCTAAGCCTGCGATAGTTAGTGATATGATGTACATGGTTCCTAGAACAATACCTAATTTATCTAGTGCAACGCAGCATGATCCTATATATAAATTGACATATGATGATAAACAAGAAGTCACACATGATCCTTCAGTGGTTGGTTTAGCTCGTAAAGATGAAATGTTAATTAAATCTTTGATAGAAAAAGAAACTTATATTGGCAAATTTGCGTGGACTGGAATTCGCACACCGGAAACCACATTGATTAATTATGTTGTGACACCATCCTTGCATTTGCCTGGATCAGGTGTTGGATCAGCACAAAAATTATGTTTACCTCCGTTAGCTTACATTGGACAAATGTTTAGATTATGGAGAGGCTCTTTGCGTTTTAGATTCGTGTGTGTTGCTAGTTCTTTCCATAGAGGGCGACTTCGTATTACTTATGATCCCAATGGCTTGACACCTGCTCAACAAACAGCAGGAGTTGAACACAATATTGCTTATACTTATATTTGGGACATAAGTGAAAACCATGAGGTTGTGGTTGATGTAGGTTACATGTCGCATATTCCTTATAGTAGAGTACAGCGTCCTGGATTGACACCTATTGCCAATATGATTAGTCCAACACCGCCAACTAGAGATGCAGCGTTTGATAATGGAATATTGAATATCACTGTATTGAATGATTTAACCGCTAATGGAGCTTTGAATACTGATATTGAAATTTTAGCTTTTATATGTGCAGGACCAGATTTTGAGTATTGTGATCCTACTGATGGTTTAGATAACTTTTCGTTGTTTCCACAGAGTGGTGAGTTGATGGAAGATGATTTGATGGCTTCTACAGCTGTTGTACCTAATATTACTTTTGGTGTTTATATTCCATCGAGTGATAAGGCACCTGTTGTCCATCATGGCGACCCCGTTACTTCTCTTAGGTATATTTTAAAGAGATATTGTACATACACCACTTTTCCTGTTATTGGTTTACCAGCTAACAACACTGCTAGTATAAATATTGTTACGAGTGCTTTCCCTTTTCATAGGGGCAAAGCACCTGGAGGCATGCACTTAGCTGGAGGTGGTTCGTATAATTATTGTTTTAATACGCCTCTTGCTTGGTGTTCAGCAATGTTTTACGCTCGTAGAGGTGGAGTACGATGGCGATTGCGAGATTCTTCATCTGGTTTAACTATACCTAGTGTAAGAGTAATTAGAAATTCATCATCTTCCACTCATGTATACTTAGCAACTCCAGTTACAGCAGGAACTTCTGTTTCTGATGCTGCAAAGAAATCCATTACTGCCCTCAATACATCTGGAAATTCAGGTATGGCAGTAGGGACAAGCATTGATGGCTTTAAAACTCACGTAGATTGTGAAGTTCCCTATTTATCACCTAGGAGATATTTTTCTCCTCGTTTAGGTGATAATAGTTTAAATCATAATCAGGGCATAACAATAACGGCCCTAGCAACAAACAACAGTACAGCTCCTGGCAAGGAGGGATCACTGACAGCTTACATATCCGCGGCAGACGATTTTTCGTTATCGGGTTTTGTAGCAACACCTTATGTATATTACACTCCAACTTTGTTGTAGTGTCGCTAACCGGCGTAATGGTTACCAGGCAGCAGTCGCCTGGGTGGTTAACATTTATGTTAGTCACGGGTCTCTAAGGACACGACTTATTTAAGAAATCTTGAATTTGCCGGGGAGACCCGGATTTATAGAGATTGCAAATTTAAGTAGTGTAGAGCCCCGCATGAACGCGATAAGCTATATATGTTAATACAGTACGTGAAGGTACTAACATAGTGGTTAGATCATTCCATTGGAA
>Ga0255234_1000144_pt1 | contig 9294 bp, 8 predicted proteins | sample ColtaT_9_FD_189962 | JGI IMG/M metagenome (GOLD analysis project Ga0255234, IMG submission 189962) | Metatranscriptome of freshwater microbial communities from Columbia River, Oregon, United States - Colum_Colum_RepC_8h (Metagenome... | ecosystem: Environmental > Aquatic > Freshwater > River...
CAGCCGTGACCACCAACCACCTGCGGTAAGTCATCAGCTCTCTTTGCTTCATGGCGCGCAGGGCCAGGTGGACCGTCACGCTACTCGCAAGAATGGCTGCTGTCGAATACCAAAAAATAATGGGTATTTCCAGCATCAGCCAGCTTGCCTGACTTCTCTTCACAATGTAAGCGGAGGTAAGTCCTGCAAACATCATCAAGATACTTCCTATCCCTACCCACAAGGTGAACTTGTGGGGATGTATTTTTTTTCTTTGTTCGATCATTGTTCCGGTCATTTTGGTTTCCTTTTCTCAACCCTGCATCTTGTTGGCCAACAAAGCCAGCAAGACCACAGGCAGGTAAATATAGGAACTGAACATCACCCTTCTGGCCGCCTTCAGATCCATTTCCCTGAACAATCTAACACATTGCCAAAGCATCATCAGATTGGCCAAAGCCACGATCACGAGACTAACCATCCCACTCATGCCAAATACATAGGGCAGCACACCGATCGGAATCAGCAGCACACAATACAGAATGGACTGCACTGCAGCATATTTGGTAGGACCTCCTGCTGATGGCAAGAGCTTGAATCCTGCCTGGCTATAATCTTCATACACCACCCAGGCGATTGCCCAGAAGTGAGGAAACTGCCAGAGGAACTGCAAGGCAAATAGCACCCAACCTCCGATTCCCAGCTCCGGATCACCCGCCGCCCAACCGATCAGGCAGGGTAGCGCTCCCGGAACAGCCCCCACCAATACAGCGATGGAATGGACTTTCTTTAATGGGGTATAAATGAACCCGTACAAAAAAAGACTGAACGCTGAAATGCCCGCAGCCACCCAGTTGAACCAGAGACCGATGATGAACACACCGAATACTGCTGCCAAAACGGAGAAGGTTGCGGCTTCATCAACGCTCATCCTGCCGGAAGCAACTGGCCGCTTGGCTGTCCGCTTCATGATCGCATCGGTATCTTTCTCTGCAATCTGGTTGATGGCATTGGCTGCTCCCGTTACGAGCATGCCGCCGACAAAAAGTAAAAGAACTGATATGATGTCGAATGAAATTCCCGGAACGAGCAGGTAGCTGATCACTGAGGAGAAAACCACTGTGAAACTCAAGGTGAATTTCATCAGCTGCTGGTAATCTTTCAGCTTCGATGCTACTGTTGATGCCACCGTTCCCTTCTCTTCATTCATGTGCATCCATTATTTTATGCTTTGCCGCTTTTTTGGCAAAGCGGGTTGTCAATGCTTCGATTCATGCGCACCAACGGGTTCGGTCTGAGGGATGAATTCCCTTCCGTCCTTACCGTAATCATATGCCCACCTGTGTACTTCTGGAATATCACCAGGCCAGTTACCATGACCAGGATTGATCGGTGTGGTCCACTCCAATGTGTTGGCGCCCCATGGGTTCTGGTCTTTTACTTTTCTGCCCTTGAAAATGGAGTAGAAGAAGTTGAAGACGAACAGCAACTGAACAGCGAACACAATCATCGCAACCGTGCTGATGAAACTGTTCATCCCCTGGAATTGGTTGAAAGACTGCCAGTTGCTCCAGTCAGTATAACGACGGGGCATACCTGCCAGACCTGAGTAGTGCATAGGCCAGAAGATAAGATAAGCACCCACAAGCGTAACCCAGAAATGGATATATGCCATGGTATTGTTCAGGTAGCGGCCATACATCTTGGGGAACCAGTGGTAAACACCAGCAAACATGCCAAAGAAGGAAGCCACACCCATTACAATATGGAAGTGGGCAATCACAAAATAGGTATCGTGCAAATGGATATCCAATGTAGAGTTACCCAGGAAGATACCGGTCAAACCACCGGAAATGAACAGGCTCACAAAGCCGATTGCGAAAAGCATACCGGGAGTAAAACGAATGTTACCCCTCCAAATGGTGGTCAGCCAGTTGAAAACCTTGATGGCGGAAGGAACCGCGATCAACAAGGTCAGCAGCACGAAGAAGGCTCCGAGGAAAGGATTCAATCCGGTTACGAACATGTGATGAGCCCAAACCAAGAAGGCAAGAATGGCGATCGCAAATAGAGATCCGACCATCGCGAGATAACCGAAGATGGGCTTTCTGGAATTCACAGAAAGGATCTCCGATACCATGCCCATGGCGGGGAGAAGAATGATGTACACTTCAGGATGTCCAAGGAACCAGAAAAGGTGCTGGAAGAGAATAGCCGAACCACCTTCGTTGGGAAGGATCTCGCCTTTCACTACGATCTCAGACAGGTAGAAGCTGGTACCCAGGTTGCGGTCGAACAACAACAATACCGCACCGGAAAGCAATACGGGGAAAGACAATACACCCAATACAGCCGTAAAGAAGATGGCCCACATGGTAAGGGGCAACCTTGTCATGCTCATGCCCTTGGTACGCAGGTTGAGGATGGTAGAAATATAGTTCAGGCCTCCCAACAGAGAAGACACGATGAAGAGTGCCATGGAGATCAACCAGAAATCCATACCCAGTTTCGATCCCTCACTGGCCTGTCCCAATGCACTCAAAGGAGGATAGATGGTCCAACCACCTGAAGCGGGACCGGTTTGGATGAACAAAGAAGCGAACATCACCACACTCGCCAAAAAGAAGAACCAGTAGCTGAGCATGTTCAGAAAACCGGAGGCCATGTCGCGCGCACCGATCTGCAAAGGAATAAGAATGTTGGCAAAGGTTCCGCTCAAACCGGCTGTCAATACGAAGAACACCAGGATGGTTCCGTGCATGGTCACCAATGCATAATAGAACTCATTGGTGATGCGGCCACCAGCTGCCCACTTGCCAAACAGATCCTCCAAAAAGGGGAAGGTCATTTCGGGATAACCCAGCTGAAGACGGAACAGAACGGAGAACAAACCTCCGATGATCGCCCAGATGATACCGGTGATCAGAAATTGTTTACCGATCATCTTGTGGTCGGTACTGAAAACATACTTGGTCAGGAAAGACTCCTCATGATGATGATCATGGCCATGCGCCTCATGAGAATCATGCGAATGAACTGAAGCTGCCGCTGCGTGTCCGTGTGTGATTGTTTCGCTGCTCATTGTAATTCTTTTTTTCTGTTTTCTATATTATCAGTTGGCCGAGGGTTTGTTGGTCATTACAGTTGCTACTGCAGTGCTGTCTGCTGAAGCTGCTGCAGGTGCAGCGGGAGCCGCACCCTCCTTTACAGTTGCATACTGTGGTTTCTTGGAACTGATCCATGCGTCATACTCCTCCTGGGTCTCTACTACGATAACACCGCGCATAGAGTAGTGACCGCTTCCGCACATCTGGTCGCAAGAGATTTCATAAACGAAATCCTTGTTGCCGGTAATCTCTTTCATTTGTGCAGTGGTATATTTTGGCGTGAACCACAGTGTAGTGGGGATACCCGGAACCGCATCCATCTTCAAACGGAAGTGCACCAATCCCACATCATGGATCACATCTTGTGCATTGATAACCAACTGTACAGGTTTTCCTACAACAAGATGCATTTCGGTTGCCTCGATATCATCATGGCTGGCCGCATCTTCCCAATCCACACCCAAGGCATTGCCATTGGAAGCGTCGGTGAGCCTGTAATTCTTTCTTCCCAATACATTGTCCTTACCAGGATAGCGCATCATCCAGTTGAACTGCTTACCGGTGATCTCTACAACCTGTGAATCCTTGGGTGCATCACCGGTGATCTTGAACCAGTAGAACAATCCAAAGCCCACCAATACGGTAAGAAAGATCGCGGGCACTACCGTCCAGATCAACTCCAGTTTATTGTTGTGGGGGAAATAGTATACAGTGCGGGTTTCCTTGTACTGATACTTGTAGGCAAACCAGAAAAGCAATACCTGGGTGAGCAGGAATACCACACCCGTTACAGCCAAGGTGATCCAAAGCATGAAGTCGATCTTCTCGCCGTGATCAGAAGCTGCCGGCTGTGCCAACAAAGTTTTGTGAAAGAAAAGTTCATTGCACCACCAGGCACCTGCCAGTCCGAGCACCAAAAAGGCGATGAACATGAAGGCATTGATGCGGTTGTTCTGTCTGAAAGCCTTCTCTTCTCCCTTCAATACAGAAACATATTCACTTGCTTTCGCGATCTGAAATGTGACCACAAATGCCAGCGCCAAGATTGCTAAGATGAAATAACCCGACATGTTCTTACGTATGTTTTGTTAATGAATTCTTTTTCTCCCTGTTCAACAAATTAAGTATGGTGAATGGTGCTCTCCTTGATGAAAGGATGATGCGCTGCCACCAATGGTTTCTTGGTCAGTCCTTTTCCTACAAACAACATGATCAAACCTCCGTAGAGAGCCAATATACCAAATTCGAACCATCCCAGGCTATAGTGTTCATGCAGGGTTCCAGGCATGACCATCTGATAGAAGTCAACCCAGTGTCCCATGATGATGAGCACCGCCAGCACAGCAATGGTGGTAAAGTTTCGTTTGGATCCCCTTCTCATCAACAGCAGGAAAGGAACAGCAAAGTTGATGATCAGGTTCAGGAAGAAGATGGCCGTAGGCACCCTGCATCCTGGGTTTGAAGTATACCGTCTCTTCTGGAATGTTGGCATACCAGATCAGCATGAACTGTGAATACCACAAATAGGTCCAGAATACGGAGAAAGCAAACATGAACTTACCCAGATCATGCAAATGCTCTTCGGATACATATTCCAAGTAGTCATTGTTCTTGAGGTATACAACATAAATGGCTACCAGCGACATGCCTGCCACAAATGAACTCGCGAAAGTATACCAGCTATACATGGTGGAATACCAGTGTGCATCGATGCTCATCAGCCACAACCAGGGAATGGTAGAGCCAACAGTAAGCGCAAAGAACACAATGAAAATGGCACCCCAAACGGTATTGTTCCAAATAAATTTCTTGGATGTTTCGGGGTCCATGGGTTCATCTGCCTGAGAAGAAAGTTTTCTCATCTTGGCGCCCACGAATGACCACATCAACAATGTGATGATGGTCCATACCATGAAGAAAGTAGGATTCAGAAAACCTGATTTGCCTTGCAGAATGGGATCATGCTTTACATGCTCTGTATCCAACCAATGGTAAATATCATGTCTGTGTCCGAAAATAATACCTACAAAAACCAACAGGGCAAGTACGGCAAATACCGGAACAACACTGGAGATCGCTTCAGGAACACGACGGAAGGCCATCTGCCATCCACCCATCGCAAGGGTTGTAGCGCAGATGAAGAACATGCTGGCATTCACCACCAGCAGGAAGAATACACTGTTCTGCAGAAGCACCGACCAAAAACGGGTTTGTGCTACTTCATCCTTGCTCATGGCGAGGAATACGATTCCCAGCACAAGGGCCAAACCACCCACACCGAGCAGAATGTTCGTCCATTTCTTGTACCCCGCTGTAATCTCGAATTGTTGCTTGATCATCCCTGATTATTTAAACGTTGGTTATTTTTTTCCTTGCTTGGTCTTGATATATGTGATCACTTCCCAGCGCTGCTTTGGCGTCAGCTGTGAAGCATAGCTTCCCATTAGGTTCTTACCATAGGTGATGGAATAGAACATTTGTCCTTCAGGCATTGCTTCGTATTTGGCATCACCAACCAATTGGGCAGGCTTGGAGGGGTAGGGACCATCACCGTCTTTCCAAAGGGGACCATTGCCATCGAGCTTGGCACCATGGCAAATACCACAATTGATCAGGTATACCCTTTCAGCTTCCTTCAACTGATCGGCATTCAATGTGTCGATTGGATTGGGAAGAGAACGGGAAGCATAGTAATTGGCAGTATCCCCTACAGCATCCTTTTCAAGATGCACGGGATATTGTTCACCACGCTTGATGGTGCCTGCAACAGGCTCCTGGTTGGTGCGACCGTCAGCAAACACGGGATTGGTTGAATAGGTTTCGTAAGCACGGCTGTATGCCATATCGGGCATGTATACCTTTCCCGGCTTTCTTTTGACATCGCTGCAACCTGCAGCCGCGATCACCAGTGCCGCCAATCCACAGAAAACAAATGTTGCTTTTTTCATCTCTTTAGTTGTTTTATGATCTCCTCTTTTCCTTCTCCGCTATGATTATGCAATGTTGGGCTCCTTGTAAAGTTCCTGCTCCTGGTCATACCTGCCAATCCACCATCCCTCTTCGGCTACCTGTGTCTGCACATCCTGTGCTCCGGCATTGGCAAGGAAAGACTTCAGTTCTTCCTCGTTGGTTTTTTCACCACACTCAATCACCATGACAAAAAGATCGTCGGTTGCACGGGGATGGAAATGATGACGCTTCACAAAGGGAGCAAGCTGGCAGATATAACAGAAAGTCAATACCATGCCTACCGCTGCACACAAAACGGTCATCTCAAAAGTGATGGGAATCCAGGCCGGCAAAGCAAAGTTGGGTTTACCACCGATGTTCACGGGCCAATCCTTGGTGAATACCCATGTCATGAAAGTAACGGCGGTTGTAGTTCCGATCATGCCGAACAGAAATCCTGCTGTATGGATGCTGGTATCCCTGAGTCCCATGGCTTTGTCCAAACCATGTACGGGGAAAGGCGTATAGATGTCGTGAAACTTATACCCTGCCTTCCTTACTTTGGAAACAGCGGGGAAAAGGACTTTCTCATCCTCAAAACATCCAACAACAAATTTTTTCAAAGCCATCTTATGTTTTTTCAGTTGTTTGATCAATGGTGTACCACTTTGACTGCTCCCTCTTCGTGATGGTCATGCATCTCGTGCACAAACTCATCCACTTCCTTGTTCTCCAGTGTAGACATATCATTCTTGTAGCTTTCACCGGTTGTCTTCAATACATACTTGATCTCTGCAATCGCGATCACAGGGAAGTATTTAGAGAAGAGGAAGAAACAGGTGAAGAAAAGACCGAAGGTTCCGAGGTAGAAACCAACCTCCCAAATCGTGGGCCTGTAATAAATAGACCAGGAGGATGGCAGGTAATCACGGTATAGTGATGATACGATGATCACAAAACGCTCAAACCACATACCAATGTTCACCACAATACTCATGATGAAAGTGAACAATACATTTCTCCTGAGTTTCCTGAACCAGAACAACTGGGGAGAGATCACGTTACAGGTCATCATCAGCCAGTAGCTCCAGCCATAAGGACCGGCGATCCTGTACTTGAAGAAGATATCCTGCTCAAATGGAACCTGTGAATACCAGGCCATGAACAATTCTGTCAGATAGGCACAACCCACGATGGAACCAGTGAGTACGATCACCTTGTTCATCGCTTCGATATGGCCGAGGGTGATATAGTCCTGCAGGTTCATCACTTTTCTCAGGATCAGCATCAGGGTTTGCACCATCGCAAAACCGGAGAAGATCGCACCCGCAACGAAATAAGGAGGGAAGATCGTAGTATGCCAACCGGGAACAACCGAAGTGGCAAAGTCGAAGGATACGATCGTGTGTACAGACAATACCAGTGGGGTAGAAAGACCGGCAAGAACAAGAGACAAACTCTCATGACGCTGCCAGTGCTTGGTGCTTCCACTCCATCCGAAAGAAGCCACACCATACAAATGCTTGCGCAGTTTGGTTTTGGCACGATCCCTTACAGTAGCCAAATCAGGCAACAAACCGGAGTACCAGAACAAAAGCGAAACAGTGAAATAAGTAGAGATCGCAAATACGTCCCACAACAATGGTGAGTTGAAGTTGGGCCACAAGGGTCCGCGTGTATTGGGATAAGGCAGGGTGAAGAAAGCCATCCAAACCCTTCCCATGTGGAAGATCGGAAACTGACCGGCACACATTACCGCAAAGATGGTCATCGCCTCAGCTGCACGGTTCACACCGGTTCTCCATCCTTGTCTGAACAACAACAGGATCGCTGAGATCAAAGTACCTGCGTGACCGATACCCACCCACCATACGAAGTTGGTGATATCCCAACCCCAGCCGATGGTCCTGTTCACATTCCACTGACCGATACCATAGGTTACCTCACGGTAGACGGAGTAAACACCGAACATCAACAGGGCAACGGAAACATAGAAGCCGATGTACCACAAACGGGTAGGCTTGGCTTCAATGGTATTCACGATGTCCTGTGTGACCTGACCATAGGTCTTGTCACCATTCACCAATGGTTCTCTTAACTGTGATTCGTACTTAGTTACACTCATGTGTTGGTCGTTTATGCGATTACCCTTGAATCTTTACTATTAATGTGCGGCTTCTGCCTTTTTTTTCTTCCTTGTGTTCTGCTCCAGCCTCTTCGTGATGTGCGGCTTCTGCCACACCCACATGCCTGTCAGTATTCCTGATCTTGGCAAGGTAGCTGACACTGGGCAACACGTGGATCTGCTCAAGTGAGTAGAACAAGCGGTTGGTCTGCTCTTCATTGCGGATCTTGCTAACGGGACTGTTCTTGTCGTTCACGTTACCGAAGACGATGGCATTGGTAGGACAAGCCTGCTGACAAGCGGTTTTGATATCCCATTTGCCATCAGCACCGGTTTCCAGTGGCCTGTTTTCTTTCTTGGCCTTGAGCTTGCCTTCCTGCAAACGCTGCACACAGAAGGAACACTTCTCAATCACACCGCGTGACCTTACGGTTACATCAGGATTCAATACCATCCTGGTGAGATCATCGTTCATCATCATCACGGAATCATCCAGCTTACCACGCTGGTTGTCAGGGAAGCTGTCAGCACCCATGTAATCAGCCCAGTTGAACCTTCTTACTTTATAAGGACAGTTGTTTGCGCAATAACGGGTACCGATACAACGGTTGTAGGTCATCTGGTTGAGACCTTCACTGCTGTGGTTGGTGGCGTTAACAGGACAAACATTCTCACAAGGAGCATTGTCGCAATGCTGACAAAGCATTGGCATGAACACCACATTCAAATCATCCAGGTTGTCGTTGCCGGAATCATCACGGTATGTGGCAAAATAACGGTCGATGCGCAACCAGTGCATCTCGTGTGCACGCAGCACTTCCGATTTGCCCACAACGGCTACGTTGTTTTCAGCAGTACAAGCCACGGTACAGGCACCGCAACCGATACAAGAGTTGAGGTCGATGCTCATGCCCCACTTCGCACCCGGATAAGGATGGTTGGGATAGAGTGTACCCTCTGCTCTGTAATCTCCGGTGGTGGGAGCGTAGTCCTCCACCAGCTTATGTCTTTCATCCTTCAGGGCCGTTGGGTTGGCCTTGAATTCTTTCAATGAAAATTCGCGTACCACTTCATCCCGACCTTCATTCTGGTTGTGTGTCTGGGTATAGGCGAGTTTGAATGTTTCTTTGGTTC
>Ga0255234_1000156_pt1 | contig 9060 bp, 4 predicted proteins | sample ColtaT_9_FD_189962 | JGI IMG/M metagenome (GOLD analysis project Ga0255234, IMG submission 189962) | Metatranscriptome of freshwater microbial communities from Columbia River, Oregon, United States - Colum_Colum_RepC_8h (Metagenome... | ecosystem: Environmental > Aquatic > Freshwater > River...
GAAACCCCCGCAGGTGATTTTAAGGTATATCCTTAGAATTATCTGCCCACTCACCCGGCGATTATCTTCAACACGTTTACTTTTTCACTAACTGTTGGTCTATTCACCAACCATGGCCGCAATGGCCGGACCCCTTGAGGTCCAATCATACCCTATATGCGCTAATGACACCGTGAGCGCATACGTCAAACGTACAGTTGACAACACTTTGGCTGACCTGTACAGCCAACCCATTATAGTTGACTTCAAAGTCGACTACCATTTCATTAGCTGGTTTACTAAGCGCACCGGCTATTACGTGATGGAACGCGGCGGAGCCGACCATCTAGCGTATTTATCCTCTCAGAACCCGGATTCAGAGGATTTTAGTGAGGTTGATCGTCCAAATCTTCCAATCAACACTCACAAGGTTCCCCACGCGCTCTCCCAACTTGCTGAACAAACAGAGTTCGCCCACTGGCGAGACCGCAAAGGCGTCGTAGAGATAGGCCCCAGCCCAAAGAACCTACCAAACTGTAGCTGGGCCAGCCTCTTCGACGGCCGCACCCAAGCCCGCTTTGTTCAGGCATCCCATTCAGAATCGCCTGCTCGCGACAATGCGCAGGCTATTTTACGAGGTTTAGGTGCTGAACACCTCGACGAACCCTGCACCACTCTTTTTGCAAACATGGTGCATGACATCAATCATGAACAGCTCTATGCTATTTTCGAAGCAACCGGCGCCACCAGCGGTCGCTTCACCATGATGGTGCCTCCAAGGATCATACTCGGCGCAGATTTCACAAATGTGGACATGCAAATCTCGTTCAAGTTCGATCATAAAGCCGACACCGCCACAATCTACCTTAACGACTTATCTTTTGGGTACACTCATAGTTATACCAACCTAGTCGACTGGATCACCAAGCCTGTTTATAATGGCCGCGACTTCTCTCTCATTTTTGAGGTCGTGCGCAGTTACGACATCATGCAGGTATACCAGGTCACCCGTGTAACCAGACGTTACACCATATCCACACGATTGCAACCTGGCGGCTTCGGTATGACGCGCGTCATAGATCTAGCGTCCGCCCTCCCCTTCGTTAAGCGCTGGGGAGACCAACTCTACCAAGGCCACATGCCACCCGCGGTCTTCCTCCAAAAACTGCGCGGCTTGAAGGCTGTGTGGGTCCCGACATCCATTTGGAATAAAGCGGTCGCTTTTGGCGACGCCCGCGATGACAAACATGTGAATCGTCAATCCTTTCACTCCTACTTGAACGCATTGTGCTATGAGATAACAGTCTCAGGTCATGTCGTACAAAGAGGCTATCAATTGGCCCCTTCCGCCCAAAACACGCTTACCATGGCCCTTCTCATCTCATGCATGGTACGTAGATGGCACTCGACAAAAGCCCTTAGCTACCTTACTAAAGAGATCCAAAGCGGCGGTAGCACGCTGTGGCAAAGATTCAAGGGCACATTGGCTGGTTCCCTTTCTTCGATTCAGTCCGCAAATGACATTTATGGATATGACAACATGAAGGCCCTAACCGGCATTTCACGCCGCCACTTTCTCCTTCTTCAACTAGTCGATAGCGTCGATGAACCCACCCTGGACTTCACCGCTCTCATTAAAGAACACGGGACTGCATCCATCCTGAATGGACCAAGCAGAGATGTCTGGCTCGATATCGACCCCGATGACGACGGCTTCTGCTACCATCACTGCTATCGAGCAGCTTTCGGTCTCAATTGTCCACTGCCCTCCTTCCCGACAATTGACCAGATTCAACAGCACGAAGCCAGCATGGGCATCTCTAATAGCCCAATCGTACTTCAAAATGGGCACGCCACCCTCAGAGTGCACGCTGATGAAGTGTGCTCCCACCTAGTGGCCAAGAAAGTCATCAACATGCCATTGGTGCCCGCTCAGTTCCCAATCATTGAAAATTGGGCCGACAACTTGCGCAAACACCGAACAACCAACGATACTGGTCTTAACATCCTCAAAACCAGAGAGCTCCTCAAGTTCCTTAAAGATCATACCGGCTCAATCGTCACGGTGCATAATTTATGCGCCCTACCTCTTAATGATCTCCCAGCATGGAGCGGCTATCGCGTCAACCACCACATCCAATCGTACGCAGCTGGGTTGGACAGTAGCAAGCTGCTAACCATCCCAAAAGGGCAGAGCATCTCGTTTGATACCAACATAAGCTGCTTCGAATGCATCCCGAAAGACGGCTCCCCCCTCGTGGCTGATTTCGGGAACGACGCACCCACCGCCGCGCAGCACATAGTGAATATAACCAACCTCGTCAACTCAAGTTCAAGAGGCGCTTACAAGATACAGGACTTCTTTAAAGTTTGCGCCTCCAGCGACATCCTAACCAACCTGATTTCACGTTATGCTGTCGTAGAACTTCAGAACGCCCACCCCTGGGAGCGGTTCCTCGTCTGGGCTCCCGGCTTACCCCCAGGCATGTGGCGCCAGGGCGAATTCACACCGTGGTACTCCCACATTAGAGGTTACGGCACGCAGCGTTACATTTCGCAGCAAATCATCAGGTTGCATCATAGCCCCAGCGCTTGGCCTCAATCTAGAATTTACGAGGTTTGGTCTACCCTCAGCTACCTTAGCAGCATTGGCGCGCCCGCCTAGACACCAATCGCGAACGCCGTGTTTTTGATCACTGGCGCGCCGTTGCTAAGGACCATCTGTTGACGACACTCCGCCGCCTCGCGGCCGCTGAAGAGCAGCGGCGTCTTGCTGAGAGCCGGGCCCGTGAGGAACGTTGGCAGATATACTTGCGCAGGATGTGCAACATAAGACGCTACCTAGCTGCCACTCTCATCAAGAGATGGTTCGCCAGGTGCATGGTTGCTCGCCGCCAAAGACCTGCCATCACTCAACAAGCTGAAATCAAGGAGCTACCCGAGCCAGCACCCAGTACCTCCGTGGAGCCGCGCGCGCCATTGCCGGCAGCGCCACGTGTCGAAGCCCCCGCCGAGTCACGTTCGATCTCGCGCCGGTCCACTCAGACCGATATAGATTATGACACCACCGACCACAGCACCTCTAAACTGCCTGCCTTCGACGAGGTTGCGTGGAACGCTAAATTCCGATCTGACGGGCCAATCACTTTGCCAAAACATGATTGGTCCCGCGTTTTCCATGCGCTCGAATGGGACACGCCCGCTGTGAGTGATGATGTTCTTAAGGAGTGGGCCCAATCTCTAAACTCCGATATAGCAATTACGGAGCTCCAAGCTATCCGTCTCTGGGCCTACACAAACAACGCCATGGAACACCCTCTCTATGAGTACGTCAAGGCGGCTGGTTACAGGATATTTGTTGGGCTAAGCAACCCACTCACCCATCCCGCTTACCATGGACAGCTCTATTACGCGCAAGAGCTTCGCGGAATCCCCTACGTCGTCCCAGAGACTTCCCCCGAAGCCACCGATCTCGATTTCGGAGCGTTCAACCCATCAGATGAGCTACAAATCCTGCTCTCTACGCTCAAAGCCGGCGCTACAGGAGTGTACCAAAAGGTCAACCAGGCGGCCATCTCACACATTCAGGCTGAGTTGACAGCGCTAAAGTCGACGGGTCAGCATCAGAGCAGCCTCCTTTCGCGCCACATACGCGATAAAGTTACCGCCATCAACGGTATCCCAGGATGCGGGAAAACGCACCTGATGAAGCGTATCTTCGCTAAAGGCGGCTGGGATTTAGTTGTGTGCCCCACCTCAGCCCTTAAGGATGAGTACACTGAGGACTGTATACCCTCCAAGACCACTACATCTGCTATCCCGCACATCAAGGGCAAAGCCGTCATCATTGACGAGAGCTACAAAATGGGGATCATCGAGCTCTGCTACATCCTTACTCATTGCAAACGCGCATTGCTGGTCGGCGACAGCGAGCAGACAGCTTTCAACAACAGCGATTACGTCGGGAATGTTGCCAGCCGCATGACCCCCCTCGCCGCTGCTTGCTCTTCTGAACTTCCCCGCATCACCATCAGTAGAGCCGTGCCCCTAGACGTCATGGCTTGGATTCATCAACGGTGGCCAGCGAAATCTGGCTACAAAACCACGAATTTCAGGTGCAGCACCGTCAAGTTCGTCCAGCAGTCAGGTCGTACAGGCGGCCAAATGAAGCAGATGTTCCTGAAAGAGCCGTTGTACAGCCTTGACAGTCGTATAATATGCTTCTCGAAGAAGGCTGAGCAGATCACTGGGTTCCCGACCGTTAACTCCCAGCAAGGTTACCGTGCGCGCGCTGTCGGGTTATATATCGGGCCCAGCTGTGCCACTACTATCCACACGCTACCTCAGCAGCTGTACGTGGCGGTAACGCGGCACACCCAGAGGCTTTGGATCTTCATGGCCGCCCCGGCAGCTCGCGCGGCAGCCGACATCCGCCCAATCCACATCTGCCCCTGCAGACCAAGACAGCCCTGTGAGCGCAAGGCTCCTTGTACCGATCGCTGTGGCTGTACCGGTTACACCACATCCGGCAGGAGAACTGACTTGCCATGGCGGATCGGCTCCCGCAGCAACAATGGCCTGTATGGCCACGTTGCCGTCAAGGACGTCGATTTTGACACAGGGTCCTTCTCGTCAAGACCAGACCCAAGGGACGAGGCTGGTGGGAAGATCTACAGTATCCCTGAAGAAGCCCAGATCAACATGCAAGTGCACGGTTCCATCCATCTTGCAGGCGAAGGCTTCATACCCGGCATGCAAACAAGCGAAGATTTGACGATTGATCCAACCCCCGTGGATATTCTAATACCACCCCTGAAAGCTGTCAGCATGACCGCAGTCGATGAAGTGTTGCAAAAGGTGGCCCCGACAAGCTCCGACCTATACGAATTCCGGAGGGAAACTGGCTACTCCAACCTTGGGGATCTGTGCGGAAAGAGTCTCAAGATTAAAATGCGCCACAGACCAGTTTTGGAACCTTTCGCTGGCAAAGACAAGAGAGTGATCAGCGTTGCGCGTTGCCGATCGCGCGCGCAGACCAACAGTTTAGACCATTCGCTTCAGGCCGCCATCAGCCGCTATGCGACAGCAAGCAGCAAGTTGCCACTCGACCGGTTCGAGCCTGAAGTGCAACGTTTAACTGCCGGCTTAGACAAGTTCATCAAGATCCGCCGGTTAGCCCAGATCACCCCCGAAATGCTGGCGGTCGCAGAGGCCGAAGCGTGTCAAAACATAGTCGCTAAGAAGAATCCATCCCGACAAGAGGAAGGCTTGTACGGCTCGACCGCTTTTGCGACCAGCACCATATCCTGCTTTAATAAGCAGCAGGACAAGGCAGGGCTTAAAACTGAGACATGGTTACAAGGCAGCTTCACCGATTCTGGCAGATACAAATTCAAGGGCGGACAACCTATATCAGCCTCACCGAAGACGATCAACCATATTTGCATGGCTTATGTCCGTTGCCTTGAACTCGAAATCATTAGGTGCCGTCGGCCGGGGGTCCATCTCCCAAATGGCACGAGCACAGAAGATTTCAAGAAGCGACTTGATGCCGACATCAAGTCGCTTCCCGCCGGAAGGTATCAGACCGTATGCACAGATATCAGCGAGCAAGACACCACAAAAACCGCCGCTGTCCACGAGCTCGTCAAACGCCTGTTCCGCATCATCGGCACACCTGAGCACGTGATCGATATACTTTTCAGCACTTTACGAGCTTGGGCTGCTCGTGGGCTCGACTACTCTCTCTGGACCCTAGACGCATTCCAGAGCGGGACCGCCATGACTTACCTGAATAACACCATCGACAACATGGCCAGAGTCGGTAGCGCCTATAACGTGGCCACACCTTTCGTGGCAGGCTTCAAAGGCGATGACGGCTTCATCCGGTCCCAGCAAGTTACGAAGATCCACACCCTGAAAGAGTTGAAAGTTGAAGAGGGCGTGACTGGCACGTTTGTGGGATACCTCGTCGGTGATACGCTCACAATCGATCTACCGCGTCTTGCCAACAAAGCCGCCTGCCGCATATATACGAATAAACAGCAGGCGGACGAGTACGCAACCGCAGTCGCCGACTGGTTACACTTGATCCGCAACAACGACGAGGCTTACCACATGGTGCGCGTCAACGCCTTCCACTACAATCTCTCTGTCTCCGAGTGTGAGATTCTGTGGTCGTTCCTCGTCTGGTACGCGCAGGGTGGGTTCAGCCGTAGCTTCTTTAGTAGAAGCACCAATCACACCACCGGTTTTCTCTACAAGAAGATCCTGGACCCTGGGCTAGGTACAGATTTATACAATACATCTTTCATTTAATGATCAGTAGCGCCATGTCTCATCTATCCAATTTCCACGGCATTCAAGCCGTCGCCTTGCATGACGTGCAACAGTACGAGCTCCTACAATCAATGCGTGTTACGCAAGTCATCCTTGTGTTCGGCTTCATAGCCACGTCGATCATACAAACGGCATACACCATCCAACGCCTCGACGGCATTATAATTGCAATCTCTGACATGAACCGGACCGTGGGTGACGGCCTGCACATCGTCGAGGCCCAGCTTGGCGGGAGCATCTTCCGGCTTGATCAGCTATACATTTCGGTCGAAGCCATTCTTGGCGAGGTCAAAGATCTCGATGCGATTTCAGTCAACATCTCTGGCGACGATTTTAACATCACAATGGAGCTCGGGGAGCTGGAAGAGACTGCCAAGCTCATACTCCATGACATGCGCTTGGGTCAAGCGAACATAGTGCACGCCATCGAAGCTGGGTCCAATTTGACCGACGAAATTTTCAACAGCGAGGACGGCTGGGGAAGCTCTATGAAAGACCACCTAGAGGACGCTGATGAGTTCCTTTCCGCGATTTCAGACACTCTTGACATAGTCCACGACGTCATCGACACCGTAGGAGCCATCATACAGGGTGTCCAGCAAATTACCTTGAAGGGAATTCTCGACGCCCTGCAGGGTGGCGCTTTCAATCAGAAGGTCTACCTCGCGGTATCCGAGGCGGAATGGGCGCTCCAAGTCGGCAATCTCGAGATGACTTTACTTGAAGCAACAGCACTTGAGACCGCCGATGTGCTTCTCGACGCCTGTGTCTCCGCTTTAGGCGAAGGTCCGATAGAGTGCGTGGGGGGCGAATTTATGGAGTTCGCTATCGAAGGCCTCGCCGCTGAGGGCCTAACTTCCTCCTCTGTCAAGCTAGAACCCGTACTCAAGCGGAAGCCCCACCCCCCGAAGTACCTTAACAGTTGTACTTTCGATCCTAAAGTGTTCCCTAACCACTTGGACACTTGTCCCTCGCCCTCCTACTACGTCACCCCTACACCTTGCCCATAATACCAAGTTCTTTCCGCAATATACCTGCTTTGGTAATTCGTTTCGTCTTCCGCTTCGTCACCGTTGCCGAACATGTCTGCCGAAAACCTAGGCCAAGTTCCAACCCCATCCGGGTCCCTCTCAACCTTTAGCAATTCCAAAACATCGCTTTATGGCGAGGAAATAGTTCGTTTCCCTTTCAGGCTCAACGTTCCGATTCTACCCAACCCTAAGCCAGAAGAGAGCTTCACCGCATTCACCCTCCCGATCACTTCAGCCCTCCAAAAGGCATTCTTCGACGCCTTCGAGTACTACACCTTCGAAGCATTGACCCTCGATCTCCAGTGCACGGCTCCTTTAGGCACCGCTTCCGGTGCTGTCCAAGTCGGTTACTTCAGTGATCCACTCAACGCTGGTGTTCCTACAACGCTTAGCGAGGCCAAGACCAAGATTGGCTCCACCGATGGCTGGGTCATGATACGCCCGAGAGACAGCAAAGCGTTGCAGATCCCAGTTGACGTTAACCCAATGCTTCCCGGTTGGCGCTTCGTTCGAGAGGACACCGCCAACATCCGTATGTCCTCATTCGGCACTGTCGTTGGAATAACTGCCGAACCGCCCGCTGCCGGTGATGGTACCGTGTACGAGGGCTGGCTCCACGGCTGGGCCGTCGGCAAACGCCGCACCCAGCAGACAGGAGCCGCCGCTGCGTACATGCGATTCAAAACCACCTGGGGTTTGCAAGCTTTCCAGTGGGACTACATCGCCAACTGCCCTTCCCTCTCGTTTTACGGACAGGGCACGCTCAACGTCGGCAATCACACCGAAGTCCAGTTCCTCTTTGACAACATCATAAGTGCACTACTTGATGTCACTGGGGCCGACGGAGACGGCAACGTTCTTTCAGCCAAAGTTCAGCTGGATTTCTCTGCCGTTTCCGGATCTCTGGTGGAGACATCTCTCGCTGTCATACGGTTCATTCTGCCGCAGCTGACTGAACTTGGCTTCACTTCGGAAGGGCTGGTCGCTAAGAATGTCGACGCCGTAATAGCCAGACTCAACGAGACCGCTGCAACCTGCATGTACCGCCCGAGTGTGGCGCAGCTCAACCCAGACTCATTTAACCAAGCCAGGTTTCTGCCGAAGCTAGCTTCCAAGGTGTCTGTGTTCAACACTACTAAGCGCCAGAACGAGTGCGTTATCTCCGGCAGGGCTGTCTCTGGCCAGTCAGACCAGCTCCATTCCGCGTTCGGCGTTTAAACCCACCCCGCCAATGACATGATTCCAGCTCTCTAAGACAATATCAGCTTTGTGGCAATCGACCATGCCGCTGCCACAGGTGTATGTCATCTCCATAACCGGGCGCTCCGGCTCCGGTAAATCCACCTTGGCCTCTCGACTGACTCAAATATTCAACGCCACTGGCTGGCCCACCACCACCATCCATCTCGACAGCCTTTACCGCAAAGGCTTGAGGCCCCACATGTACGACCAGCCATCCTCCATCGACTGGGAGTCTCTTAAAGATCTGACCACGCTCATCAAAGTAACCCGGTGTCCCGCCCCGTCCCATGACATGTCCTATCCCGTTGACGTCCTCATCGTTGAGGGCCTGTTCCCACTACCCTATCCGACCGACATGAGCATCCATCTAGACATCAATCCGGCATTAGCCTGGCAGAGGCGCATTCGACGCGGCAATTGCGACCCCAGGATAGCGCGCCCCCACGTTGACGCGTGCGCTGCCCTCTAC